>Ga0307513_10004967_pt1 | contig 17631 bp, 5 predicted proteins | sample 15_EM_MG_FD_202174 | JGI IMG/M metagenome (GOLD analysis project Ga0307513, IMG submission 202174) | Populus trichocarpa ectomycorrhiza microbial communities from riparian zone in the Pacific Northwest, United States - 15_EM | ecosystem: Host-associated > Plants > Roots > Unclassified | place... | reverse complement strand
GCGAGTGATTTGTTAGAATAAATTAGGGATTTTATTTCTTCTATTTGATTACAGAAACTTGACATTGCTGAGAAGGATTGATATGATAGTGAATGGAGAAACGGGGTAAATAAAAAATTAAAAAAAAAAACAACAATAACAACCCTATTTTGAGCTCCTGTGAAGATGGTGCAATTTTCGCGCCAAGAATTGGGAGCGTAGTGAATACGCAGGTACCGTGGCGGGTAGTTTAATATTGGGCCTGTTTTGCTAGCTTGATATTTCTGTCCTTGGGCCGGGAAATACTTTATGATTTTTCTTTTTTCTATTTTCTTTTCCTGATAAGGACATCCACTCTTTTAGTGCTCTCTTTCTTGTTCGACTATCCCACACTTTTTTATAGATGGAAGGGCTCAGTTGGAAAGGGGTTCCTCTCTCTCTCTCTCTCTCTCTCTCTCTCGACTAATCATTCATCTTCATTGCTCCAGCTGCTTTAGGTCTTATCATTAGCGTCGTACTGTTTATTTTTACATTTTAAAAAAAATTAATTTTTTTTTACATCAAATTAATATTTTTTAATATTTTTAGATATTTTAATATGCTAATATAAAAAATAATTAAAAGAATATTTAATACATTTATAAATAAAAAATATTTTAAAAATAACAACAATCACATACAAATACGAAAGGTGACCGTAAATCTCTTTAAAGTTAAATGGCTTGAGGTGCCCAGGGAGGAAGGCCGAAGATCATATTTTTAAGCCCAGGCACTTTTTAAAGGCGCATTGTATTTCTTGTTAATGGGTGAGGAATTTTACCTGGGCTGATAAGAAAGCTTGTTGATATTATAATAATAGTTATTTTTTAAAATATTTTTTATTTTAAAATAATAATTTATTAATAATTAAAATTTATTTTTAATATTAATATATTAAAACTATAAAAATACCAAAAAATAGTTAATTTGAAGAAAAAATTAAAAAAAATTCAGTTTTTTTCAGAAGTATTTTTAAAATATAAAAATAATTTTAAATGGCTAGTATTAGATACTATTAGGCTACCTGATTTAGGCTCACACTTCACATTTCTACTTTCTACTGTGTTGTTTGTAAATTGAGGTTTGTAAGGTCGAACCCTGTCTATGTGCGTCTATAATTCTTGCTCTGACTTGAACAAGAGAAACCACAAATTAAATAACAATTGTGATGATAAAACTTTAATTATCTGTAAATTTATATCAAACTCAATCCGAGTATTAACATAAAAAAAAGCTTAGAATACCAGATTTATCAAATTTATTAAATTATTCAATAGATTTTTTTAATTAAAAAAACATTTTATTTTTTTAATGTTAATTCTATCATATTTAGTTCAGATAACATGATCGAATAACTAAAAACCTAGTCAAATAAAACAAATTAATATTCCATTTAGTTTAACTTAGAGATTTGATGTGAATCAAGTTTCAATCTCAATTTTTTCAAGATTTTAAAGTCAATTCAAATAAATGAGTTAAGTTTAATTGGCATGCTTCCCTGCACGCTTGCAAGAACAGCGAGCGATGGCAAGATATTTTCCGAGGTTCTGCCAAAAGTGTACAAGTTCATGGATAATAAATGTTTGTGCATTGACAATTCCCCGCATCCACCAATCATCACACAGCAAAAAAAATACCGGAACTTTCCAGGCCACCCCTCCCAAGAAAAAACCCTCGGAATTTGCAAAATCACCATCTTTACACTTCCAGACTGATCCACACCCTTCATCATAAATCCACACCATTGCACGTTCAAGTTTCGCGAAGCACCCAGTAATTGTTCCGGACTCAAAACCCCAAACCCGACAATCAACCACTTTCTTTTACTGGAAGTCACGTAAAAGACACCAGGTGTCAATTTTACGCTATTAGATTACTTGTAAGTATGTGCCAAGCGCATCCTACGGCTACAAGCACGTGAGGCTAAAATTATTCCGTCGACGAAAGTGACAAGATCTTGTCTCCTGTACGATGTCTTATGTGGGAACCACTCTCGGAACTGATGCCTTGCATTATGGAGCTCGTGTCTGAAAGATATTTTTGTCTGTGACCTTTTTAACCGTACACGTGTCTATTAATTTTCGCGCAAGTCCTTTGATTATTGAAAATTAGTTTACAGCCCGTGATTATCATGTATTGATTTCGGAACCATATTATATAATATTTTGAATAGCATAATGAATACAAGGAAAACCCATGATGGAGGGTGCCTTTTTTTTATGCAGTAAATTTTTTAAATGAGAACAATTTAATGTAATGTTTGTATCTATTAATTTTTTCTCTCGATATATGTTTTATTATATATATATAATTGATAGAAATGTTTTTTAATTAATTAATCATTTATGGTTTTTTTTCTAAAAAAATGATAACATGAAGTTGTGAATTGTATACAGTTGGTGGAGTGTTTTTTATTCGTCAATAACGTTAATGATAATTTAGAATTTATCAGGTAAGATTTAATTGATATCTACAAAAAGATATATTTAAAAATATGTTCAAATTAATTCTTTGTAATTAAGATTCAAAACTCCTGCATTATCATCTCTCGGAACCATATAAAATTTCTCGTATAAAATAACACGAACATTGATTCTCATGTCACGATCAACATGATTTGGACTCCAAGGCAGTGACGATACGGTGGTCGAGGGAAGAAATAAAGGAGTGGGTTAGGATAAGACGATGGCGCGAAGCAAGTAATTCGGAAGAAGACAGCACGGTAAGCTTTAGATAAGACGAGGATCTTGTCTTAGCGTAAGCGTCCAAAAAAAGTGGGAGAAATTAGATATCCCCATTTTTAATCCTTTTTTTTATATATATAAAAAGCAATCGTGTTTCGTAATAGAGTTAAAACAAGTTAGTGACGCACATACCGAAACTTTATACGAGGGGAATTAGCAACTACCACGTGATTTTCACCATTCTACTCGGCAATTTCTTGTTTTCAGTTGTGAATTATCGAAGATGCTTTGGATTGCGTTCTTGAAAGTTTAATCCTTGTGTTATGTATTTTTTTTTTATTATTAACATAGTATGTATGCACATGTTTTGGATTGTGTCCGGACATGCTTGCGCGTATTTTAACTAATTTCACGAGTCCTGAAATTAACGACTATTTAAACTTCTAGTGATCATCATATTAATAACTACATGACTCGAATTTGAGACTTGAATTATGTATCTTGATCGAGGATGTGCACAGGTTGTAACTAAGGATATTAACCATGGTTATTACTTGATGGATTCATCTAAAACCTTGTCGACTCACCTTCCTGGCAGGAGGGTTAAATGAGTTTTGATATAATTACTGCAATGGATTCATTGATTCGATTAAAATTTAATTTAATTTTTTAAAATAAAATGAAATTGTTTTAAATTAAAAACAAAAAATAATTTAATTAAACAAAGTCAACTAATTTATCCTATAACTTGAGTTTTGAATCAGTTTTGTATTTAATAAATTTGATATGATTCCTAGGATTTTGATAATGCTAATATACTGTACTGGATAGGAATCGATGGTTTAAATAGCTTATAAGTTTTGCGTACTATTTTTAAAAGATTTATTTTTCTTGAGAAAAAAAAATCTAATAGGAGGCTATGAGTCTATGCGTGAGATAATATATTTTAAGGCCAGCTATGTAGTAGATCTGACCCAAAATCATCATTTTTTATTTTATTTTTTTCCCTTTATGATTTAATTGCCGGAATAAATCCCAGATAGTTTTTACATACTAAAATTAAAATTTTCTGATAAAATATCAAACAAGTTAGACTCGGGAGATTGACACGAATCTAAATTAAACTAGATTTCAACAAGAAAAAAAGAAGGAATTAACCTATAGTGACATGATAAAAAACAAAAAAAACAAATTGCCTTCTAATATGATTAATTCAATTAAAATATATTGATTTTTTTAAAAATAATAATATTATTTTTTTTATAAAATAAAAAATAGATTAACCATTAACTTAACCAAGTACTCTTATTAGTAATTTGTGGGACTCCATTTTTCTTATCACAACTAATTATTGCATCTCAATGCCGGTTTGTTTTTATGTTTCAAAAGTGTTTTTAAAAAAATTTAATTTTTTTTAATCTTAAATTAATATTTTTTTGGTGTTTTCAAATCATTTTGATATACTGATGTTAAAAATAATTTTTTAAAAATAAAAAAATATTATTTTAATACATTTCTGAGTAAAAAACACTTTAAAAAACAACCACAACTACACTCCCAAATATGTTGTGACACTTCGACCTTGAACCGATTTGTTGCTGTACCGTGCACAATGTATTATGATCATGGGGATAAACGAGGGGTGATTATTTTTGGTTCGGTTCGGTTTTTATCAAATAAAAAGTAACCAAATCGATATTTAAAAAAAAACCAAAACCAGTTCAAACCGACCGGTTTCGGTTCGGTTTGGTTTTTTGGGACAAAAACCTGTTTGGATCGGTTTTTTTGGTTTGGCTCGGTTTTTTTCCGGTTTTTTCCGGTTTGGGTTCGGTTCGGTTTTTTCGGTTTGGGTTCGGTTCGGTTTTTTCGGTTTTATGCTTATAAAACCGAAACCGAACCGGTCGGTTTTTACAAAATTTTAATCAATTTTTTTTCACAGTTTGATTTTTTTAGTTATTTTTGTTTCTAGTTTTCTCGGTTTTTTTCTCATCCCTGTAATAAACAGCTCACCGCTGGTCTGCATGGGAATTATCTGGCTTGCACATGCTAATTGCGAGGCGACATTGATGCAGTGGTGATGTGATTAATTTTAATTTTTCTATTAACTCTTTAATTCAATCACTGATCACAGACTACCTCTTGAGGTTTGATCAGTCAGCTAAAATTCTCGATTGTTTGAGTTGATTAACACGTCTAACCTCAAACATTAATCAATAATTGATCCAAGGTGTCCTGATCACCATATATTGCTTCATTGAGTGAAACTTTTGATCTAAGGTGTCCATCATTCTTTCAAAACTTGTAGCAATGTCTATAGATGATTGCGGTAAAGATATTTATTGTTTTTGTTTGGATATGCTATTTTAAAAAATAATTAACTAGAGGATAATAATTTATTATTTTTTAGCTCAGTTAAACATCGAGTTCATGTTTTTTTCACGTCATAAATATTTTATTTTTGTTGGCCGAAAATATTTTATTATAAAAAATTAGAGATATTTTACTGATGCTCCAACTCTTTCTCTTCAATAAAAAGTGTTGGGGGCTATAAAAAAAAGAATATTTTTCAAAAACAGGTTCAATTTTTCTTCGTAAACAAATAATATATCTATTTTAGAGTTTTATTCCAAATCATGACTATTTATTTTTTTAAACAATACTCATTTAATTATTGGAGGTCCTCAAATATATAATTTTTTTTTTAGATATTAAATATAACTCACAAGCCACCTTTCTAATAATAGATGAATTCAGAATAAAAAATTAAACTAAATATCTCATATATCAACTTCGTCGTGAGATAAAATCTCACCTCATCAATGGATATACTATCCATTTATATGCATGAATCATTGAATCCGAATAATTGATTTACATAACAACAATTTAATCAGTATCAAGACAAGAATTGCCCACAAAACAATCGCTACGTGTGACATGATAATTTTTATGTCGAAGAACACATTCCAGTACTGCCCAGATTACCCATCATGGGGTCTCGTTCTAGGGGCTGGCTACTTTTTAAAACGTAAATTCGACAAATTTTATAGTAATTAAATTGAAATGTTTGACACTTGGGAAAAAATAAAAGTAAGAATGATGGAATGATTAGAAATAGTTTTTGAATAGATAAAAATATTTTTTACGGAGCTGAATATGATTTTTTATATTTTTCTATCTATTCTTTATTGAATAAAATAAATATGAATAATTATATCTTTCATAAATATTATAATAAATAGTTAATTTCGACTAAGCAAGTTCACGATGATAGATAAAATATGATCAGAATTAATTTGTTGGTTTTTGATGTCTTGATTGTTTTAAAAAAAGGGTTTTATCACTTAATTATGATTAAAAATATTGCTAATGATCATGTTATTCGAGATCTTCTTCTTCGTTTTCCTTCTTGTTCTTCATGTTTAATGACAAAAACATTTTTTAAAATATTTGTTCTTTGATAAAATGGAGATCAGTTAAATTTTCAATGAGTTATTTATTCCCAAATTTGGGCATTCACTAAAAATATTTTTTTTTATCTCTATCAACCAAAGCAAAATATAAATTAATTTTTAGTAGAATATTAAATGATTTTTTAAAATACTTTTCAATAATTTTGACATGTTAATATAAAAAATAAAATAAAATAAAAATCTAAAATTAATATTTTAATATTTTTAATTAAAAAATATTTTACATCCCACACGCTAACCTAATATTACAAGATGATTATTCATATATTTACACACATGGTAAAATTCAATAAATTGGAAGTGCTAAAATCTTCACACGCATCAACGACTAGTCAAATGCTACCTGCACACACAACCATCAAATGCTTAGTCAAATTGACAATTTTTTTAACACTAATGTGGCAATTGAGTTAGAGATTATCAGGACGCTAACTAAAACAAGCAATTTTTTCCAACCGTCGGATGATCTCGGACTCCTCCCATCCACGTGGTATGATCTCAGTGGTAGCCACAACTTAACTTCCTTTCAAGAACAAAACGCCAAAAACCGAGTACGTGGACACAGATCAGCACTTTAAAAAGAAACAAAACCGAACCCATACCCGATACATTGCACGCTCCATGCTCCACGAAACAGGTCAAACACTCAGAATCATAAATTATTATTAACATACACTAAAATTTCCATTTCATAGCAATGCACAATGAAATGTCTAAGGCTTTTTTCATTTTGATTTTAAAAAATTTCGAGGACTTTTTTCTTTTCTTTTAAAAAAAATTATTTTTCAATATTAAATTTACTAGAGGTTAGATTTCATGATTTATTTCAATTTACTTTTTATGAAACTATCACATTCTATGACTCAAGTTTAGCAGGTTAACCAAGTTGACTCAATTTATTTTTCTAGTTGAATCTAGTTTTTAATATTGAGTTAATTAAAAAATAAATTTAATTTTTTCTATTTGTTTTCTATAGAGTTATTACTTACCATGGACTCATGACCTGGATAACAAATTTGACAGATTACAAAAGAAAGGTAATCTGAATCAATATGATATGTTGTCATTTTAATATTTTTTTAAAAATATCATCTTACTTATTTTTTAGTTAAACTATATTGTTATCAGTTATCCCGTTTGTTTTTAAACTTGTCAAGCGATCAAGTTACATTAGATCAATGTTCATATAGTTATAAATTTTTTCCTGTTTAAAAACAAATTATTAATACATGAATATTTTTTTAAAAAATTTAATCTAGCATAGCAGTGTGGCGCAGGACAATAATTTAGTTCATAATCTAAAACTTATCTCTATCATGTTTTAAGTTGGAAAAAAACATCAAAAATTCAATTAACTAGATTATTATTGATTCATTCCAACTTAATTAAATTAAAATAAAATATTTTTTGAAAAATACAATAAAATAATATTATTTTAATAAAAATAATTTATAGTTAATCTAATATTCTAACGATTCAATATCTTTTACGAGTGTTCCTACATCTATATTCAAACCCGAAACATTAAAACACGCTTACAATTGGCAATCTATAAGCCGCAAACCCATAGAAAAACCGTGAACTATCATGTGAAAGAATGATAATTTATGTTCTCAAAACCGAGTTAATGGATTGGTACATCGTGGATCCTACGTGGTAATTAATAATCGAAGCTGTTTTTTTAAAAAAATTCAAGAAAGAAGGATTCCTTATTTCTTACAGGGACGGGAAACTGACAGCGACAAGGATCATATATAGTAGAGAGAAGAAAAAAAAATGTTGTCAAAATTTTGTCGCAGTAATATTAATGTACGATCTTGCACTATAAATAGCAGACCTTGTTTTCACCTGCCTTCATCTTCTACTGGGTTCTCTTTAAACTTCTTCAAAGCAAAAACCAAAAAGCCTTCTCTTTCTGGTATTCACCATCCGTTCTTTTTGTTGCTATTTTTATTTTTCTTTTGGGTTTCTGAGAAAATTTGAACAAAATCTGACACCCTTTCTCGTCTCTTGGAGTTTGCAGGTATTCTTCGAATTATAAATCACTCTCTTTGTTAGCATTTCAGGTAAGTTCTTCATCTTCTTTCTAGTTAGTTAGCTGTCCTTTATCTATACAGATTTTGATTTTGATGATTTTTGTGAAGCTTTTTTTGTGCATTAATAATGTATGTATTTATAATTGTAGAGGAGCGAAATCCCATCAACCCCTTTAAGAAAGGAAGAGGAAAAGGAAGCAATGACGATCAAACCGGCGGTTCGAATTTCGGAAAGCAAATTGGTCGTTAAAGACCGGACGATATTGACTGGTGTACCAGACAATGTTATGGCAACATCCGGTTCAAGTTCAGGTCCGGTCGACGGAGTGTTTCTAGGTGTTGTTTTCGATCAAGAAAATAGTAGACATGTGGTTTCTTTGGGTGCTCTACGTGATGTCCGGTTCATGGCTTGTTTCCGGTTTAAGCTATGGTGGATGGCTCAAAAGATGGGAGATCAAGGGAGAGATATTCCTCTAGAGACACAGTTTTTATTGGTGGAAACTAAAGACGGTTCCCACCTTGAATCAGACGGTGGAGATGAAGAGAATCAGATTGTATACACTGTTTTCCTGCCGTTGATTGAAGGATCATTCAGGGCCTGTTTGCAGGGGAATGTTGACGATGAGCTTGAACTCTGTTTGGAAAGTGGTGATGCAGAGACTAAAAGGACATCGTTTTCTCATTCTGTGTTTATTCATGCTGGGACGGATCCGTTTAGGACTATAACGGAGGCTGTTAGAGCCGTCAAGTTGCATCTGAAGACTTTCCGTCAACGGCACGAGAAAAAATTGCCTGGAATTGTTGATTATTTTGGTTGGTGTACCTGGGATGCCTTCTATCAAGAAGTTACACAAGAAGGGGTGGAAGCCGGGCTAGAAAGTCTGGCTTCTGGTGGTACCCCACCAAAGTTTGTGATCATTGATGATGGATGGCAATCGGTCGGTGGTGACCCACAAGAGGAAAGCAATGATCAAGATGAGAAGAAAGAAAATCAGCAACCGTTGCTTAGGTTGACTGGGATTAAAGAAAATGCAAAGTTCCAAAAGAAAGATGATCCAACAGCGGGGATTAAGAGCATAGTGAAAGTAGCAAAGGAAAAACATGGGCTAAAATATGTGTATGTGTGGCATGCTATTACTGGATATTGGGGTGGGGTTCGCCCAGAAGTTAAGGAGATGGAGGAGTATGGTTCAACGCTGAAATATCTGATGGTGTCAAAGGGGGTGGTGGAGAACGATCCCACATGGAAAAACGATGCCTTGGCGTTGCAGGGATTAGGGCTGGTGAATCCAAAAAATGTGTACAAGTTTTATAACGAGTTGCATAGTTATCTGGCATCTGCTGGCATTGATGGGGTTAAGGTGGATGTTCAATGTATATTGGAGACACTTGGTGCTGGTTTGGGTGGTAGGGTTCAATTGACTAGGCAATACCATCAGGCCCTTGATGCTTCTGTCGCAAGGAACTTCCCTGATAACGGCTGCATTGCTTGCATGAGCCATAATACTGATGCTTTGTACTGGTAATTTGTTAAAAACCACCATTTTTGTTTTGTTTGTGAGTTTGGGGCTTTAATCTGATGTGATGTGGTGCTTTGAAATGTTATGGTGCAGCTCCAAACAAACGGCAGTGGTGAGAGCATCGGATGATTTCTACCCGCGTGATCCAGTATCACACACCATCCATATAGCAGCGGTGGCGTATAACAGTGTTTTCTTGGGAGAGTTCATGCAGCCTGATTGGGACATGTTCCATTCTCTACATCCAACTGCTGAATATCATGCTTCTGCTAGGGCTATTAGTGGTGGACCCATCTATGTTAGGTAATAAATCATAGCCCTTCATCATCATCATCATTCAATTTTACCATGTAAAATTAAGATATGAAAGTTACTAATGATCAAGTTCTTGTGTTCTATAATTTGCTAAATGGTGGGTGGTGGTAACATTTTTTATGAACAGTGATGCACCTGGGAAGCACAACTTTGAGCTACTAAAGAAATTGATCCTTCCTGATGGGTCAATTCTTCGAGCCCGTTTGCCTGGTAGGCCTACCCGTGACTGCTTGTTCTCCGACCCAGCCCGCGACGGTGTTAGGTAACCTTTATCTTTATTCCGTAATAATTTTATCAACTAAGCTAACTAGCACAACATGGATAAAAAAAATCTGAATTTTAGCTATTTTTTGCATCCTAGAAATGTTGAATTATTAGGCATTTTTCTGAACCAAAATCTCTTTGATGGCAGCTTATTGAAAATATGGAACATGAACAAGTTCACAGGGGTCCTAGGAGTCTACAATTGCCAAGGAGCAGCATGGAACAACACTGAAAGAAAGAACACGTTCCACCAAACCAAAAATGAGGTACTGACAGGCGCCATTAGGGGTCGTGATGTGCACCTCATCGCTGAAGCTGCCATGGACCCCAACTGGGATGGTAATTGTGCTGTCTATTGTCATCGGACTGGAGAACTTATCACCCTCCCATACAATGCAGCATTGCCAATGTCACTCAAAGTCCTTGAGCATGACATATTTACAGTCACACCCATCAAGGACTTGGCACCCGGGTTCAGCTTTGCACCCCTGGGGCTAATCAACATGTTCAATGCTGGTGGAGCCATTGAGGGGCTGAAGTATGAAGTGAAAGGTGGTGCTGAATTATTAAATCTTGATGATGGATATAAGGGTGAAAGTAGTTGTGTGAGTGAACAGAGGGTGGAAAACTATAGCGATGAATTGGTAGGGAAAGTTAGCATGGAGGTTAAAGGATGCGGCAAGTTTGGTGCTTACTCATCTGCTAAGCCAAGGAAGTGCATTGTGGACGCAAATGTGGTCGAATTTGTGTACGATTCAGATTCTAGTTTGGTTAGTCTTAGCTTGGATAGCATGCCTGAGGAGGGCAAGCTTCATGTAGTTGAGATTGAGTTATAGGAGAATTTTTGTTAGAATAGAGTCAAGGGCTGGACTGGTGGTGGTTTGGGTACTGGGGTATTTATTGTACGTGCGTGCCATGTATCCCCTCTACTTTGCTTCCCTTTGTGGTTTGCTAGTTAATGTAATCATGCAAGGAATTGAAGGGGGGAGGATTAAATAAGATCTCTGCCATCTACTTGTTTGATCAATACTCTGTTCTGGACTAAGCTCATATACCTTGACTCTTGCAAAAATCTATCTCCACATCATTAGATACAACCGGAATCACTGAAAATGTCGATGATGATTAAGAAACAACTACTACTTCCTCGTTTCTGTAATCCAACTTAAGCAACTGCTAGAAACCAGAAAACAAAAAATATAGAATCAGCTTTGGATAGTTGTGTTCGGGGTGAAGTCAAGCGATCCATTTCATTTTAAGACCCACCTACATATGCTCAGTTCCCTCAACCAAAAAGCAAAGAAAAATGTGAAAAATAAAATAAAAATCAAGTTTCAGTAATGAAGATTTAGGATATACAAGTATGAACTATGGTCTGATGTACATCCCCCCATCATGTTAGAAGCTAATTATCAGAATTCACCATCTTCAGAGCCTTTGCCGTTACCGGTTTGGTATCGCATTAGCTTCTCAATGGTGTTGTGTGGTTAGCTAGACATCAACAACTAGCCCAAGCACCTGTATATGTTTAGCGCTGATAATAGATAACTGCTGCTAGTGTGCCATGAGCTTGTCCAAATCTTCTAGTCAATTAAAACAACAACAAACAAAAATAAAGGGACTCGTGAAATCAGAAAAGATACTATAGATTTTTGACATCTTGTGTTCAAGCAATCTATATATTCTTTGCAGTTGAGGCAGATGTCTAGCCTAATATCAAGAAGTAGAAGACTAATCGAGTCTAATAAAAATCCTACGGTTAAGAGACATGTAAACACTAAGATCCAAGACCCTTTACTTCCGCAAGCGCATTAGAAACTTCTGTGGACGCTTCACATCCGTACCGAAGCCAGTCTTTAGCACACACAAGGGCTTCCACTGTTTCAGGTCTCAAAGAACTCCGGTACGAATCCAGTTCTTTGATCTCGGTATCAAATACAGTGTCAGGTTCAGCAGTAGATACCTGCATGGTCAAAATATCACGAGCCATTTTTGAAAGAGTTGGATATTTGAGCTTGTTTTCTTCCCACCATTTCAACACATCCATCTCTTGGTGGCGAGGCAGCAAAGACTCTTCTAAATACCGCTCCAGCTCCGACTTCGTATTTTGGCTAGTAGTCTCCACATACACATCACAATCTGTAAGCCCGTTGTCTGAAATTTCTTCTGTCTTCGTGTTGTTCTCAAAATTTCCATCTTCAGCATAAGCTGAAGTAAGAGGGAGAGGAAGTCTCACATATTCAAGAAACAGCTTGTGGAGCCCACCATCAATGATCTTTACATATTTGCCAGCTTCTTCACCGTAGAATCTCAGAAAACTGAACTCAATCAACTTCATCTTAAATCGAGGATCCATGACTACAACAATTGCCAAAGCCAGGATGCACTCCTTCAAATATTTGTCCATCTTTTCTTGCATTATTTCAGCAAGACTGATGACAAAGGGATCCCCATGGCTTGTAATAGAATGATACAGATCATGCATCTTCCAGACTTCGTGAAAGAATGTATTTTGGGTTGGGCCTGTTCTAGAGGCAAGGAAGTTGGCTGCATCAAAAAGAGGTTTCAAGTATGTGCACATAATGCCCACCCGCTTCCAGTCTTCCATGGATGGAGCCTCTTTGTAATTAGGATCAGAAGTATCTAAGCAAGAAAACACTTCCTTTAACTCTGAAGCCGCAACCAGCATCTGATATGTCGTGTTCCATTGAGCTTGGTTATCAAGAGACAGGCCTTTTTCACTGGGGACCTGAAGCTGTTGCTTGAGCTCACGGAACTTTTGCTCATGGGATTCTGTGGTCTTCACATACTTTACACTGTAACGGACTTTCTTAATGATCTCTCGCCCTTCCCACAGCACATCTTTTGCAAAGCTGCTTAATGCATGAGCACTGCAATTCCCAAACAGTAACTGACCGTTGATGATAAGGGGATCTTTGACACAGAGAAGAGATCTGAGGTTTTCACGTCCAGGTTCACCCACTGGATGATTGAAAGTGATAGAAAATAGCTTGCCTTCCAAACTCCAATCAGATAGGCAACTAGCAACAGCATGGCTAAGAGCTGCATCCGAGTTAGGATATGGTTCCATCACCACATTGAGAATCCGCCTCTGTGGCTTCCAGTCACCATCAATGAAGTGTCCTGTTATAAACACATAACTTAAGCTTTGGCTAGATGTCCACACGTTCAATGTAAGGCAAACACGTCCAGGCAAACACTCAATAAACTTCATAACTTTTTGCTTTTCCCTCATCAAGTAACCTGAGATACAATCTCCTTGGACTGTATTAAAGCTCATCATGTCATATCTCGGTTCAAGACTTTTGACAAAATTTACAAATCCAGGATGTTCGACCATGTGAAGAGGGTAATCATGCATTATCATCATTCTCGCAATTTTTTGGCGGAAATGGTCTAAATCAAATGAAATGCTGGCTGAGTTTCGGGATCTGCAACGACGTCTTGGTGGATCAGACATACTGCTATTTCCATTCATCGTTGGTGTACCTGGTGTTTGTCGATTCCCCTGATTGTTTAGTAATGCTAGACAAGTTCCCTTGGCAATGTGACGTTTAAGATGGCTGGTACCAGATACTTTTGAACCCATGCTGTAAGCAAAGCTTTGCCTGCACTGCTTACAGAATGCCCTTCTACAGTCGGAGCTTAGAGTTTCTATGGTGAAGTGCTCCCAAACCATGGACTTCCTTTTCATCCGCTTGCTAGGCTGTGTTTCAGGACCATGCGTCGAGCGACTATTCTCTTCAAGGGTTGTCATCTGGTATTCTAGAGCAGCAACCAGCTGATTCTTCTCTTCAAGAGTCACCATCTGATATTCTGGAGGAGTAATCAACCGATTCTTCTCTTCAAGTGTTGCCATCTGGTTTTCTGGAGTACTAATAAGCTGATTCTTCTCTTCAATGGTTGCCATCTTGTCTCAAAAAATGAGTTCCTACTTTATGCTGCAAATAAGAAATGACAGAACATCCAGTATAGGATTTGACGACGGCTTAGAAAACTGACTTCCCCTGTAGTGATAATAATCGCAAATGAATTTCATGAAACCATTGATATAGAACATGTTCAACATGCAATGGAGACAACCATTGATACACATGAACGAAAGCAAACAAACTAAACACAACATCGTTATCTTGTACCAGTCAATGTAATACCAAGTTTTGCACACACTAGCTCAAGCCATTTGAGAAGGCCTGGATCATTGTTTTGTCATTGCAATACCATGCAAAAATTAACACTAGTCCAGCAGGTACTTGCCTGCATTACAGAATTCTTAGGTTCCTAATATTGTGCAGGCAGCAGATGCAAGATCACCAACTTCAAGTTCCGTTGATCCTTATACGACAGGAAATTTTTGTCTGTCCTTGAGAGGACCATTTGATTGTACAGAAACAAATCCATGGTAAATTTTCACCATCATCAGTACCTTATTTGACATAACCAACTCTCTCAAACAGAAGCAAGGCCTTCCTTATTACATCATATAAATCCTGTATAAATACAAGGGCCTGACTTCCCTGTTTGCCTAAAACAGATTGTAAGACCTAAAAGTTAGCTGAAGGACAATGGCCCAATAAACTAGCTTTCAGTATTATGTTAACTGCCTTCAACACTATATGGGCTCTATATGGAACAAGGTGGGTCCAATATACAGACTTTTGTTTAAAGGGACACAAATGGTCTCAGGGTCAAAACGGGTATTTCAACCCCCTTATAAACAGGCAAAGAAGTAAGAACATTGTTGGCATGGTTTCAAAAAAACGTAATCTGATCAAAGTAGGAGACAGGAAGGAAAACATGCCTAAGAACACAACTCCTCCTCTTTACTAAAAATAATAACAATTAAAGACAAGTTCAGATCAAAATAGAAAAAACCCATCGATTAATCATTGAAAAGGAGACATATTTAGCATGTAATCAAAAATAAAAAAAAATAACACATAATAATGATAATGTAATTAACCAATCAAGAAATTAACGATTAATTTATTGATTGGCTAATCAATCAAGAATCAAGAAAATCTTGATTTAACACAATCAAACAAAAACCTAGAAAACAAAACAGAGAATCAAGAACAAAAAAGGAGTAAAATTCCAAAAACCACAACAACTAAACAAAAGTAAAAGAAATTAGGATAAGGGCTAGGGTTTTTACCCTTTTTAAAGAGAGAAAGATTCGATCTTTGATTATGTAAGAAGCTCCAGCGATAAGCTCCGGCGAAACCCTAGATTTTGCGCACACAGATTTTGGGCTTGAAAGCAAACCCAAACCCCTAGCTCTTAAAACTTGGACTTTCAGGTCCACGGCTAGCTTTGTTAAATACAACTAATTTTAGTGACCTATGGGAACACGGACCCGGCCCACCGTCTCCTGAATTGGTAAAGAGAGTAGTGGAGGGATATATAGCCCACTTTAAGGATTTCTTTCCCTTTTCTAATTGTTTTTTCCTTTTCATTTTAGTCCAATTAGGCTTAGGACCTGGGGATAGTAGTCGTTAGATGATAAAAGGGATCCCCCATGACTTGTAATAGAATGATACAGCTCATGCATCCTCCAGATTTCGTGAAACAATATCCTTTTGGGTCGGGTCAGTTCAAGAAGCAGGGAAGTTTGCTGCATCAACGAGAGGTTTCAATACTGAGCATATAATGTCAACTCGCTTCCTGTCTCCATTGAAGGAACCTCTTTGTCATCAGGATCAGAAATCTTTAAGCAAGAAAATGCTTCCTTCAACCCTGAAGCAGCAACCGGCATCTCATATGTCGTGATCCATTGAGCTTGGTTGTCGAGAGACAGGCTGTTTTCACTGGCTACTTGAAGAAACTTTTGATTTTGTGATTCAGAATTCTTCACCCTCTTGCGGATTTTCTCAATAATCTCTTGCCCTGCCGAAAACACATCTGCTGCACAGCTGTTCTCAAGCAGTAACTTACCATTGATGATAAGCTGATTCTTGACACGGAGAAGATATCTAAGGTTTTCACGCCCAAGTTGACTCACTGGATGTTTGATCGTGACAGAAATTAGCTTGCCCTCCAAACTCCAATCAGATAGGCAACGAGCAACATGGCTGCTAGCTGTATCCGAATCAGGATATGGTTCCTTCACAACATTGAGAATCTTTTCTGTGGCTTTTAATTATCATCGAGGAAGTGTCCTGCTATAAACACATAACCTAAGCTTTCCAGACATGCCTTCAACAAGCTTCATAATGTCTTGCTTCTCCGTCAAAGAAGGGTCGATCACCATGCTAAACCTGGGTTGAAGATTACGGACGAAAGTTACAAATCAAAACAGAATAAAACCCACGAATTAATCGATGGTTTTACATTGATTTTGAGGACTTGTTAAGGTCTCAGCCAACCGTATCTTGAATTGGTACGTGTGAATTTAGGACTTTCTTGTTTAAGGAAAGGTAGGCCTTTCCACAAGTGGATTTCCCCCTTTTCTTATTGCCACTCTTTTGAATCCAACTAATTAAGGTTAGGACTTGGGATCAGTCATTACTTTGATGACAGATTCTTTCTAACAATTTCTATCTTGTAACTCTAAGAGAGAACACTTTTTTTCTTAATACAATGGAGAAATGTTAATCAGAGAGGTAGGCATCCAAATTTCATACGAGGATAGAAGATTTCCATCCATGAGTGAAATGCACACATGCATTTTATCTTGTGGAGGCTCGATACATCCCAAGTTTCTACTCGCTTTTATAAACAAAAAGACTTTTTGAGAGAGATCTCAAATTTGTGGATGCTCGATACATCCAAAGTATTTTATTTTTAAGTTTAGCATAAATGATTGTTTTCAAGCAAATACGTCCATCTAAACTCATCACAATTTTAAATTGAAAGCACTAGATTTTCTTCAAAATGTCACCGTTTATTACATAAAATAACCGTGGAAGAACTTGATCGGGGAATTTCTTTTATAGTTTAGAAATCCAATTGAAAAAAGTTATAGTTAAGGGATCTAATTGAAAATTGCTCGATAGACCAAGACTAATTTTTGTGCGACTCTATTATTAAAAATCAAAATTATAAAACCCGATTTAGTACCGATTAGGGGCAAGGTTCGGAGCACAAATCAAATCATGAGTGTCAATCTAGTTTAAATCATTAATTTTTTTTAAAAAAATAAATAAATAAAAAAGATGTGGTTTTGTAAAATAATTTTTTATATAAAAAAATCAACAAGTAAATTGATCAGATTGTACCCGTCTACTTAGATCAATGAGGGTTTTTAACTAGCTAATTCGTTTTACTCATTTATTTTTATTTTTAACTTGGATTGATTCGG
>Ga0307513_10004966_pt1 | contig 17635 bp, 18 predicted proteins | sample 15_EM_MG_FD_202174 | JGI IMG/M metagenome (GOLD analysis project Ga0307513, IMG submission 202174) | Populus trichocarpa ectomycorrhiza microbial communities from riparian zone in the Pacific Northwest, United States - 15_EM | ecosystem: Host-associated > Plants > Roots > Unclassified | place... | reverse complement strand
GGTCTACCCGAACGTCCCGACGTGGCTAGGGCAGACAGTCAACGTCATCCCATCCCATCCCCGTTCGTCCTTTCCGGCTCCCGGCTCCCGGCTCCTCCGAAGCGTCGCGGAAGCCCAAGATGCTCTAGCCCACGTTCTTGAGCCCTCAAATAAGGCTGTCGCAGGCACCGGCCACGAAGGACGGGAAAAGGCAATTTCCCAGCATTGAGTCGTCATAGACTCTGAATCTACGCCGGGGCCTCCACCTAAATAGAGCGAGTTGGTTGGCGGGTCTCTTCGTTACGGGCCATCCATTGAATCAGCATTAAACTCGCGTATATCATGCTCAGCGTGGACGTCAGTGCGCGTCTGGAAATGCAGGACATTTCGAATGCAGTGGGCAGAGAAACAACACAGGTTCGAGTATCAGGAGAAAGGGATAAGTCAAACTTCGTACTTCCCAAAGGACCTTGGCTGGTATATGCGTCACTGGTTGCTCAAGCTCTCGTTCGTGAGCATAGCTGTGGTCGATACTAGCAGTTGGGGGCTCCCAAGTCTCGTGATTCCACCTGAATTCTGTTATAGATATGACCCAAGGATATTTCATTGATTTTCAAAGCGACATAAGGAGGGTACGGCATGGAAGTGTGGATGTGTGGGTTAATAACGATGGTGGGCCAGGTGCAACAACTCGCCAGCTCCTGAGGTTTAAATTCGCCGATTATTTCAGTGACAATAATGAGATTTAGAAGAGAGCGGCTGGATCGTTTGAGAAATGGTGATACCTATAATCGTTGCAGAGCCCGTTCAGAGGTGCTCTTTCGCCTGATATCTCTATTTCAGAAAGCAAGCTACATTAATTACTCTGGAAGTACACGAAGGATACAGGAAACCTGATCCAATTCCTGATCACGCGACGTCGACTCGAGTAAAGGCGGACAGATAAACCAAGAAGCGGTATAGAAGCACAACAGATAACATTCTCTAATTAAAAATCCATGCGACCGCAAGGGCGTGTGAGCATAAGACTGGGAATAATTAGCTAAGCCCGGGCCAGAGTGGTGAAGGAGATTGGTGGTGATCACATAATAAGCAAATCGAGTGCCATAAGGTTACCCGCTTCGTCTGTCTGCAATTCCATGTCAAAATCATCCAGTTTGTGGTTGGGGAAGGGACACGGAAGCGTACCTGCATACCCACAATCCGCTCCCCATCCATCATCACCCCAGAATACTCAACACTATCGACGCTCGTTATCTCCAGATATGGCAGCCCAGTGATAACCTCCTCAGCAAACGTCGTACCCGGTTTAATCACCGTCTCCTCCCACACCGGGCGACGAACCCATTGCTTCTTGTCCTCCTCTCTAATGATGCTCCACCCGCCGCCGTAATCGTCGTGGGCGTACTCGGTGGATGTACCATACGAGTGCAAGTGGTGGGGATAATTCGAGTGCCGGCGATATGGCAGCGTATTGAAATCGTAGATCCGCGTCTTCGAACCGTCATGTGTGAGGACCCTCGCGGCGAATCGCGTCCCGTGGACGTCCCGTACCCAGCGCGGGGACGCCATGTCCCTAAACCAGCGGGTCGAGGGGGACCACAGAGCCCAGGGCACTTCCAATACCCTTCCCCTTCCACTAATACTCGCACTGACTCCCCAACCGCGCCCCCTTGCCTGAAATGCGTAGTTCCATATCGTCGACCGTCGCAAAATAATCGTCGAGTCCTGATCGATAACCTCGCCTTCCTGCTGCGCGTCCGTGAACCCGACGCGGACGCTCAGGACGATGATACCTTCATGTATATCAGGCGTGAAGGGGATACCCGATTCACGCGACGGCGCGCGAGCCGCTGTGGGCTGCGATCGAGCGAGGATGTACACGTACCCCAGGCCTGCCTGCAGTGCGGGCAAGGAGAAGGATGCGATTTTTTGCGGTGGGTAAGGGGGGACTTTTAACGCGGCTTGCGGGGAAGAGCTAGGTTGGGGAAGGGCGGCTGGAGTGAGAGTGCAGGAGTATGTTATTATTTTGAGTGATGCGGTGCCTATTGATGGGAGGAGGAGGACACCCTCCGAAAGGAAGAGGAACGAGTCGAAAACCTCTTCTTTTGCGTGCATTGCCTGGGAGGAGTCAAACGCCGAGCATCGTTCATATGATAAAATGAGAACGCACTGCTAGTAAATCACCCGTACGCCAGTTCCAAATCGCTAGTCTATCATACCCACAAGTTCCTGGTCGGCCAGAGCAGAACAGTAAACCGAGGTGGTCGCCGAAGATCGAGACGACGAGCTGGTACTCCCACCATTGTTTATGGCAGGGATACTCGAGGATCGGGGTCGACGTGAGAGGGTGTGGCTTGTTTGTGGACATGCTCCTGAGGTGAACACGATAAGGCGACGCCGCGGTGGATCTACAACATACGAATCCGATTGATATCAGTATTCAATCACATCACCAAAGTGAGCGGAGTGTATAAAGGGGCAACCACTCGTACGGGCCTACGACTCCACCCATACAGCGAGTGAGAGTCCCCAGACAGAGACAGGGCGCTTCTACAGTTCCTCCCATACATCAAGCATAAAAGAAGGCCGACTCACGGGAGTGGTGGCGAGTGCTCAATAAGCACCAAAAGGTCGAGGTCAAGGTCCATCGTAAAGTCAACAATCGTAATCCCAGAATCGATCTGCGTCCACTCGGGTTCCCGTCTCTCAGTGAGCACACTGGGGAGCCGTAGGAAATCGAGCTTGGTGCTTGAATCAAAAAGGACGTCGCCGAGGGCGAACAGGCCGCAATTGAGCTCGTATATCGAGTCGGAGCGGGTGACGGGGATAAAGGTCTTGAAACTTGAGGGAGCCTCGCCTCGCCATGCGGCGCCTTGCCTACGCAGGTGGCGGAGCTTGTCGTGCGCGGGGAGGGAGGAGAGCGCACCGTCGACCTGGCGTTCGTAGATGAGAGAGGTCTTGTACACGAGCTGTTTGTCGCTGGTGATGAAGTGGTCAAAGGACCTGCACACCTAATATCCGCCAATGTCAGCTCGTACATGAGAATGTGACGGCGACGTCGGGAGCACACCAGACGACATGTAAGCAGATCGAAGACGCTACAGAGGTTGAAAATGAGGTGGAGAATGTCTAGCGGCAGACGCGGCGGGCGGTAGGGCGAAATATTCGACGGAGCGAGGGGACGATGGTCAGTCTGCTGACGAACAGCGACGACTGGAATCAGTCCTGTTCCGTAATTGCGCATCCTTAATACTTGGTCGCCTCCAACGGCGAAGACGAGGGTTTGCACAGGTCGACGTGAAGTCCAAGTTGCAGAGGCAATCAATTCAAGACGTAGTGTCGGGAAGTCAGCTAAGTAAGCTCATACGTTCTAGACTACTTGGATATACGCATACAATCGACTCTCAAACTAAGTATTCATGTTCATCGGGCCAGCACTCAGGGGTACTACTTTGATACACTTGCACGTCCTCTTTCGGAGTATGATTTCCAAACCTCTCAAGAACAGCCAAGTCCAGCGCACGAGACCTAAGGATCCCCTCCAAGCGAGCAACGAGGTCTTCCTTGGTTCCAACCACGGAGATGGAGCGATTCTGAGCCGCATGCGCAGAAAGATTCGATTTGAGCTGAGCATATGAGAGCGTACGAGCGCGAGATGGATCAGTGATGAGCGGTGCCAGGGGGTAGGTCAGGTAGAGCTTATCCAGTCCTGCGTTATCTCGATTCGCTAGTGAGTAAAAGGTAAAAAAGGAAGGGACATACCACTAAGATATTTACCACAGACCACAGGTAGCTTAACGATGGATTCCTTGGAAAGAGACGCAGTTGCAAGCCGGCGTGCCCCGGTCATATCAACCCCTGTACCCACTAAATCGAGATACTTCATCTTCTCAAAAGCAACCAGGACAGCAACGGAGTCGTTATCAATGCGGGAGTTGTGCGCGAGAACAAGCTTCACAAGGTGGGGAAGTGCGATGAGTTGGAACACGCTGATCCGATTTCAGTACGGCAAGACGACGATAGAGAAGCATACCCAATATTGGAAATACCAGTAGATTCGAGGAACAAGTGCTGTAAAGCCTGTAAGGAAACCACAAAACGTATATCCGAGTCGAGAAGTGGGACATAGGTCAAGTCGAGAGAGGAAAGAGTGGTGAAGCTATTAGGGTAGCTGAAGACTATCTATTGTGTAAGATCGATGTTGAGAAAGAAGAGGGAGACGAACCGATGAGCGTATACGTTGCAGGTAAGTCGGTTTTAGCATCATTACGGAGGGTTTCGGTCAGAGACAGCGAACGAATATTAGTAGAACGGAATTCTTCCAATACATGAAGGAGGAGGTGCCCTATTGTAGCGTCAGGCTTGGGGGCATGCCAAGGAAGGAGGGACAAACCACGAGCGGCGAGAGCAGAAAGGATGGACTGATGAGATAGGCGAGGCATGTCTTTGAGAGCGAGTATACCACAGTTAGGGAGCAACGTGTCTAAGCATGCGAGGAAAATTTGCAAGTCGGAAGGGGTTTCGGTTCCTACGGAGGGACCGTAGAGTTGATCTGTAGAAGGTTCAACAAACTATCACATGTGACCGGTAGCTCACTCACTTTCTAGCTTGGTAACCATCCTCGTCAATGCTTGGAACGCCTCATCGCCATCGGGGGTCAACGCGGGCGAAGGACGATCGGATAGAAAGCACGGAGAATCGGGATCGAGGGTAAGATCATGCCTGCTCGCGATAGTAAAGCTTCCCTCGGAGAATGGGTCCTCGCTTCTCCTGTACACGACGGGCCCATCAAGGGTAAGGAAATCAAGGGGATCAGGGAAGACGGTTTTGTAGAGTGCAGTCCGGAACGTAGAGTGGGTATTTTGCGAGGCGCGAAGGTAGGCGGAGGCGTGGGTCGAGGACAGGAAAGGGTTTGACATTCCGTCAGGGCCGTACTCTGCGGCGTTTGGGCGGTACGACGGGCACGACGTGAAGAAGCGCGCGAAGGGCGCGGAAGGAGGCGGGGATGAACACAGCGGACGTGGAAAGGTCCGAGTTGGATTGAATTGGGAACCACAGCGTGCCACCGAAGCAGCCGACAGCCGACAGCCTCGCCTTTGAGCGCTTCCTCCGATGCCACCGACGCTGACCGGTCACGCCTTTTTAACCATCATCGGCCAGCTTTACTTTCTTGGACCTCTTCGCTCCCGCTACACTCCTACAGTCCGACCACCAGGCGACCACCAGGCGACACCAACGCGAGCAACGCTCCACCCACAATCCTCTGCTCTCCAATAATGCGTGCTTGGCTTCCCCACGTCGCTCTCGCGCTCCTTGCTTCGTTTCTTCCGGATGCTTTGAGTCAGGCTACGAGTACGTCGTCGAACCTCCCACTCGTCTGTCCCTCCTCATGCTCATCCGCATCCGCATTATTCCTCTAGGATCTTGGACTATTACCTCTCCAAATGCAAACACAGTCTGGCTGGATGGAACTACCAACGCGGTCGAATGGACGGTCGGAAGGGAGGATGTCAACATATTTGATATCGAGTTGGCGAGATTAGGGGCCGAGGGCCTCAAGTTCGTTGCGCGCAACGGTGAGTACTTAGTCCTAGCGCTGAGGAATCTAGACTCTATCCTGTTCTGTCCTACGAGCGCCCATGGGTCTATTCTGGCTCCTCGGTCGGTTTACGCCTCGTAGCGCTGGGCTCAGCGCTCAACGAGTTGTGTACAGCCCTTCAAGGCCTATCGCGGCCTGCTCCTATTGAACAGATCGCTTATTCCATCACTCCGGCGAATACTGCCCGGCGTGTCCCACCTCATTGGATTCGCGCCCATCCCTCATGCGCCAGCTTTCTACTTTCTACTCTCTTCATCTGCTAGCTCTAACGTGACCTTCCAAAGTCTCCGTCGCCCTTAGCTCGCTGAATGTCAATATTCAAAGCCTCCCACCGGCAAACGACTACTTTGTGATCTTCACAAACAGAACAGGGGGGGTCATCTATTCCATCTCCAACAAATTCACTATCACCGACTCCCGGGACGCCGCGAACGGCCAGGCCGTATTGAATAAGCCGACGGCTAGCATCGTCGGTGCGCCAAACCCAACAGAGACCTGGGCCCTGGAGTTTGATAAAAATGGCCGAGCCTTAGGCGCCGCGGCGGCGAGCCCGGTGCTTGCTCGGCAGTGGTGGATCGGCGCGCTTGGGCTCCTTGGTGCCGGCGCAGTGAGTCTGCTATGACCGACGGACTTTACGAGGATTCTGTGACACTTGATGGACTCGATCGCAGACCACGGCGCTTTCCTCAGTTTCATTTTCTTTTCCCATTCCTCACCCTCATGCTTTGGGACTTACGCCCTTACATCTTCGTTCTCATGACCTGCTCATCTCGCTGTTTTATATCCGCTCTATACATCTGTGTGTCCTGGTTTGCTCCAACAAGCTCTGCTCATCTCATTGTAGCGTCCTCTACCTCAATAAAACAACAATGGTTATCGCTATCACGATTGTCTACTTTGCTTTCTGAGCCAACAGCTTCGTTTCCCTCGCGTCACCACTTGTACTCCACCGCTGCTTTGCCACTTTTCGTGGACCACCTACGTTTAATCTCGTGGACCATCTGACTAAATCCGTAAACCCGTTGACAGGGGTACTCACTTTTAGTGTCTAACAGCACGCCCTAAAGGACAAAGATCGCACACGATGAGTGATGTCGACGATGAGGAAATGGCCCGGTACGTCCTTCTTGCTCCGCATCATATCTCAGATTATCTCATGCGCTATTAACGCATACCTCCAGGGTTCTGGCCGAGAGCCTTGCAGCGTCTCAAAACCAAGCTCAGGACGAAGCGCGCTTCCTTCGCGATCTGGAAGTGGCAATGGCAGCGAGCAAGGGGGACTCGAGATCCGCTGCTGTTCATGAATCGTCCGAGAGCGAAGGCGATCCGTCTACCGCACCTTCACCTCGCGCATACGTCCAAGCCGGTCCGTCCGCGCGCACTAGCGATCTCACTGGGGCATCACACCCTGCTTCTGATTTCCTCAGGGAGAGGAGAATCATGGAACAGCAGCGGCTCGCTCGGATGAACAAGGCTCAAGCACAGACGCAACTGAAGGCGCAGAAGAGGAGCTACAGCGCGTCGTTGAGTGAGGACGAGAGCGACGAGGACCCTCGTCCGCTCAAACGGAAGCCCTCAAAACTGCCTGTCCCGTCGTCATCCTCCACGACAACGGCAGCTAATGGGACTCAAGACGACGGCGAGGTATTCTGGAACGGCGAGCTTCGGCAAACTGCGAATAGGTACACCGAGAGAACGGATACGAAGCCGACTTTTAGAATTTCGGAAATCATTGGTGACGTGAGTCGTTCATGCACAGTTCGCCGGATTTTGACGACTGACGGAGGAGAGTAGAAGAGGCAAGTAGAGTTTGCCATTCTTTCATCGTATGCGAACATGGTGGATTGGATGTATCAGTGGTTCTTGCCAGAGGTGTGTGATGCTCAACAGAAAACAATCAGTATTGACAATCTCGCGGTAGACACCAGTGATTTTGATAAACCAACCGGACGGAGAGGGGAATAGCTCCGTCAAACATATCCTCCCCAATTGGGTGCGGGCGTCTCCGTTCTTGCCCTATGGACGAGGGGCCATGCATATCAAGGCAAGCGGCCATCTCGCGTTTCACTGTATCGAGACTGCTCACATTACTTTAGTTGATGCTTGTAGGTACCAGGACTATCACTGTAACGCACGAGTTAAGAGTGACTTTGCCAGCTATTCTACAAATCTGGTCGTCTGCGAGTTATCATCCCCACCGCAAATTTTGTCGACTATGACTGGCGTGACATAGAAAATGTGGGTACATTGCCCATCGTACGACCGTGCTACTCAGCTGCTGAGTAGTCTGCCTGGGTGCAAGACTTTCCGAAATACAAGACATCAATCCCGCATGCCCCGAGAGCGACTGACTTTCCCGCTACGCTCCAGCACGTACTTCATGCACTTCAAGTGAATAGAGCCATCAATGCGCACCTCGGCGAACCGGAGCCTCCGAGTCTGCCGATCAGGTCCGTCGATGAAATTCGGCGGAAGTGGAACTTCTCCAAAGTCACCGTACGGCCTACCTTATTCACACCACAGTCTGCGCCTTTCATGACTGAGGTACATTCCAGGTCAAGCTCATTCCAAGCCTCGCAGGTCGACATGAAGGTTGGCCGGAAGTAATTCAGCAGGGGCATATTGCACTCATGAAAGCGATCATCGACGTCGGAGGACACTCCTCCAGCAAGATAAATGCGGGGAAGGAGCTGGTATTGGAGTGCCAGGGCTCGAGCATTGGAACGTACTCCGCCTCGTGGCTGAATGAGTTCTACTACAGCGCGCAAGGGACCTCACCGGAGAAGTGGTTGGCGATACCGAAAGCGAGGAGATTGAAGATGAATCTGCCGCCCATTAAGATCCTGTTCCCGAGCTTGGATACTGTCGAGAGGAGTGTAATGGGGAAGCCAGTTAGTTATACCTTGGGCCGGAGACTCGTACTCAATACTGATGAAGGTCTAAGGGTGCTGGTACTATGTTCTGTCGGGAGAGGCAGTGGAAGGCCGCCACCTTCCCGAAAGATCTATTTCATGATGCTAATTCCAAGAGGGGAGGAGTCATGATGCACACCAAGGCGAGTATACCATTACGAATTATGCAGCATATGAACGCTGACTGTCCCTTACAGATGATCCTGGGCCTTTGGAGACCCCGAACATCGAGCATCGTCGCTTCGATGAAGGCGACTCCAACGGCGAGCGGAAGTAATGGCAAGAAGAAAGAAGTAATCGAGATTGAGGACACCGAAACTGAGCCTGAATCAGATTCGGATGTCGAGGTAAAGGCTGTCGAACAAGCAGCGGCCGGGTGGTTGTACGTGGGATCACACAACTTTACACCTTCAGCATGGTAAACATCCCTTTTATGTTTCCGCCATGTTTTCTGACACTTCCGAGGGGTAACGTTTCGGGGACGCCCTTTACCCCAACTCTGAACGTGCGTAGAATCCTCAAATGAATACCCGATATCTGAAATTGTCTCCTACAGATAACCAACTACGAACTTGGAATTCTGATCCCACTTTCTGCGGATAGTAAAGCTGCCGAAAGCGCGGGAACAGAGGTGGTCTCTTGGGTTCGTCCGCCGCGCAAGTACGTACTAGGGCGAGATATTCCATGGGTAAGCCCTTTTCTTAACATTAGCAGCTTACTCTCTGACTGTCCCAAGATGCAAGATACTTACGACATTGCCGCTGATACGTTAGGGGAGTGAATGGTCTCTTTCCTGTCCTATAGATTCTCGAATGTCCAGTTACCGTACGTTTGGGTTTCAATTCTATTCCTTGTACTTTCCCAGACTGCCGCCAATTGAAGTTTGTATTCGGCGTAAGCGGGCCAGTCTTTTGCTGCTGGCCAGTCTTTTGCTAGTTGGCTCCTGTCATGTCCCAAAAAAATCGTGAGCAGGCTGTGGTACGAGCATACGCTAACCAGGATTCCCTCGACCTGGTATCAGACGACGATTGGGACGAGTACGAAGCGCGTGTGTTACAGGGGTCTTCGTCGGGAACGACGCTGACATCCCCCGAGCGCACGGCCCCGTCTCCCAGCAAACCGAACCTGCATAAGCGTAAAAGGGGAGCAACGAGTACCTCTTCTGAACCTACCGATTCCAGCGCACGCGCGACCAAACGATCTAGGCTGAGCGACGACGACGGCAAGAGTGGCAAACGCTTCGAAACGGAGGCTGGCTCACAAACGGACCCGATTGACGTGGGCGTGCCCAAGGATATCACCGTTGACGAGGCAGATGACTCAAGGCATAGCACGCACGTCGATCAGGCTCGCGTCGGACTCTCCGGCCGAGACTCGTTCTCTCCCAAACCAGTCGAGATCCACGTATCTGCCACTTTGTCGCGCTTATCTGGTGGCAAGAAGACGACGCTATCAAAACGTGGACATGGCGGCGCTTCGGTGGACGTGACAGATACAGATACAGATACAGATACGCCGCAGACGTCCCTGACAGGCAGCGCCCAAACACAGCCACCTAAACGTTCTCCTGTGCCTGTGAAGGAGACGGATGGCGTTGAAGGGGATGTCCCGCTAGCAGCGAGGCCAGCGAAGCCTAAGGGCAAACCCACCGCTGGAGGGTCAAAGCTGGTGAAGCCGGAGAAGGAGAAGAAAAAGACAAAGAAGCAAATAGAAGCTGAGAAAAAGGCCCTGGACCTGAGGGAGAAGAAGATGACGAGAGGAGAATTTATTCAGTACTTGTACGAGGAGAAGCTCAAGGAGGAACTGGAGAATGCACCGTCGAAGAGGCTCGTATTGAAGGATAAAATCATCTGGTACGCCGAACCTGGAAGTGCGAAAGCCTCTGACTCTTTTGATCGTCAACGCTACGAGATGGTATGCGTTCCGTGTTCTCTATTGGTGTTGAGCGCCTCTCGCTTATGATGCTTCCAGCTCGTTCGCCATGGAGCCACCGTCGTGCCGGACTTCGACCACACAACTGTTACCCACGTCATATTCCCAACCTACATGAAGAGCGACGGCCAGAAGTTGGGACGAATGGGATACGTCAAGCATTCGCAGATCCCGGAGAGCATCAAGACCGTGTCGTGGAATTGGGCGTCTCGAAGCATCGAATTGAGGCGTCTCGTACCTGAACAGCCATATGAGCGATTCGAGGCGCGACTTCCGCCTAAGCCTGTTATACCCTTCCGCCGAAATGGTGCGAGGATCGTAGATTCTGAGGATGAGGACGAAGAAGCGTATGCATCAAGATGTATTTTTCTACCGTATACTGACCATCTGCGTTCGTGTAGCCATTCCAAGGCCCTTATCCCTCATATCGGCGGAGGAAGGAGCAAGCTGCATCAACGAATCGAACGGAAACCGAGTCCGGAACAATCGGACATTGAAACGGCAACTGAGGACCCTCTGTTGCCATTCTATACCGAGGCAAAGAAAGAGGTGGCGGAGGAGGAGGTACGTGTTTGAGCTTTGTTGAATGGCGGTCCTAATGGTCTATATTAGATGGGAAATATTGAAAGTGTGTCCGTATACTCTGTATCTTTGCGAAACGATTAAGGAAATTTCCAGGTGCTGAGAATCGGAAGTGGAATTCTTTCCAATGCATGAAAGAAAAACCTACAAAAGTCAACGAATCCCTGAACGAGGATATTATACGAAAGGTATATACAGTCACCAGGGCCTGGATCCCAGAGTGCTTATCACCCTTTTAGCTTGACGAACTGAGGAAGCTTCATGAAGGGAAGCCTGGCGAGGACGATTACTGGCGGCAATATACGTACCAGAAAGGCAAGTATGCTCTTGCGCCACTATAAAGTTCACTTGTGTGATTCATATCCTTATCTAGTCCTCGGGAGGATCCGTGCCCATCCTAGACGGATCACAAGCTACGAGGAGGCAAGGTCCATCAATGGAATCGGCCACAAGACGGCAGAGAAGGTACTTGCTCGTACTTTCTGATTTCAATCGTAGAGTCTAATCAGGACCGACGCGAAGATCATGGAGATTGTCAAGACCGGAGATCTGGAGCGAATCAAATACGAACGAACAGAGGACGTGGTGGTCGCTCAGTTGTTCACGAAGATCTACGGTGTCGGTGAGTGATATCCTTTCAAGCCAGACAGGGTCGTCTCTTATTTCGTCTGTAGGCCCAGTCCTTGCGAGGCAGTGGTACCTCGAAGGACTTCGCACCCTGGACGACGTGCGGGACAGGAAGGGTGACATTAAGCTTAGTCCTCATCAAGTGGTGTGTGGATTTCTCTTTCGGTGCTTTTTGGTTTACTAGTTCTTACTGATGGGTCACACTTTACAGCTCGGTCTTAAGTATTACGATGGTAGGGTTCCTATCTATACAACATAGAATCCAACGGCTTACGATTGTATTGGAAGATCTGAACTCGCGAATGCCACGAGAGGAAGCGAGGGGCATCTTCGAACGAATCAAAGAGATTGGTAGATACCTTGACGACTCGCTGAAACAGTGCACTGATGGCTCTTTCTAGCTCTCTCCCTCGATCCTAAGCTCCAAATGGAGCTCATGGGTAGCTACCGTCGGTGCGTCTTCCTTTCCAAGGAGGAACGCCCACCACCTAACGTCGAAGCAGTGGAGCACCTACCTGTGGTGATATCGACATTCTCCTAACGCGTCCAACGGAAGACGGTCGTAACCATGCTGGTGCGTCTCATTCCGTTTCTTCAATGACACAAGCTAATCAACTTCAAGGCATCCTTCACCATTTACTCCCTCGACTCCACGAGGAAGGCATACTGACTGGAGACCTCGGCACTCCAGAGGATGGCCGTGCGCTGGAGGCAAAATACATGGGCATCTGCCACCGTTCACCTGAAGACCAGATGCGGAGGATCGGTAGGTCCACGGGCACGTCCTCAGGTGCCTCTCGCTCATTGCAGTATACCAGATATCCTGACTATTCCGGAACACCAATGGGGAGCGGCTTTGACCTACTTCACGGGAGACGATATTGTGAGTTGTTCTCCTCCGAGTCGTCGACCTGAACTTGAGTTGTTATCAGTTCAACCGAAGCATGCGCTTGCTAGCCAATAAGAAGGGCCTCTCATTGAACCAACGTGGCTTATGGTCCGGCGTATTCCGTGACCCAAAGACAGGGCTGAAGACTTCAACTGGTGAGGTGCTTTGAACACACTCTTTTTGGTTACTGACCAGAATACAGGTATAATAATTGCATCGAGGACAGAGAAGGAGATATTCGCAGCACTGGGAGTGCCGTGGAAGGAGCCTCATGAGCGAATTTGTTCTTGAATGGGCGATGTCAGCTCCTATCCCTTGTTGGGTTATCTACTAAATGACATCTTTGTAATGGACGTGTATCTGCAGGTCATAAACTGGTTGTAAGGCCTCGTGGTGGTCGATTTACGTAACGGAGGAAGAATTGATCAACTCAAAAGTGGAGGCTTTCCAAGCCGCAAGGGGCGATGACTTATGGCAAGCGTATGCTGTGGATTGAATATCCTTGTCTTCCGCTGGAGAAACTACTTTTTCTTTTCACCGTGAAAGTTCGCCTCTAGCCAACGGCGGCGCCCTAATTTGATCCGATTAATGTTGGGCCAGACTCCTTACTTGCTGCCCACTCTTCATATAGGCGGATGTATCTGCCTAAGGATCGCCCAATTCCGCCGTTATATACCGGTGCTGCGGTGCGAGTCGAATACCACGTTACAAACTATGAGAGAAGGCGTGATAAATAATGCAGTAAGTAAACATTTGCGATTTATGTGAATACTTCCAATATTGCTTTTCGATCCGGCGCCTGTATGTAGGGCTTTGAGGCAAAATCGGTGCAATGCATTAGAACCTCATTGGTCTGACTTCGAAGCTGGATTATTGTTTTATGTTGGAAATTGGTATGGAGTGCGAGCGCTGAGATCTGCGAGTGAAACAAGGAACTGAGGTTCGGTTTGCTGCGCAGGATGGAAGCAAGGATTTAGGTATATAAGGACTCGCTTTCTCGTCATGTACTCCTTACGTGTTTGTAGCGGGCCCCAACAAACACGATTATTCTGTCGTATTATCGGCTGCGCGGAATTTTTTTTTTTTGGGGGGGAAGGGGGGAAATGCATCATGCACCGTAGCGCCTTGCGGCGCCGTGTGTGGGACTCCAGGACGGCTTGCCTTTAGGTCATTCGCCCGTTGGACAGTGTGCCACCCTGACCTACCCACTAAAAACCACCTATGCCGGTGATACCCGGCTTCATCCCGTTTAGGAGAAATCTATAGTTGGACCCGTCATCGGATCGAAGCTGGCAGATTTCTTGTCCGCCCAGATATTTCGGATTTCGCTTTGACGAATTTTCTTTCTACCTTCTTCCATGAAACGTGTAGCGTTCCAGCTTTTCTTATTAGGTCTTGTATGAGTTCTTTCGGTGTTTCTCTTGTTTCGTTAGGTGTTACGTCCTGGTTGAGATGCGCGGAAATTCTGACATTTTATACTGTGCAGACTATACGAACGCAATGGCTGAGCGGTCAAGTACTACGGACAGGTACGCTTTATGCTGCACAGGTCGGATGAGTCGGGTATACTCGGGTTATTGCATAGCAATCGGGCCATCCGTCCTGGCAACTGAACGTGTCGCTGCTGTCATAGGTAGAGCCAGGAATGGCCGCTCAGATGTAAGTGGTCAAGAAGGGATTTTATTCAAGTCTTCCAGATACAACGACCAAAGAGACGTAAATTTATAAAAGAGACAAAACTGCCCATCGCGGAGCATCGCCCACTCTGTTGCACGGAAATCGTGCTATACAACTTCCGGAATCGACAGACTAAACAGACACAAGATATCCACCGAGAGGTTTACTAGAGCTCATTAATTGACGTCTTGAGGATGCAGACCACCGACTGTACGTGATGACCAGCGGGCGTTTGCGTAATCCAGTACGGGTTTTTCAGCTCCTTTGGTTGCCTTGCCTTCCCTATATGTTCCACATTAGTCCTCTGCATCTTCATCGGGACTACTATCACTCATTCGGGACTGTCCCATCGTTGACTGTCCGGAAACTCTCCTTTTCCTCCTCTTCCCTGTCGCGCTCGTCAATCACAGTCATGCAACGGATGAAGAACAAAGACTCCTGTGGATCGGGAAACCATTGAGGGACCCCACCGACACGAGAATGAGCCAAGCACAGAGAGCCTGGAAAGTTTTTGAGGATAATTTTGGTGGACACATGGCCGAAATCATCGTCGGCTGTCTCCTTGTATACCTTCCTGTAAGTTCCGTGTTAAGGGGCTATAGTGGTGGGTCGTCATGGTGTAGACGAGGACCTACAGAAACGCTTTGAGACCATGATAAGCGTTCCCTTTCATCAGAAAGTGGGGTGTATCCGAGAAGTTGCCTGTATTCTGGCGTCTCTCTTATGGTCGCCAATGGCAAGAAGTAAGGGGCAATCGCTTCTCATGGGCAGCGTGCAGATGCCAGGCGAGACAAGGAACCGAGAGTGCTGGTATTGGGTTTTCATACCTACAGCCGCATCTATACTCAACACGAGGACCGCAGTCAGGCTGGAATCAGACTGACCTGACCTTGAGAACAAAGACCGGGTCTGCCTCGTGCCATCACTGTTTTGCATTCAATTCGCCTCGTGTGTATAGGGTAGTTCCAGAACAGCCTATCGCTGGCAGAAAGGATTTGTGGACGCTGTGCGGCCGTGAGCAGAAATCACGGGCCTATTCGACCAAAATACAGTAAATTTGTCCCCGCGGGTATTGCTGTTCAGCATTATTGTGGAGCCATGAGAAGTGGTTGCTAAGCGAGTTCACTTGGTCTAATTAAAGCAGGCCGTCAGCTCGTTGACCCTGGATTCAGGGTAGCTGGAGGCTGGTTGCTCGCTTGATTCTTTTGCCACCATTTAGGTCTTACGTAACAGTCACGCTTCTTCTGCACAGAACCACACCTCGTGTTGAGTTTCCAGTGCCATACTGGCCAAAGAAGCATCACGCGTCTCGGCTATCACCGTCCTTTGTGTTATCATTTGGCCTCAACCACCTCCGTGATGCATAAAAGGACATGGGACGAGGCATTCAGGTAGGTCCCCCCGTCCTACTGCAGCTCTTCTGTAACTCATCGTCATGTCCAATCTTTCTCCACACCATACCCCACTACGCAAACCACGCAACCGCATAACCTTCAACAAACTTGGTGCAACTCCGACACGTGCTGGCGACAACTTTGTTAGCTCCACCAATCTCGGCCATACACAGCAGGAGATTAAAACCTCCCTCTGGGGCCGCATTCTCAGGAACGAGCCCTGGATCATCAAGCACTTGATCAAGCCACACCTTGTGGACGGTAACCTTGTGGCTGCCATTGAACTGGCGCTAGGCGAGAATACTGAGCTCATGGCCGCTCGTGATATTCTCTTTGCAAATTCAGTTCCTGAAAAACAGATGTACACGCCAATGGTAAGTGCCTGTGTTGGCTACTGTGGAGAGTCGAGTTCTGAGGGGATGACAGGTCACTCTGCTCCGTCATATCTCAACCTTCAGTGTCCAGTGCATGCCCAGAGACAATGATCGTTCGGTGGATGCCATACCGACTCCGACTCCAACCCCGAGCATCGACCCGACCCCATCTGTGTCCGCTATGCCCAGTCCATTAACCGATGCCGCTGAGGCTTCTGCCCATCCTTCATCGCCTACCACTCCTGAGCAAAGCTCCATCCTAAACGACGACCCCGGGCCACTTAGCTTTCCGGACGATGGAGTGAACCACGGCCTCTGTATCAACCGAACCTGGGTCGATACACATGCCTCCCTTCTTCATACAGACCACGGCCTCTATGTCTCAGTTCGTGGGATCAAGGACGCGGATGAACCAGATGGGAAACGCTCCCGGGATGACGCCGTGCGGCTGACCCGTTCCAAAGTGGCTAGGGCAGACCTTCTTGCCGATGCCGCGACCGCTTCGCATGCCCAAGGTGAGCTATATGAGATTCAACATGGATTTGTTGCTCATGAAGATCGCCTTCCAACTCTAATTGACCATGCGATAGTCGAACCACTCTTCGACGGCACTACAAGCGATACAGATGAATCCTCCGACGCAGAAGACTTTGAGGACGAGACCCCTGAGGAAGCTGTCATGGATGATCGCAAACCGGATATATCGCTCATCGATCTCCCTCACTCTGATGTGACTCCTACCGAGTATCTGTGGCGGCAGTGTGCGGTATTCATGGAAGTGAAGAAACATGCCCGGGACGGTCCCCTCGGCAACGACATTCTCAACGTTCGGCGACCTGAAGGCGAGCCAGTGGTGGCCCCTCGTGTGCATCCCTGCAAAAGCATTATCACCCAAGTGGCGGATAACGCCCGAATACTTATGGCAACGCGCCCATTTCTTCGGTTCAGTCTCCACATCACGTTTTGTGGGACAAATTTCAATCTCGTGATGTTTGATCGCAATGGGGCGGTTATTTCCAGGAGCTATCATTTCAAGACACACCTCGGACTGTTCATCCGCGTCATCCGCCGTCTCTCTTGCGAGATGACTGCTTATGATCTTGGACTGGACACCACCGTGCGTCCGGAGGGCTGCCTGGGTTCCAACCACTATCCGGCCTGCTTGGTGAAGATCTCGGAGGACACCTGGTACAGGACGGAAGGGGTTCCGCTGTGGCAGTCGACTAGTCTGCTTGGTCGCGGCACGCTTGTGTTCAGAGCTCGGGAACATAACACGCCAAGTGGACCGCTCTGGATTCTCAAGAATGCGTGGCGCGAGGATGGGAGGCTGAAAGAATCGGAACTCTATGAGCTAATGCAGAAGTCCGACGGTCCTTTCGACCTACCTCCATCGTTGGCAGAGTTTGTTGCGGGTGGTGACGTTCCTCTTCACGGTGGAAGAGTGGTCACTATTGAAGGCCATAGGGCCGATTTCGGTTTGAAGGTTATCGGAAATGGGGCTACAGTCCATCGACTCGTTTTGGCGAGTCGTGGAAAGAGCCTAGCCAGCTACACTAAACTCAAGCAACTACTTAAAGCCGCTTGGGCTATCGTCCTCGGTATGGAATTTGCTATGGCTCTTTGTGGATTGGTTTCTAATACCCCTTGCAGCGCATAAAGCGTTGCAT
>Ga0307513_10004965_pt1 | contig 17639 bp, 14 predicted proteins | sample 15_EM_MG_FD_202174 | JGI IMG/M metagenome (GOLD analysis project Ga0307513, IMG submission 202174) | Populus trichocarpa ectomycorrhiza microbial communities from riparian zone in the Pacific Northwest, United States - 15_EM | ecosystem: Host-associated > Plants > Roots > Unclassified | place... | reverse complement strand
GAACTCGAATCGATACATGTGGTACGATGGTCGTGCAACGGGAGCTAAGAATTGAGATAAGCGCATCTCCACTGTCAGCACTGCTTCCCAACCCTCAACCACACCCCCCTCACACACACACCCCGACTGCGTCCCATAAATGCCGCGGTACAAGTCAACATCTGGCCGCTCCGTTTCATCCTCAAATGAGCTGCCATGGCGGGACAGCCTCTCACATCGACGCCGCTGCTGTCCAGGGGCCCGCCACTTGAAAATCTGGCCGGCCCTCGTCACCAAATGACAGGGAGAGATTCGTCCTTCCCTATCACTTGCAAACATGCTTGCAATTTGATTCGTCTGATGTGGCAAATGATCCCTCCCAGGGGGTTGCCACCAACAAACAATACTGGGGGACCGCTCCCATCGCTTCGTATGTATGCATGAGCCGGGCATATGGGCCGGGCATCTTCTTTTTTTAACCTCTCGCATATCATACAGACCGGCGTTATGCGCCTGTAACATCTGAATGCCTGGGAGCGAGGTCAAACGTTTCGGGCGGCGCCGCGCCCGCAGACTGCCGTAGCGAAAAAGGGAGGTGATGTACTTGAGCGCCCCCTGACGAACGGCTGGCAGTGGCGGAAAGGTACATGTGGGGTATTAAGCTATTTCTGGACCTGCCCTACCCTGCCCTACCTGTGATCTGATCGGTGTACCTGCGCCCCCCTCCCCTTTTCATGGTGCGACCTAGAACCTACGACAAATTAACGCCGACCCCCCGTGGCGCTGTCTCCGCTGGTGTCTAGACCACGACCATAGGCTAGACCGTTACTCGCGACGCGCTCTGTAGGTGAATTCGGGACCGATGTCCGCCCGCGTGGTCGTCAAGGGGATAGCGAATATTCTAGGTCCTTGGAACCATTGCGGTGATCTGCAGAAGTTGGACCACACCCACAGAATTAGGTGATAATAGACCTGCCGATTGCCGATTGCCATTAACCTGTCGACTATTGTGTGCGCCTCGTCTGGCCTGGCCGCTGAGTCTGGACCAGGGTCTTATCAACCCTTCAACCCATCACACCATTTACCCATATTTACGAGGAAGCACAGACTATTTGCCCCAATGTCCGAACTTTCGTCCTCAAACAAGTCGCGCCTTTCACGCTCCAAACAACAGCTCCAGACAACGGTCATAGGTGGACGCTGGAACCCGAACGTCGTGTCGGTGCGCTACTATAAATCATATATGCATAATTGAATTGACATGTTATTCTTGTTATTCGTGATGTGACCCTACGACCTCTCCATTGGCATGATCGGCATTGGCAATTGCAGATTTTCCTTAACTAAAATAATAAGTAAACCCATCAAACAGTGCGGAAAGCAACAGCAGGGAGAGGAACAAAAATTCATTTGAGGTGTTGGTTTGGACGCATTTGTTCGATTTGAGGTTAATTTACTAATTTATATTCTATTGTAAGTTTATGCGTATACACAAGTCACTGACGAACAGACCGCCATGTGGCTAAACGAGGTGTCTGGGTCCCACTAAAGGTCTACCAGCACCAGAGCTGAGCCTCCGTTCACTATCGAAAGACTGGAATGATGTATATGGATATACGAGGCTCTAGACGTTCCATGTACGTAGCTGGCTCTGGGGTTTCCTTTCCTGTCCAGGTCTGAATGATTACTCGTTCCAGTCCGTCCACGCTAAATTTTTTTGGCTACAAGCGGACATAGCGACAGTAGACGGTCGCGCTTTTTTTTTTTCCACACCTGCCAGATCCTACCAACCACCGTCCCGCAGCGCGGGGGTCTCGGCGGGTGACAGACAGACAGACAGGGGGATCAGGAATCTCAACGAGGCGAAAAACTTTATTGGCGCTTCTTTCTGAACGAAGCGAGAGAGGGCCACTGGTCTGGCGCGCTTATAATACATAATTATGTTTATGGGAAGCTCTCAGCCCGTCTCTGACATGAGAGGCTGGGCTGCATACAAATGCCGTGGGTTCTAATTTGGAGCCTTGGAGCCGACTTTGAAGGGGGAAGGGAGATGTAACTGGAAGAAGCCGAGAAGACTGGGAGGGTCTCCTGCCGTTTTGCTACCCCGTTGCTCTCCGGTCATTATCACAGATTTTTCCTCTGGACGGCATCTCACTGATGCCGACGGAGATGCTCCACAGTACGTTGTTATGCGCTGCGGCCCTCCTGCCAGCCTCTGCCACCTTGGACTTGGGCAAAGGCAAACTCTCCCGATCGTGGGCGCCTCAGGGCCGGTAGACCGGTATAACCGCCAATCATAGCTCCAATCCCTACTGATCCCGCTCAGCAGACCGCAGAACACGGTTAGCATGAGCGTAGCGACGACCCAGCGCACTGCTTCGGTGTTTGCTGTGCCAACCCCTGGAGCACGCGCCACGACTGCGTCATCTGACTATGTACGCACACCACTGAGGTGGTTATGGATGTGGGTCGACTCCACCCTCCTCTCCTCCCCCCGCGCCTGGAACGAAGTACCTACCGCGCGTCAACCAGTTGGGTCCACTTCTCGAATTCTGAAAATAAATAATGGTAACCAACTGCTGTATACTACTTCTCAAGCTTTCGTCCCTTGCTTACCAACTTGTTCCGTCATCTCCGCCGCGAGATCGGAGGTTTGGGGACCCTGATTCTATTAACTGAACTGGCATAACCCCCGGGGCCGGCACGTTCTGACATCTTTTTTTTCTTGGCCGGCGTGCTTACGCGGCAGTACGCCGTCAGGAAGCAGGGACCTCATCCCACGCCCTTATGTCGCCATTTCTGTGCGATCTTCCTCGGATCCATATATCACGACCATTACTGTTGATTGCCAGTGAATGTCACGCCGGGTTTGGAGATTTTCCTGTTTCGCGATGATCGACTGCCATTCCGACCACCAAGGGACTTTGGTTTCCTGACGCGCACGCTTTCCCAGAGGTTCAAGCTATCTGACCCAGGACCAAATTTTACTCGATTTTAATATTATATTGTCGCTGTCGCGCTGTCCAAAAGCGGAAGCTCGGCCACGTGTAGCGAAAGAGAAAGCAGGCGGCGCGGAGTTCCAAACGAGTAATGAGCTTCTCGAAGGTATATTTCGGTCTCGAGGTCGATCCCACTTACAGCCAGTGGCCGAATTGGAGAGGTGAGCGGGTGGTTTCTAAGACCTCCTATACTGTACGCGCCACCACATCTCTAACCTTCTGGCTCGTCACAAAATAGGACGAATTAGTTTTTGCAAAAACTTTACCGCCACAACCCTGTCTAGACCAATGTCCCCATCACGCACACACGCCCCGAATCCAGCCGAGGCTCTTCGTCGGGTAAATCCATCCCGTACGTACTGGTCGGATCGACTATTTCGTACAGAGTACAGTACCGTGGAAAGATGACGAAAATCCACCACCTGGCGAGCGCCCATCCGTGCACGAACCTCGAGGCTACCATGCAGAGTCCAAACCTTTGCGGACCTCCACAACAGTACCTAGTGCGGTTCTTTCCCACCCTAGTAAGGTTTTACACTGGACGAGATGAGCTGAGGTATTCGGGAAGTTCCTGCTATACATCTCGACAGCATCCACAATTCTTCACCAGCCCTCTGGCCATTTTTTATTCAATTAGTGGCCTCAAGGCAACGATTGTCTGCGTTCCCTCATTGATTCAAGCCGTCGTTTTTAATTGGACCGTCGGATTCCACGTGCACTGAAACTGCGCTGCATAGGCACAAGCGAGAGGGACGGAAGGAGGATATCGTGCTGGTTCTGGCGTGTCGGTTGTCGTAGGCCGAGCGACTTCCTTGTGGCGAGTGCAATCGGACGGATTCACAAAGAATATTCCTCACTCTCCGTGCTCCCACCATCTTCCCGTCACCCATCATGTCACTGTCAGCGGACATCACTTGCATCCTCTCTTCTTTTTTTGGCTTAGGCATCAGAGCCTGCTTCTCGGGTTAATCGGCTCCCTCTAAATGCCTGCTCCCACCACCCGATTCTGATGTACCTTGAGGACAAATCGGAAACGGAGATCCGTATCCTTCCTGTGATCACCTACGTACCTGACCGAACACCGCTATGGGGCTGACAAACTTCTGTTAACGTACAGAGGAGGTGGCGGTGGATTGTCCCTTACCCACCAGGCTGTTTGACGTAGTTACAAGATATCGAGGTAACCACGGTCTACTGAAGACTCGCCCCTGGAATCCGCCGAACTGCTCAGTGCAGTTGACATATGCGTTCTTTCCGTGTTAGATGCTATTCCATGTGGGGAGGTGAGATTTCGATGTCAGTGACCGTGCGGTAAGCACACCTTCGAGGAAGGGGGTTTTGTTCAGGTCCCTATCAAATGATGACGAAGTATGGAACAGCAACCAGTTCTGTGACTTCCATAAATGGAGGAAGAACAATATTGATCCATACTTGGATACGAATCACTCGCGGGCTTGGAGCACGCGTGTTCTCTACGTGATCTCCGCATCTCGAGAAGAAGTGGAATCACGCATCGGAGGCTTTCTGGTATTATTCCTCTAGGTACGGGTTGACAGTTTTACCGTGCGTTCGATGGGTTCGACCCAGCAGCCTCATTGGTCAAAGGACAGCTTATGCGCGATGTCCTACAGTCCCATTTGAATAACTGTTGAGGTGGGCAATCCCTCCTCGCTCATCCAATGCACAGGAGTGATTAATATGATCCAGTATGAATCACAGAGGAGATTGATGGCCAGTACCTCAGTTAGCATTCGAGGTGCCCCAAACGACAGACCATAGTGTGGGGCATGAATGTTACAAGTCGGTGTTACCTGCAGGGACAGAGACCGAATTGTGGGCGTTGGTCATGTTACCTTCATGCACGTCGTCTGCGGGGTATTCACATATTTAGGCCATGGGCGCGCGCACGGACGCGGATATCACTTACCGGTACGTGGCGGGCGCTAGTGCCCTTGGTCGAGAAGCAAGGTACGAAAAATTCCTTTTATGGACCCACGCATTACATTTGCCAATTTCGGGGTTTGGGAACTTGGAATCTTGTTTTGGAAATCTTACCTGTAGTCATCCAAGTTAACAGGACGCAGAACTATCGAAGCGAGTCGCTTTTACTATCGTGTGCGGTAGGTACAGATCCAATACCAAGAAGCACCGTGAGAGCGGCATATGCCAGGAACGCCGCCGCACCAACTAGCTCCTGTGACAGTGTTTAAGATAATTGAAGAAGCTATTCGATTGAGACGAAGAGCAGGGAGGCAGAGACGATCGAGAGGCGCTGTCTCCTCGCACCGGTTAAACAGCTTTGTATCGCAGTCCATCTATCGCGGCTGATTCCGGTTAAACAGAACGCCACCATTAAACGGAGGTGATTGATTTCCGTATATCGCGGCTTCACCCAGTGATCGGGCCGGAAACCAAATGGCGAACGTTTGACACATGCATTCAATAACATCACTTTCACTTTCCGTTCCTCACTTTTAGTTTACATCATACCGGATCTGCCTCAAATCGACCCCCTGGCCGTGCCGTGGGTTTGAAGTGCCAGAATCTTGATTGGGGCTGCTTACCCAATCTCGCTGAGGAGCTTTTTTATGTCGCTTGGTGATAAATCGCACGGGTAATTGTCCGTTTCAAACGCATCACGGTGAACCCTTGCCTGGTGTACCGTTCTAGTGCGTTTCACCTTTCGGAAACCTCCTGAAAACCTCTGTAGTAGCACCACCTCCAAATGAGGCGAGAATGTTCCGTTTCTACGAGGATCCATCACGTGGTCGAACTTCTGGTGACCGGTAATGCTTCCCATTCTATTCTCAACTGTGTACCCCTGCCGTAACCTAGCCATCAACTCCGGTGCAGTGAGAAATTCGTCCGAACTCGGCGGATTTGAGAATGGCGTGCACCGAATAGGGTCTTGGATCCCTTGAGCCTGGTAGAGGGGACTGCTCCACACCCAAACCGAATGGGATCCGTGTGACGATACCTCTAGTCGGTTGCACTCGACAAGTCCTTCTGACAAAGGACTACCAAGTATCTCCACTACAGACATTTGTATACAATTGCGCCTCCTCATATTGGACCGAAAGCTGCACCACTCTGGCGTAGGGGACGCGTCACGAGATCGAAGTTTTGGAGGTGCTACCGTACTGTCCTGGCCTATTTCTTGGAAATTTAGGGAATGGGATTTCTGACAACATTGCTGGGGGACAACCTCCTTTACTATAATATACTTACATAAAGTTGTTTCGCCCACCATACTTTAAGAAGAGGCTATGTTGGGAGCGACGGTGATTTGTGTATATCCAATCGTCTCATCGATCGTCTCATGACAAATTAGTAAAAACGGGAATCTCTACGTCGTCGACATTGGCTTCTTGAGCACACCATTGAGCAGGTCTGTGTTCGAACGGTGCAGGGCACACGAGGGTAAATACGTGTGTGGCATGCTGGGGACTGACAGTCACCTAAGATACTTAGTTGCAATAGCGACGGTTGCAAATTGAATATCAGGAAGCTGACTGGAGCCTATCACGCAGTTGCGCTGCCTCAGCTTCGTTGTCCAAACACTGCAACCGTCAAAGGCATGAGAAGGCGACAATGAGGAGTAGCATATTCACGGGCGTGGCGTCCCATAGAACATACTGCATTCAAATCACTCTTCGGAGCGTGGGGTGGCAGCCGTGAACATGCGGAGAGGGGGGATTAGGGTAATTTATCAATATTAATAGCAACCGGATTTGACCCGCCGCTCTACAGAGACATTATAGAGAATATACGAGCCAGGGTTGTGCCAGGTAGAGATTTTCCAGACCGCATTCGCTCCCCCATTAATTGTGCGATGCATTGCGCCGAGTGGAGGGCAAGAACGAGCGGTATAATGGGCTGGACATATCACCAAACCAATGAGAGAAGACAGAGCTTGGTTGAATTGAATTCAATATACTGTTTGTGCATGTGGCTGGTTGTTTACGATCACAATGGATCGATTGTACGGGGCAACCGCCTGTAAAGGCGGAGGGTGGAATGAAGGTAGTAATTTCATCGAGTCTGATCAGGAGATATAGTCGATATGTCGGTCATCTTGACGCCGTTGAGAGGCAGCTTGAGGCGCCTTCGATGGACTTGAGAATTGGGTGCCCGTAGCATTGGAGATGGTTGCCTTGTCCTTCAAGAACGACTGCGTAATATCTATTGGTGAAGAACCCAAACGTCAGAATTGGGTATTTAGTGCCATATTGTACCCTCCGATAATCCCGGAGCAGGACCTAGATGTCCTACCCTGCGCATTCAATTGGACATCTCCAGGAACGTGGATGCTTGAGCGGAATAGGACATTGGAACTCTATTGTGATACTTGATCGCTGATGATGTCGATGAAAGTTGCGACAAATGTGGAACTTGTGAGGTCTCGCTGGAATTTAGTTCAGCACGAGGGTCGTAGCAACCATATTCACTCGAACGCCAGCTTGACCCCATAACTTACTAATAGTCAAAAGATTTCATTTCTACCGTACACAAATACGTTAAAGATCCATGTAAGTATCACCCTGGTACGGAGATCGAATCGGTACTTTATTTGTGTCTTATTCACCTTCTCTGGAGGGACCCGTACGATCCTGAACGACCACCGAATACTCAGTCCAAACTGTCCGACAGGCTTCGATAATACCTCGCTCGCCTACGACGTAACTCCACGCCATTTCCAGTGCGGTGGTCTCCTCGTTGGGTTGTACTGATCCCCCTAAGAGCATTGCGTTACTGCTGAAGCTGCTGGACGTCGGGCCGCCTTCCTTGATTGGGACCCACATACGCTCCAACCTCCTATCACAAAGACATATAACCTTGAGTATGGCCTCACGGATGTCGAGTAAGTCTCTTTGGGTTGGCTTGGTGTCGTTCGGGGTACCTTGAAAACCATCCTCCTCTTGTTCCACAACTGATTGGATTTCAACCCAGCATTGAGCCCGCCCAAGCCTCGTCCAGTCCGCGACAGGGACAAATGCCGCCCAGAGGCTAAAGGATATTCGCCCCTCGGCGTCGATCCCGAGATCACTGATGGCAGTGTTGATCATCTCAGATGACCCAAAATCAAACTTTCCAACAGCACCGTCAGCTGTCGTGGGAATACCGCCAGCCTGAATAACCTCCTCCGCGGTGAATAGCACAAGATCTCGGCTATTTCCCTCTAACATGAACCCATACCGGCAAAGGAGATGCACGTTATCGATCCCGCGTGAGTCGTATGTATTATAGATTTCCACTCCCTCGCCAGTTTTGCCGGTTGGGAGTGAAGCATTGAGGACCATGTCATACGTATGTTCGAGTTTGCGGTCTCCTAAGTCCGTGCTCGTGTTATCTTGGGCGTCATGCACGCACTTATCCAACGACCCGCATTCCCTGCAAACTTGCCAATCCGTCTCGAGGTGCACATGGTTCTCCTCGGTGTGGTTGAAGGCATCGGCGATAGGTACCATCGCAAGGCCATGATATGCATCGACATGGAAAGCACGTGAGCTGACGAAGCTGTAGACGCGCCTGAAGATGGACCAGGTTGGGGGAGGCCACGGGGAAGCGGGAGTAAAGTGCCAGTTACCGACGACTATATCACCCCAGTAGAGTCGGAGGGCCTGCTACTGACTTGCAGGTCAGACTGGGAATATATGGGCCAATATACAATCCACGGACCATTCGCTGTGCGATTTCTTGACTCCGTAGATAGTAGTCTAGGGTAGATCCACGGACGAGTGCTCGACAGCGTTGCCAGTCTCCCTCGTTTTCTTCCCAGAATATTGCGAGGGGAACGCAGTTCTCGGGTAGGCTTTGCAGGTAGCCATACCACTTGCTGGCCCGTCCAAGGGTCCTATATCAATGTCAGGTCCGTCTCGTTTGAGCTCATTGTAGATGGAATGGCTAACATTTGGATGGAGAGTGCGAAAGTTAGCGCAAATTCCGAGTCCTCTTCTGGCTGGTCTAGTTGGATTGGAATTGCGACGTGGGGTAAGTCATTGTGACGGGGTTCGTTAACATGTCTGACGCGAAGGCATGAAGCAGGGGTCGCAGGAGCGTTTTTACACGAGAGCACAGCACTCGGTGGAATGCGAACCACTGCGAATGGTTCAGTCACTCGTAGGACAAAGTGGGGAGCGGGACTGACTCGTTGCTCCCAACATAATATCCGGGGGTGCATTAGAGCGAGTATATACGCCAAGTCCATTCGGCACACGCTTCTGACCGCAGGCTGGTTTAAAGGAAAAATCGTGGACTTCAATGATCGACCCGGAACCTTCTTGGTCACTGTCACCTCCATTTTCATCTCCATACGGTACCAATGGGACGGCTGACAGTGGATTTGCCGTCAACCTGGTTGCAGAGCTAACGTCTCTCCATCTCTGCCCGATCACAAAATCTGACGAACCGACTCCCTATTCGGTTCAATGGGTCAGTCAAAGAAGACAGCATGTAGGAGAGCCAATGGGTTCGTGTTTCAATGGAGCATATTCCTTTCAAACTCCATCAGGGTAATAAGCGACGTACCGTACCGTTTCAAAGGACGTGCTTATAAACTCCAACGCAGGGTGAATCCATATGTCTTCTTGTTCGCACCAGTCCAGCAACTGATCGATCCGTTCTTGTTCGTTCGCGGCCATTCAAGGTTCCGGAGCAGCTATTGAGACAGTTGAGAAGGAGGGTGTATGATAAGTTGCCGTTTCTCTTTTCGTTGGTACGAGGTACAGGCGTCCAGACGGGAAGGAAGAGAACAAGTCGCATTGCTGGCAACCATAGCAAGTGAACATCCGCTATGACGGATAGCCACTTCTACGCCAGGCACGTGGGTGAATGCGTGCCTTACCTTTCTTGCTTCTGCAGATTATCCCTTCTGTTTGATCTTTATTAACTGCGTCATTCCTCAATACAGAACTCCCGAGCCGGTATTTCTTTAACAGTTCTTTCCTATGCAATCACAATAAAATATCTCTTCACAGTGAAACACCAACAGCAACCCAAAGGAGCGTCGTAACTTGTTTCCGGATTGAACTAGAGAGCATTCTCTGCCGGCTGGCCGAACCAGTTGTCCACGGAAACGCACAATTACGCACACACGGCTGACCCCCGATTAGTGAACGTTGGTCAACCAGGATTCTCAGCGTCCCAATGGACTACTGGCTTGATAAATCAACTCCATGCAAGAACTGGCGCCCAACCAGTCGCCCTTTTCCTTTTCTCCAAAGACGGGACCTTCTATCTCTTCCGCCAGAAGCATGGGACCGCCTATAGGATCATCGAGTACCCAAATCAATGGCGTCCTGTACTAGCAGCGTCTTCTGAATGGAAACGACGCCCATTAAGTCCTGAGGCTCGTGTGTAAACGCCGAAGCGCAATAAAAGAGGGTAGCTTCTGGACTTACGCCGCAAGTTTGTTCATTGTTAAATGAATAAATGCTCTGGACGACTTGTCAATCGATGAGCATAGTGGGTTGGGACAAACCACGATATCGTTTCTGGCTTCCAAGGGTGCATTAAATACGACCGGGTGAGAATATGCAGCCTCAAAAACCTCAAACTCGCCTACACACCTCATAGGAGAGGTTTAAAGCGGTGAAGGACGCCTTGAATGGGGTATACCCACTTGAATAGTACGTGCGTCAGTCACACAGTATACTGAAGTGTAATCACCGAACCCTGGAGCTGCACAGACCAAATTATAGGCGTTTACCGGGCGACTATGCGTTGGAAAAGTGAGCGGGCACTAACGAGATCAGACCGGCAATTTACTGGGAGAACGTGACTTGACATCATGGATGTCGTCGGCCCAGAGGGCCGTTTTACCATGTCCTCAGTGGTGATCGACTGGCCCTGCGAAGGACTGATTAGGCCGTGGGACAGAGGACTGCCCAATGGGTCGGGAGTCATTACTATTAGACGCCTTACGAGCGAATTCGTGAAGAAGGCGCAATATCGATGTGGCTAAGTCGAGAATAATAAACTATTCCCCTTTGAACGTCGCCTTCAAGATGCCGGGCGCATTGAAACGCATGCTCGTTATCTATGACTTTGATTGGTAACTCGGCTATCCTCTTAGAGGTAGAGTTCCAACGAGCCCTTTCCAAGGTCGCTCGTGGATCAGAACAGCGACGTGTACATCTTCGAAGATTTCGCTCCGCATATACGGCAACAAATAGAAGACCAGCAAATGCACGTCCAGTGGACCGATCTCATGTATGCTCTGTTTTCCCTAAGCTCGTAACACCGTGATCGATGAGCTTTGACGTGATGTAGTGCCCAATCACTAAGAGCAGCACATTCGGAGGGCATCACTAGGGAGAAAATAGAAGACTCGCTCAAGACGCTCCCTTTTGTATGTTCGAGCCTTTATCAATAGTCTCAATCATAAGCCCTACTAATGGCCTCGCGTCAATAGCACCCTGCCATGATTCGCGCAGTCAAGAACCTCAAAGCATCGCGAGACACTCAAGTTACTCTCATTTGTCTATCAGACGCGAATGAGGTGTTCATTGACACCATCCTTAAAGTATCACTCGTCTAGCATACGGTCACTTGAGCTCAAATGGTCCAATAGGATAAGGGACTGGATGGGTTATTCAGCACTATTGTTACCAATCCAGCTGAATGGCGCGATGACGGCCGCCTCGTTGTTCGCCGTCGCGTCGACCCGAATGAGGCCCCGCATGGCTGTCCATACGGCTGTGGCCCAAACCTGTGTAAGGGAACCGAACTCGAGGCATACTTAAGGAACGGAGAAGTGTTCGACCAGATGATTTACGTCGGAGATGGGTCGAATGACTTTTGTCCGATCCTGAGGCTAAGGGCGTAAGTCCTCGCGCATCGTATATTCCGTTGCTGTGAGCAGATTCTCCTGACCTCTCCGTTTTCTGAAGGAATGATCTTGTTTTTGTCCGAACGGGCATGAGCTTGGAGAAGCGGATTAACAGGGACGGGGAGAGACTAGGGCTGAAGTGCCAAGTACGTTATTGGAAAGGTGCCTGGGAGTGTGAAAAACTGTTTGGGTCTGTAATGGGTAGTGTCGTCCCTTGAAGAAGAGCCAATTAATGGACTAGTACGGAGTACAAGCTATGCAATTGATATTTCGAAATAGGCGTTTGACCCACCATAGCAGGACGTTCAATTTATGCTTAAAAGTAGCTCAGTGGGTGCTTGAAATGGATGCTGAAGTCAAAAGAAGAACTATCACGCTACAATTTGAGAATTGAGAGCTAGTATACAGGTGGTGGTCTCGGTGGTCCGCCAAGGAATTAGAGGTCGGAGTTGGTTCCCGATTATGGCCTAGAAAGGGAAGAGGGCTTTGCCTTAGTGTGCCGTGCATACCGGGAGGGAAGCACATAGGAGGAGCACAGGAAAATCCGGAGGGACTGCAGGAAGAGAAAAGATAGGCCCGACCGAGGTTGGAACCCGGGACTCCCTAAATCTAGTAAGGGTGCGTTACCACTACGCCACCTGGCCAGTAGTTGGAGGAATCATCAACTCCAACAAAGGCACCCTTCTAGAATGGGAATCCCGGGTCCGAATCCTGGCCCGGTCATTTTATGCACCTCAACAGGTTAGGGGCCTTGGCTTCGCTTCTAGCCAATACGCTTGCGTCGAATCAAACCGTTTCCGCACTCCCTTCCAATATGTCCGATGACGATCCTCGCTCGAGCTACGCATTCGTCCCGGTCCTCGCCAAGGAGGATTTCGTGAAGTGGGAGATTCAGGTGCGCGCGGACCTTACGGGAGCGATCAATCACGTTCGTGTGATTCAGGGTACCAGGAACTCTACTGGAACGTATCACGACCCAGCCAGGCCTACCGACGAGGAGGCAAGACCTGGGACAGGTCAAAGCGTGTCGCCATGGGCGTAATAATGGCGACTGTGCGCGACCTGCACCTGGAATTGATCCAGAAGATGGGCGAGGACTCGGTCTGGAACGTCTGGAATGCCATCGAGGCTCAGCACCAAGCAGCACGACGCGAGCCTGCGCCACGAGGGATGGATGCAACTTTTCGCAATCTGAAGGAAACCCAGCGAGACCTACGTCGGCTTTTACCGACAAGTCGAAACTGCCCGTTCGGACCTCACGCCGGCGAAACGCAGTGAGGAGCTCGGCTTGTTCACTATCATCAACGGCCTGGACGTCGGTGACCCGCTGCACCGACAGCTCGTCTCGCAGAAGGATGTCGCCCTCGCCGACGCCTGCTCGTCGTGCCAGGGGCGAAGCCATCAAGACGGAGGCGATTGAATCGGCGCATGCGGCCCTCGGCAGCAACTGCTTCCTGTGCCGGTAGAGAAGTGCCCGCATCGCGACGATTCAATCGCCTCCGTCTTGATGGCTTCGCCCCTGTCAGTGCGAAGGAACGACGAGCAGGCGTCGGCGAGGGCGACATCCTTCCGCGAGATGAGCTGTCGGTGCAGCAGATCACCGACATCCAGGCCGTTGATGATAGTGAACAAGCCGAGCTCCTCACTGCGTTTCGCCGGCATGAGGTCCGATGGAGTGACGCGATCGATTTTGGAATGGGCAGTTTCGACTTGTCGGTAAAAGCCGACGTAGGTCTCGCTGGGCTTCTTTCAGATTGCGAAAAGTTGCATCCATGCCTCGTGGCGCAGGCTCGCGTCGTGCTGCTTGGTGCTGAGCCTCGATGGCATTCCAGACGTTCCAGACCGAGTCCTCGCTCATCTTGTGGATCAACTCCAGGTGCAGGTCGCTCGCAGTCGTCATGATTACACCCATGGCGACACGCTCTGTCCTGTCCCAGGTCTTGCGCTCCCCTTCGTCGGTAGGCCTCAGCACAGCGCTACGAAACGCTCAGCACCACCAGCACCCCAAAGTAACGTCCTGACCTGTTTCCAGATTGTACTTCCTACCGTCTGTGGCACTACTAGTACTGGTGGGTTTGCAAATTTGGGGTTTGATTCTGCTTGCTTCTTGAGGACCCCTCCCTACCGGCCGAAACCGTCATCGCGCACCCAGAGACCCCCTGGGCACCGCGGGATCCCGTTGATTAGTGAATGAGGATTCTCAATGCCCAAATGGACTCCTGGCTTGGAAATCAAGTCAAGTGATCTATCCGTACTCATGGAATCACCCAAAGCTTCGAAATCGGTAGCTCTGTTAAAGTCGCTGGCTGGATCACACCCATTCTCGAACACTGGGCAGAGTAACACAAGCCTGAACTGGACATGGCGACGTTGGTGAATACTGCCGAATACACAACATATCAGAGCCCATAAATTGCCCACGTGGAGCTGAAATCCAAAAACGCGAACACATCGGATTCGACTGCCACCTACATAGCTCACACTGGCACATAGTTGAGGGAGGTGCCCCAGATTACCAACTCATCACCCTTTTTGGAACCAAAAAGGGCATACAAGCCTTGGCCGAGTTTGTGAGGAAAAGCAGAGCGTTCCAGAAACCGAAGACCCCCACGGACCCGCAGGAACACCCATGAGAACTACCCAACATGCTATGCTCAACCCGAGGATACAAGTGACTCAAGAGTGATGCAATAGCCACCCTGGTATGCTCCTTCTCCCCCTTTATTTCATAGAAGTTAGGACATTGGGTGGTATACAAAGATTCGCCTCAGCCGCGGCTCCCGTCCGGTTACCGGTTACTGCGTACATATCAGGCGATCCGGATCGACCACCGACGACTTCAACCCCCAGCAATCGGGTTGTCAGAGGCTCAAAATCACATCGCTATTGAGAGATCTAATTACGGGACCAAGACACCACCTTACCAGCAGCCTACGAGTCCGTGCATAAGAGAGATAGGGATAGGAGTAGCATAATGCGAATATGGGGGTTACACGCATGTCTGTAGCATGCGCTGCCCGACGCGGTTGAGGTTGGAGCGTATGTTTCTAGTGCTAGGTGTACAGCCGGTAGTCGTGGCATGGCATTATATAGAAGAGGAATCCGGGCTAAGGAGTCACTGGTGCAGGACAGAAAAAGTTATAAGTTACTGCTACCATGCGTATGGAAGAGCGACTACTCAGACAGTTACGAATCAGTCCGATGCCGACAGTAAGCGCCATCAGTGTTCCCGGATAAAACAGATCCCTAGCCAAATTGAACTCCCTAGTACTGTCGGTTGGTTTTGCTTCTCTCTGCCGGCCGAATCCGTCCTGGACGGAGATATACAACGTGTCAGAGATGGACCCACTGCGTGCGGAATCTGGTTAATAAGCACGTTCCAAGTTCAATAAATGATCGTCGCTTCGCTGTCAGTCCACCCGAACTTCGAATTGGTATTGCTGTCATACTCGGGGTGGGAATATTTCTAACCGTCCGATGATATGGGAAGAGGGCAAGTATAAAAGCATGGTTCGCGCTTCAGGATATAACAACGGATAGATATGCAAACACAGGTACTCGTTATTGGCGCTGGGCCAGTCGGCCTTACCTCTGCAATAGCGTTGGTCCAAGCGGGGATAGACGTCACCATCGTCGATGCTGCAGAAGCAGGCAAAAACGGTTCGCGCGCCGCCGTGATACAAGCCAACACGCTAGAGGTCTGCCTTGTCCTCGCCTAGCCTAGCCGTCTAATATTCGTTTGACCAGGAATTGCGCTCCATCGATTTAGCGGATGTTCTTGTTCAAGAAGGCATTAAAGGGATCGGTTACCACATGTACGACGGGCCCCATCGATTTCTGCATATGTCCTGGTCGTGTCTCAAAGGAAAGACCAACTACCCATTCTTTTTGTTACTGGCGCAGCACGACACGGAGCGGGTTTTGGCCAGAAAGCTCACTAGCTTAGGTGTCAATGTCCAATGGAAACATAAAGCCGTTTCTATTGCTGGTAGTGACGGGGGAGTCACAGTCGGATTCGAAAATGGCTCAACAATTACCGCGCGATACGTAGTCGCCGCGGATGGTTCGCGCTCCTCGGTAAGGATTTGTCCCTTCCTGTGGTCTATCCAACTTACTGTGGGCATAGATCCGAACTCTGGTGGGATTATCCTTCACCGATCCAGCCACAGGGGTCCCGTTTCACGACGTGGATCACCAATACAGCCCTGATTCTCAGTGGTCAACCTTGGTGGATGTTGGTGTCCGTGGTCCAGTCCCCCCATCCTGGGTTCGGGATAATCTCTCCTTCCACTATGACGAAGGGTTCTTCTTGACTATTCCCCTCCCTTCTTCCACTTACCCGCATTCGATGGTCCCTGGGGAGGGAGAGCTATCATTTTGGCGCATCGCAACAGCGAGCAACGGTGCTGCGTTGCCACCGAAGCTTATGACCCTTGAATACGTCCAGTCCCAAGTTGATCGAGTCCGAGACGATTTTCGTGTGGAAATTGCAGTGCTTCTCGATGGGAACCGGTATCGTGTGCGATGTGCGGTTGCCGAGCAACTATACAAGCCCCTGGGATCTGGTCATGTGCTGTTGGTTGGGGATGCCGCTCACGTACACAGCCCCGCTGGAGCCCAAGGTTCGTGAAATTAGCCCGACACTAGCCATGACTCGCCCGGGGCTTATTCAGCCTTCTGTTTTCTCGTCTCAGGTTTAAATCTTGGTATGTGCGACGCATTAGCGTTGGCGAAGACAATCTCGTCGCATACCAAGAATCAGGACGACCAGGCTCTACTCAACTACTCAACTACTCGTCATACGAGGGCCATCCAGGTCATCAAGCTTTCGGGCAGCAGCTTGTCGCTTCTCACACGAATCAAGAATAGCAGATTTTTTCGACGATGGGTAGTTGGGTTTATACTCAATCGTCTAGGATTCTTCAAGTCTGGGATCGTCTGGCGATTGTCTGGCCTTAGTGCCAATGCGACGGCTGCCAAGTAGTATTTCTCTGGAGGTATACACTTTCCTGTTCATTTACGCGTCACTAAAGTCACTCTGTGTTGATCTCGTCGGAGAAGGTTCGAAGGGGCCTTCTCTAGCATTGTCAGTGGCCACATATCTCTGTATTTGGCATTTGAGCTCCAAAGCATGTGTTTACTGATAATGAATTTCCTTCGGATGTCCTCCCAAATTCAAGAGACGCTTCTAGACGGAATGCGATCGAGGGATATAGAATAAGACTTAGAACTCAACTACTTCTATTTGACCCGATCGCAAATCTCAAATAAGCCCACAACATTAGTTGCAATGTCTACAGACAATTTCTTCCCTTCAATTCGAACTCTCGCGGAGAAGACGGACGCGATTCCAGACATTCCAGACGATGCGCCACCGGCGCAGCCGATATTTGACCAGGAGCGGCCATTAGAAGAGATCGATTCTCTCTGCATGTCGTGTGGTGAACAAGTGGGTTTCTCGGTTCACGTTTCTCTCGCAGCATTACTGAATACCAGAGCTATATTCGTAGGGTATTACCCGGATGATGTTAACGTCAATACCCTACTTCCGAGAAATCATCTTAATGTCCTTCCGATGTGAGCATTGCGGTGCGGAAAATAACGAAATTCAAGATGCCGGGATTATTCGAGGTGAGTCAGGCGAGGTGGTGGCCGTCCGGTATGACTTGTCTAACTGACTCACCTCATAGAGCGTGGTTTTGCCTATACCGTTAAAGTGCTCAACAAGGGCGATCTCAACCGCCAGTTGATCAAATCTCGATTCTGCACTGTTACAATTCCTGAATACGAAATCACCATCCCCCCCTCACGAGGTCAAGTCACTACGATCG
>Ga0307513_10004964_pt1 | contig 17641 bp, 18 predicted proteins | sample 15_EM_MG_FD_202174 | JGI IMG/M metagenome (GOLD analysis project Ga0307513, IMG submission 202174) | Populus trichocarpa ectomycorrhiza microbial communities from riparian zone in the Pacific Northwest, United States - 15_EM | ecosystem: Host-associated > Plants > Roots > Unclassified | place... | reverse complement strand
ATCATTCGCGGTCGGTTCCGCCAAGCCGGGTGCAGCGTGATCATCCACAGCATCCACGCCGCAGCCAGCCCGCACAGGGCGAGATCAATGAGCAGGGAACCGGGTTCCGACCACTTGGTCGGGGTGGTGAACGCGACGAGGAGCGCGAGCAGGACGTACGGGACGACGGTTACCAGTAGACGCGTGCGCTGCGCCTGCAGCTCCGGCCAGGAAAGCGGCCCCGGGTGGCTCATTCGTCAACCTCCGCACGCAAAGTTACTCCCAGCGAAACAGCCGCATCGCGACCAGCCCGAACACCACCGCGTACGCCGCCATCGTCACCAGTTGGAGCGGATGCGGCCAGTATCCCTGGGCCGAGTCCTGCAGCGCCTGCACGGTCGCGCCGAGCGGGGCCGCATGGCTGAGATGGCGCAGGACCGGGGGCATCTGGGCGATCGGCAGCCACAATCCGGCGAAGAACATCATCGGGAAGAACAGAATCGTGCCGATCGCCTGGGCGGCCCGGATACTGGGTGCGACCGCAGCGACAAACAGGCCGATGGCCAGCAGGGCAGCGGCGCCGAACAAGGCGGCGACGACGAACCCGGCGAACTGTCGCGGCAGGCGCACCCCGTATCCGAGCCGGGCCACCGCAAGCAGCAGGACGATCGTGACCACCAGGGCGGCGAGATTGACGACGAGCTGGGCGGCGAGTACCCGTCCCGGGCCCACCGGTGTGGTTCGCAGGCGACGCAGGACACCTCTCTCCCGGTAGCCGGTCAGCGCCATCGGCAGCGCGACGAGCGCCAGCATCGCGGTCACGAACGCGATCAGGACGGGCACGTAGACGTCCAGCTCGGTCAGGCCGCCGAAGTCCCGGTTCGGCCGGTTGAAGGACGGGATGCTGCCGAAGATGATCAGTAGGATCATGGGGAACCCCAGGCCCCAGACCGGCCCGACCCGCTCGCGCAGGTAGAGCCTGAGTTCGGTGGTGGCCAGCCGGCGGAACGCCGGACCCCGGAGCAGGTGCGTCGATGCAGCAGTGCTGACGGACATTCTCGTTCTCCCGTTCCTGATCAGTCCTGGTCGGTGGGTCGGCCGGTCAGCGCGACGAACGCGTCCTCCAGGCTGGCCTGCTCCACGCGCAGTTGCTTCGCCACGATCTGGTTGCGCGCCAGTACGGAGGTGACCGCATTCAGCGCGTTGGCGCCGCCGGTGACCACCACGACGTCGCCCTGCCGGGTGACACCGGTGACGTCGGGCAGGCTGGTCAGCAGCCGGTCGTCCAGCGGTACCGACGGGCGGAACTGGATCCGCTGCTCGACCTCGACTCGCTCGGTCAGCCCGGCCGGGGTGTCCACCACCACAACCCGGCCGGAGTCGATCAGCGCGACCCGGTCACACAGCCGCTCCGCCTCCTCCATGAAGTGCGTGACGAGCACGATGGTGACCCCGTGCGAACGCACCTCGCGGATCAGCTCCCAGGTGTCGCGCCGGGCCTGCGGATCCAGGCCGGTGGTGAGTTCGTCGAGCACCGCCACCTGCGGGCTGCCGACCAGCGCGAGCGCAATGGACAACCGCTGCTTCTGGCCGCCGGACAGTTGGTCGAACCTGGTGCCGCTCTTGCCGGCCAGCCCCAGCATGTTCATCAACGAGCGCCAGTCGGCCGGGGTGCGGTAGAAGGAGCTGTAGAGCTCCAGCGCCTCGGCGACCCGCAGCCGTCCGGGCAGCTGGCTGTCCTGGAGCTGGATGCCCAGCCGCTGAGTCAGCTCGGCCCGGTCCCGGTCGGGATCGAGCCCGAGTACGCGGATCCTGCCCCGGTCCGGGGTCCGCAGCCCGGCGACGCACTCCACCGTCGTGGTCTTCCCCGCCCCGTTGGGGCCGAGAATCCCGAAGATCTCGCCCTCCTCGACGGTCAGCGAGACATCGTCGACGGCCACCGTCTTCCCGTAACTCTTGTGCAGGTGCTGTATCTCGATCACTGGCGGCATGCGCTCGTCCCTCCGGCTCCGGCCCCGCGGCCTACCTCGACGATCGCAACTCCGGCGGCCGGGCGCATCGACCGGCCAGGTACTGGTGCGGCGGACGAGCCGGCTAGGTCGGGCGGCTGAGCGGATCCACCGATCGGTTGACGAGCGGTCGGGCCAGCTATCCGCCGCCCTCGTCCAGCACTAACTGCTTAACAGCGGACACCTGATCTCCGGGTCCGAAACATCCATACCCCTGTATCGATCACGGATGCGGCCTCCACTGGTCGGTAGTTTCGTCTGACGAACCGTTCCGCACCGGGACCGCCCTGCCCGAGATCGCGAGCAGGGCAAGCCAAAGGACGCGCCGGTCAGCCGACTCTTGCGGAAACGTTGCCTGAATGGCTCCCAGAAGTACCGATGCCACAACTAGCGCGGCGAAAACCCACGCCGGGACGCCGCCAATGTAAGCGACGGCGGAAGTGCCAAGCGTGCCGAATGGCAACGCGATGCCTCGCATCGCCGTCACCGCGGAGTCCGACGCCGCTGCGGGCGGCTAAGTTCGACCCGTAGGGGCACGGCGTGAACGCTCAGGCCCAGGGCGTACGTCACCTGTGCGGTCCGCGAGCGGCCGCCGTCGGCCAGCGCACCGATTTCGGCGGCCCACTCTTCTGCGTAGCGTTCCCGGTGCTGAGGGGGCAGCAAGCGCACAGCGATCAGGTCGGTTACCTGCCTCGCGATGGAGGACTGCTTCGTACGCGTCATCGATGTTGGGCTCGGATGCCCGAGAACGGCATCAGCGGAGACGATGCCCGACACGGCCACCACCTGAAGCGCAGCGGTGAGTTCGGAGTCGTACTGATCGGCCTCCAGGGACAATCTTGACGCCAGGAACGCCGCTGTGGAGGCCGCTGTGGCGGCGGCTTGTGCAGTCTTAAAGGCCATGTTTACTGACCCACCGATGCGCTGGTCGACCCGCACTGCTAATGAGGCAAAATCAACGAGAGATACATCGTCCGCCAACTGGGCGGCGGCGCGAATCATGGCCTTGGCTGCCTCAGTATCGGATCCACCGTTGATGTTGCGGGTTGCCCGGGCGGCGATCCGCCCAGCCCGCGCGGTCCCGTCTAGCGCGGCAATCACGTCCGCGTAGGACACCACCGGGGACCGGTTCGCCAACGCTCTCTCGACGACAGTCTCCGCGATCCGTGCGGCCCGCGCTTGTTCAGCGGCTGTTGTCGCAGCGCGTGCCACCGCGGTCGCAGCGCCCGCTGCAGCAGCAGCGCGAGCGCGACTCGATGCGACAAGCGCCTGGTAGCGCATGATTTGTTCGCGCTCCTGATGCTCGGCCTCGTCGGCTGGGTCGATGAATTCGTCCTCGTCGTCCCAGTCGCAGCCGGTTCTGAGCCTCATGTCACCCCTCCGGCTGCTTCAGGCCGGCCGAGCAGCCGTGTCTTGCCCGAGCGTTTGGCGTGGATGACCGCAAGCGCATCACGTGCCAGTTCGAGTCCATCCGGTGTCAGGCTGTAATAGCGCCGACGAGGACGCCCCTCGGTCTGGGTGTCTACCTCTTCCCACCGGGACACGAGCCAACCGGCACCCTCCAGTCGGGCAAGGATGGGATGGATCGTGCCGCTTGGCAGACCGACTAGCTGTCCGATCTCCAGGCCATAAAACTCCTTGGCCGGCTCTGCGACCAGCGACCGCAGCACCTCTTGCGTCGCAAGCGTCATCTTGAAGGGCGCTACCATACCCGTACTCTACCTAGGGGCTAGGTTGAGTACAAGTCATGCCTGGACTGGGAGGTTCCTCAGAGTTCGGTCCAGGACTCAGCGGGTGAGACCGGATTCGATGGCGAAGACGACGAGCTGAGCTCGGTCCCGGGCGTGCAGTTTCACCATCGCCCGGCTGACGTGGGTGCGGACGGTGTCGGAACTCAGGAAGAGCTGGTCGGCGATCTCCTGGTTCGAGCGCCCGGTCGCCACCCAGGCCACGATCTCGCGCTCGCGCTCGGTGAGGTCGCCCAGGCGTGGGTGCGCTCGGGTCACGCGCCGCTGGGAGCCGAACTCCTCGATCACCCGCCGGGTGACGGACGGTGCCAGCAGCGAACCGCCGGCCGCGACCACCCGGATCGCTTCCAGCAGCCGGGCCGGTTCCGCGTCCTTGAGCAGGAAGCCGCTGGCACCGTTGCGCAACGCCTCGAAAACGTACTCGTCGAGCTCGAATGTGGTCAGCATGACCACCCTCACCCCGGTCAGCTGCGGGTCGGCAACGACCTCCGCGAGCAGGGCGAGCCCGTCGAGAACGGGCATCCGGATGTCACAGAGCACCACGTCCGGCTTGGTTCGGCGGAGGAGGGCAAGTCCTTCGCGCCCGTCGCCGGCCTGACCGACGAGCTCCAGATCGTCCTCGGTCCCGATCAGCGTGGACAAGCCCATCAGCAGCAGCGGCTGGTCGTCGACGAGTGCAACCCTGATCATGCCCGCTCCCCCGCCGTCATCCGGCCCTGGTCCGGCCCTCATCCGGCGGTCATCCTTCCATCGGCAGCCGGACGAGCACGCGGAATCCGCGGTCGGTGAAGCCGGATTCGAAGGTTCCGCCGAGCCGTTCGACCCGCTCCCGCATGCCCGGAATACCCATGCCCGCGCCCATCCCCGCCCCCGGCTGAGCTGAGCGCGCCTCGGCCGGTTCCTCCCCGTCGTCCTGGATGCTCACCACCAGCTCCTGCCCCACCCTGGTCAACGTCACATCGGCGCGGGCTGCCTGGGCGTGTCGCAGGACGTTGGTCAGCGACTCCTGCACGACCGCGTACACCACCTGGCCGGCCTTCTCCGGCACGTCCTCCGGGTGACCGCGCTGGGCGACGGCCAGCCCGCCGGTCCGCACCCGGGCCAGGAGGTCCTCCAGCTCCGGCAACCCGGGCGCCGGGCGCCGCGAACCGGGCGCTCCCGACCCGGTGCTGATCGCGGCCAGCTGCACCCGCAGGGCATCGAGCGATTCCCGCCCGGTGTCGCGGATGACCTCCAGGCTCTGACGCAGCTGCGTCTGCACGGTGCCCGCCGGCCCACCACCCGGACCGCCGCCAGCAGCTCCCCCGTACTCCCCGGCGAACTTGTCCAGGACGTGCAACGCCACGGCAGCATGCATCGAGATCACGGCCAGCCCGTGCCCGACGCCGTCGTGCAGGTCCTGGGCCATCCGCAACTGCTCCTCGGTGGCCGTGCGCTGAGCCTGTTCCCGGCGGGCGGCGCGCCGGTCGGTCAGCCACCAGCCCAGGACGCCGGCCCCGAGGGCGAGCGCGATCAAGACACTGCCTTGCCAGAACGCCACGGAAGCCGATGCACCGTGCCAGAGACTCCGGGCGGCGAGCCCGGCCACGATCAGGGCCAGCGCCGGGACCATGACCGATAGCAGGGGCCGGGGCCGCGCCCGCTGCGCGGCCAGGAACGTCACCAGCGGGACGGTGAGGAAAATCGGCCCGTTGGTCAGCCCCAGGGCAAAGTAGGCGCCGACCGCCGCGCCGTTCGTCAGCACCGAGGCGCGCGGTCGGACCAGGGCAGCCAGCGCCGTCAGCGCTGCCAGCGCCGAGAGCGCGGCGACCAGGGCGAGGGAGTGCTCGTGGTCGTCATGGGAGGCCCCCATCGACCCGGCGACGACCAGCAGCGCCGGCGCCAGCGACCACCAGGCGAGCCGCGCCGACGATGGCTCCGCCGCCCGGTTGCGCGACCCATGCGCGGGCGACGTCGGGTCCGTCGACGTCTGATCGGTCATGGCAACGATGCTAGGTCGGCATCTCCCCTGGGGCGGCCGCTGAGGTGAGCAAGGCGAGTACGCAGATCCGCGTAGTCCCCGGCCGCCGCCGGGCGGATGTCAGGTGACACCGCCGGCACCAGCCTGGAGGCCATGACGAACAACGACCTTGTGGTGGAAACGGAAGGACTCACCAAGCGCTACGGCAGCCGGCGGGCGGGCCGGATCGTGGTGGACGACGTCAGCATGACCGTGCGCCGGGGAGAGGTGTACGGATTCCTGGGCCCCAACGGTGCCGGCAAGACGACCACGCTTCGGATGATGCTCGGCCTGATCCGCCCGACCTCGGGCACGGCACGAGTGCTGGGCCGGGCCGCCGGGCGCGCAGACGTGTCCGGGCGGGTGGGTGCCCTGATCGAGGGCCCGGGCTTCTTCCCGTACCTGTCCGGGCGCGACAACCTCCGGGTGATGGCGCGTTACCAGGGACTGGCGGACAGGGCGGCGGACCGGGCGCTGGAGCGGGTCGACCTGGCCGACCGTGGCGACGACCGGTTCCGGTCCTACTCCCTCGGGATGAAGCAGCGCCTCGGCGTGGCCTGCGCGCTGATGGGTGACCCGGAACTGATCGTGCTCGACGAACCCACGAACGGCCTCGACCCGGCCGGCATGCAGGACATGCGCGGCCTGGTGGTCTCGCTGGCCCGGGGCGGGCAGACGGTGTTGCTGTCCAGCCACCTGCTGGGCGAGGTCCAGGACATTTGCGACCGCGTCGGGGTGATCAACAACGGCCGGATCCTGCGCGAGTCAACCGTCGCGGAGCTGCGCGGGGCCACGTCGTTGCGGGTGCGGGCGACGCCGGTGGACCGGGCACTCGCGGTGGCGCGGCAGTTGGCCGGTGACGCGGGTGTTCGGCGACCGGACGAGAGCGAGACCGCCACCGGTGACGTGGTCCTGGATCTGCCGGCATCGTCCGCACCCCAGGTCAACCGAGCCCTGGTGGCAGCCGGTGTCGACGTGTACGAGATCGCCCCGCTCGAGCGCAGCCTCGAAGAGGTCTTCTTCGAGCTGACGACCGGGCGGTCGGCACGCACTCAGGTCGGCCCGCACGTGACGACGAACGAATTCAAGGACGAGGAGGCCGTGCGATGAAGACGATGACGAAAGACGTGATCAACAGCAGCCGAGCCGAACTGCTGCGCCTGCGCCGGTGGCCCGCCGTCTGGCTAACGCTCGGCGTGTGGTTCTTCCTGGCCCTGATGTTCGGCTACCTGTTCAACTACTTCTCCTACAAGACCGGCGATCTCAGCTTCTCCAACGAGGGCGCCAGCACGGCGACGATCTTCGCCGAACTGCTGCCCGCGGCCGCCCCGAACATGCTGCTTCAAGGCATGCCGATGTTCGGCGGTGCCCTGATGATCGTGCTCGGCGGGCTGGTCGCCGGCAACGGGTACGGGTGGGGCACCTGGAAGACGATCTTCACCCAGGGCCCCTCACGCCGCGCCGTGATGACCGGGTCGATGCTGACGCTGAGCGTGTTGATCGTCATCGTCGTACTGCTCACCGCCGCCTTGTGCTTCGGCGTCTCGGTGACGATCGCGCTGACCGAGGGCGCGGACCTGGTCTGGCCGACCGCAGGGGCGGTCGTGCAGTCGATCTTGGCCGGCTGCCTGGTGCTGGAACTCTGGGCGCTGGCCGGGTACGCCGTCGGCACGCTTGCCCGGGGTCCCGCGCTCGCGGTCGGCCTCGGCCTGGTCTGGACGCTGGTCGTCGAGAACCTGCTGCGCGGCGTCGGCTCGGTGCTGGGCCCGATCGAGTCGCTGACCCACGTCCTTCCCGGCACCGCCGCCGGCTCGCTGGTCGGCTCCCTGATCGGGGTGCAGCCCGACGACGGAACTCCCGGCGTCCTCGATGTCCTCAGCGCGACTCGCGCCACCTGGACCGTCGTCGGCTACGTGCTCGCGTTCCTCGTGATCACCCTCACCGTCACCAACCGCCGCGACGTCACCTAGACCAGCGGCGACCCCAAACCTGCCGAGGAGGGCCAATGCGGTGGCTGTGGCCGCATGGTTTGGGGAGTGGACGGGTCACTTGGGAGCGCCGCAGGACGGCGTGTTGGGCGTACCGCAGGTCGGTGGCCGAACGCCGGCCAGGGCGGGACCGCTTGCGGCAACGGCGAGCACCATCGCGGCCGGCAGGGCGAAAGCGAGGCTGGCGAGCCGGCGTCGGGTCTTCATCCGAAGGCTCATCCCTTGATGATCGGTGTGTGCGGCGGGTAGGGGCGCACCGGTGTTGCCGAGCTCGTCCCCGCCGCAGCAGTGAGCAGGGCGGCGGTGCTCAACAACACCGCTCCTGCCAGACCGGTCATTCTCATCAGGCTCTGCGTCTTCATCTTGTTCGGGTCCTCTCCACGATGGCTTGCGGCCGGTCCGCAGCCTCGCTAACCCTGTATCAGGGCAGGCCCGGTGGACCTCCGTGCCCGCCACGGATAGCGGATTCCGTGGTGGCATCCGTACTCGACACGGATGCGCTCCACCCCGCGCCCGCTCGCCCAAGATGCTGCCGAAAGATGTTTGAAACCAGCAGTGACGAGAGCGGCGGGCAGCAAGGCCTCGGGGGTGCTCGTGATGTCCGGTCCCGTGCCTGGCCATGGACGAACTCGTGAAGCGGCTCGTCTACGCGGACATGCGGGCGATCGCGGCGAAGTGGGCCGGCTGGAAGACGCACCAGCGGCTCACCGGCCCGAACGCCAGGGCAGACTTCGCCAACCCCGCGCAGATGAACCACTTCGACTGGTACGACGCGCACGACTGGACCAAGCCGTACCCCGGCGAGAACAAAATCCTTGCGCCGGAGGACGTTCCGGGTGCCACCCTCCCAGCGGCGGAGAGCGACGGCTGACCTGGCCGGGGGCCACTCGGGCACGCATATCGCCGTGGGGAATCGCTTTCCTCCCGCGTTCTCGCCGGATGCGCGTGCCTGACTGGCCCTGCTACCAGATATCCTTTCGAGAATGGCGACTGCCTGGTCATATTCATGGTCATGGACATTACGGGGATCCCCGGCAGCACGGCCTCGGCTACGGGTTCTTCGAAATCAAAGACTCGCCCTGGACGGGGCGCCTGCGGCAGTACAAACGTCAGTCCTACCCCTCCGCTCCTTCCTGGCCGAAACCATGACGATCGAAATCACAGAAGACGATTTCGTCGCAGCCGCATCCACCCTGCTGGCCAGGACCCTCCGTCCATGAGACCCCTGTTCCCGCTACGAGCTGGCCGCCCGCTGCAAGATTCGCCGCAGCAGGAATGGCTTTACGCGGGCACCTCATTGCCGGCGAGCACCCGAATCGTGGCCAGGGTCGGATCCGCCGCATAAGCGATCCGGACGCCCGTAGCCCGCGCCTTGCGCAAGGCCTCCAGCGCGCCCGGAGTGATCTCCTCGCCGGGCGCCAGGACCGGGATTCCCGGCGGATAGGGGGCGATGACCTCGGCGCACACCCGACCGACGGCTTGATCCGATGGCACCACTTCGTGGCGGGCGAAGTACGCGTGCCGCGGGGTCGTCACTGTGACCGGATCGACGCCGTACGCCGCCGAGCCGACGACGTGGCGGGGTGTTCCTCGATGTCGCTGCACCGAGGCGATGACGGCCTTCGTGAACAGTTCCACCGTGCGCCGGGTGTCGGCCAGCGACACCACGGCGACGATCAGATCGCGCTCGGCAGCCTCGACGGCGATGCCCTGAGACAGCAGATCCTGCTCCACCTCGATGCCATCCGCACCGATCCCGGGCAGGACCAAGGTGAGCTTGAGCGGGTCGACCCCCGGCCCGTCGAGGACGACGAGACCCTCGATCCCCTTGAGCCTTTGGCGCGCGGCACGGGTAGCGTCGATCGCCACCCCCAGCAGGTCTTTCCCGTCCAGCTCGAGCAGAGCGCGAGCCGCGTCGATGCTGGCGAGAATGGCACCAGACGGGCTGGTCGTCGCGGTCGCCTCCACACCGGCGTCCAGCCGCGCGGGGTCGATTCGCTCGCCACGCATCAGGACCAGCGCGGCCTGGCTCCAGGCCGGCAGAGTTTTGTGCGCGCTCACCACCATCGCGTCGGCACCGAGCTCGAGAGCGTGTTGCGGAAGCGCAGGGTGGAAACCAAAGTGGGCCGCCCACGCGGCATCGACGACCAGCGGGACACCATGCTCGTGAGCCACGTCCGCCATCGCCGGCAGATCTCCGATCGTGCCGACGTACGACGGGTCGCCGACGAAGACCGCTCGGGCATCCGGATGCTGCGCGAGGGCGGCGGCGATCTGTGCTGCCGGGACACCGAGGGGAAGGCCGCTTGCCGGGTCGACGTCGGGGCGCACCCAGACCGGGGTCAGGCCGGCGAGGACCAGGCCGAGCAGCAGCGACCGGTGCAGGGTCCGGCTCACCACGACCTTGTCACCCTCGTTGCCGATCGCCAGGGCGACCGCCTGGTTGGCGTGGGTTGCGCCCCCGGTGGAGAAGCGGCAGAAGTCCGCGCCCCAGAGCCGAGCGGCGCGACGCTCCGCGTCTGCCAGGACCCCGTTGGAGAGCTTCATCGTATCCAGGCCGGCATAGAGCGGCACGTCACCTGCCACGACGTCACCGACCAGGTCGAGTCGGTGCTTGTGGCCGGGGATCGTGAACGGCGTCCTGACCTCCTCGTGGAAGGTGAGCCACGCGTCCAGGAGTGGAGCGTCGCGCCGGAGCCCGCGTGGGTCAGTCGGCATCGGAACTCCACAACCCGAGCGCCGTGACCAGGGCGCGAGCAAAGCCTCGAAGCTGGCGCAGCTCCAGCCACTCGTCGATCGCGTGCAGCCCGCCGCCCGAGGGACCACACACCACGGTCGGGCAGATTGCTTGCCACAGCGGCGCTTCCATCCAGTACGGCGCGTCGAAGGTAGGCCCGGTGCCGAGCGCTGCGCCGAGGTGCGCGGCGAGATCTGCCGCGGGTCCGTTGCGGTCCAGCCGCCAGGGCTCGCGGTGCGCGAGCAACTCGATGGTGGCCTCGGACTCCACCGGGAGCAGGACCCGGACCTCCTCGAGCGCAGCGGCAGCGGCGTGACCAGGCGCCAGACGTCGCTCGACGGTGCACTCTGCATGAGCGGGCACGACGAACGGCGAGTCACCGCCCCTGGCGACGCTCACCATCAGGTCGCCCCCGGTCGCACGCGTGAGCGGCGCCCGGGCGTCGACCGCGACGATGAACCGGCCGAGGTGGGTCACCGCGTTGACGCCGAGCCCCGGCTGCGAGCTGTGCGCGGCCCGACCGGCGAAGCGCACCTGGATCAGCGCGAATCCGCGCAGCGATCGGGCCAGCGCCAGGTCGGTCGGCTCGGCGATCAAGCAGGCATCCGGGTGCACTCCCAGGTCGGGCAGCGCGTCGATGACCGCTTGGCTGCCGAGGCTGTCATCCTCTTCGTCGGCGACGAGGGCGAGCACAGGTCGCACCGGCGCACCGGACGCGACCAGGCGTTCGGCGGCGACAACCAGGCCCGCGACTCCCCCCTTCATGTCGGCTGCGCCCCTGCCCAGCAGCCGGTGGTCCTCGATTCGTGCGGCGAAAGGCTCAGGCATCCCGTTCACGCCGACGGTGTCGAGGTGCCCGTTCAGGATGATCGTGCGCTGACCGTCGGCGGGGGCCGACTGCGGGACCGCCACCAGGCTCAGCCGGTCACCGTGGCCGGCGTCGGGCACCACCGTTACGGTGAAACCAGCCCGCTCCAGCCGGCCGGCCAGATGCTCGACGATCTGCCGTTCTCCGGCCGCCCCCGGCACCAGGCCAGGGTTCACGCTGTTGATGCCCACCAGCTCCGCAGCCAGGGTCACGGCATGGTCACCGATGTCGATCACGGCATCAACCTATCGAGCGATCGCGAGAGCAGCTGCCGAACGACAGCAGGCTCGGTCAGCGATGAATCGGACTGCACCCTCAAAGGTGCGCTAGGCGTCGCGCATGCGCAGCAGCAGGCCGCCGGCCAAGAGCGCCGCGGCGGCCCATCCGGCGGTGACGCCAAGACCGGCCCAGGGGCCGATGGGCAGGTTACGGAGATCGGTGGTCGCCTGGATGGCGAGCCCGGCGCTCATCGGCCCGAGCTGCTGGAGCAGGCGCTGCCCGTGCGGATTGCCGATCACCTGGGAGAGGACGGGGAGCAGGTAGAGCAGGCCGAGGATGACCCCGATGCTGGTCGCGGAGTCTCGCACGATGGCAGCGATGCCGACGCTCAGTAGGGCGATCAGGATCTGGTAGAGGATCGACCCGGCGCTCGCGCGTAGCGTTGGCCCGTCGGCCAGGGACAGGGCCGGGTGGCCGCGGGCAGCGGTGAAGCCGTGGCGGGGCAGGATGAGCCGCCCCGCCAGCAGCGACCCGAGAACCGCGGTGGTTCCGGCGACGGCCACGACGGCGCTGAGAGTGATGGCCTTGGCCGCGAGGACGGTGGTCCGATGCGGTATCGCCGTCAGGGTCGTGCGGATCATGCCTGAGCTGTACTCGCCGCTGATGATCAGCACGGCCAGGATGACGGCCAGTGCCTGACCGAGCTCGACGCCCATCAGGCTGAGCCTGGTCAGGTCGGCGCCGCAGCCAGCGGATCTGCAGGTCACCACCGAAATCGCCCCGGCGCTGAGGGCCATTGTCGCCGCGATCATGCCGAGCAGCAGCCAGAGCGGGCCGGCGACGGTCCGCAGTTTTGTCCATTCCGCGTGCAGAGCCGGTCTCACGCGTCCCTCCGGTGCAGAACGACCGCTGCTACGACCAGGCCGAACAGCGTGTAGCCGGCCAGGACGGCGAGGCCGGCCCACGGCGCCAGCGGGTAGTAGCCGTCGTACGGCTTGTAGATGCTGGTGACCTGGGGGTACTGGGCGAGCGTCTGCTGGACGGCCCAGGCCGCGGCCGGCGTTACCCGGGTCAACCAGTTCGCCACGCTGGTAGGCATGAACGGGTTGGCGATCAGGAGGTACGGCAGCACGATGGCCACGATGACGGTGGTGACCGCGCTGGCGCTGTTGCGGAAGATAGTGCCCACGGAGAGTGCCAGGATCGAGGCGGTCGCGAGCAGCGCCGCGGTTCCGAGCGCCACTCGCAGTTCGGTCGAGGACGTCACCGGGAAGATGTACACGCCGTTGGCACGGGCGAGCCGCTCGCCGAGCGGAGCCGCGAGCACCGCTCCCGCCAGCCCGGCGACGAAGGTGACGGCTCCCAGCACGATCGCCTTGGCCAGCAGCACTCGGCCCCGCCTCGGGCTGGCGGCCAGGGTGACGTGGATCAGGTTCTTTCGGTATTCCGTGGTGATGAACAGCGCGCCCACCACGATCACCGCGATCAGCGCGGCAAACGTGCCGGTGAGGATGTCGCCGCGGGTGCCGCCGGTGGGCAGGGTTTCCCGGACGGCGGGCGCGATGTCGCCGGCGCCGGTCACCGTGAACCGGTCGCCCGACTGGGTGAACGAACCCGACCCGTTGCCCGGGAAGCCGGAGAAGGTGGGTGACTCGGCCCCCAGCAGCTCGCCGCTCCACTCACCACCGGTCCAGCCCCCTTGAACACGAAGGTCTCCGAAGGCGGCCGTCGACACGCTGCCCGTTGTGCCCAGGCCCTGCATGGCAGGCGGAGAGGCGACAAACAGCCCGCCCTGCGCGGTTGGTCCGAGTTCCACGCGCACGGTGCCGACCTTGGTCCAGTGCGTGCCGTCGGCGGAGGCGGAGCCGGTGATCGCGTCGCCCGAGCGGTCCAGCCGCAGCCAGCGAACAGACCTGGCGGAGACCGGGCCGGGGAGGCCGGCCGTGTCGTTGACGTAGCTGTCCTGCATCCGCACGCCGTGGCTGCTGGTCACCATGATCGCCGCGTAGGGCGATCCTTGCCGGGTGCCCTGCTTGACGATGAGCCCGGCCTTCGCCCACGGCACGATGCCGGGCTGCAGCTCCCCGAGGCCCTTGGGGATGCTGCTCTCGAGCGTGGAGACGGAGACGGTGATGCTGCCGTCACCGGCCAGCGGCCGGTGCACGAAATAGAAGCTGTCGGTAACCGGTTCACCGCCAGGCCCGATCGGAACCGGCGCTGAGCCCTTCTGATCGCTGCTGATCCCGGCGAGCACGGCGACCAGCACCACCAGCAGTGCCGCCACCACCATGCCGGTCACCCAGCCCCGAACCGTGCGGAACTTGGTCCATTCCGCGTGCAGCAACTGGAGGAAGCCATCCCGCTCGGCCCGTTGCCCGGGTCGGTACGGCGTAACGGTAGGGGTCACCGGGATACCTCGGTGGGCGTCGCGGCGTGGAATTCGACCGCCGCGCGGGTGAGCTCCAGGTAGACGTCCTCCAGGGTGGCGCGGTGTGCTGATACCTCGGAGAACGGCACCGCGCTCTCGCTGAGCAGCGCCACGATCCGATCTGCGGGCAGGCCGGTGATGGCGATGGTGTCGCGACCGGTGACCGCCACGGTCGCGCCGGCAGGCACGAGCACCCTTATCGCGTGCGGGCCGGCCGTGGTCCGCAGGGCCACCCCCGCGTCGGCGATGGCCTTGCCGCGCCCGGCCACGACGAGATGATCGGCGGTGTCCTGCACCTCGCTCATCAGGTGGCTGGACACCAGGACCGCGCGGCCCTGGGCGGCCAGCGACCGCAGGAAGCCGCGCATCCAGATGATGCCGTCTGGGTCCATGCCGTTGAACGGCTCATCGAGCATGATGATCGGCGGGTCGCCGAGCAGAGCCGCGGCGATCCCGAGTCGCTGGCGCATGCCGAGCGAGTAGCCGCCGGCCTTGCGCCGAGCTGCCGAGGTCAGGCCGACCTGCTCGATCACCTCGTCCACCCGCCGCGCGGCCAGGCCCTGTGAATGCGCCAGCCAGAGCAGGTGGTTGCGAGCGCTCCGGCTGGGGTGCAGCGCCGCGGTGTCCAGCAGTGAGCCGACATGGCTCAGCGGGTGCCGGAGGCTGCGGTACGGCTTTCCCTCGATCAGCGCGGTGCCCTCGTCAACCGCGTCCAGGCCGAGGATCACCCGCATTGTGGTGGACTTCCCGGCCCCGTTCGGTCCCACGAAGCCGGTCACCACACCCGGCCGGACGGTCAAGGACATGCCGTCGAGGGCCAGGGTGGGCCCGTACCGCTTGCGCAGTCCGGTGACGACGATTCCTGGGGCGCTCATCGCAGTGAGCTCGCGGTTCGAGATGGACTCATGCCGGCAGTTGTACGCGGCACTCGGTTCCAGCCCGGTCGCCGCGGCTGCGACCCGGCTGGAACCTGGGATCTGGCATCGTTGAAGGCATGGCACCTCGACCCGGCGGCTGGTTCGCCCGCCCCGCCCGCACGACCGGCGGTAAGTAGCGGTGCGGGTCCTCGTCGTCGAGGACTTCGAGGTCCTCGCCCGCTCGATTGGAACCGGGTTGCGCCGCGAGGGCATGGCCGTCGACGTCGTCCTGGACGGGACCGACGCCCTCGACCGTCTGGCCGTCACCCGTTACGAGGTGGTAATCCTCGACCGCGACCTGCCCGGCGTCCACGGGGACGAGATCTGCCGACGACTCGCCAATGACCGCTGCGACACCCGCGTGCTGATGCTGACCGCAGCCGACACGATCGAAGATCGCGTCGACGGGCTCAGCCTCGGCGCGGACGACTACCTGCCCAAGCCGTTCGCGTTCGCCGAACTGGTCGCCCGCGTCCGGGCTCTGGCCCGCCGGGCCACCCCGGCGCTTCCGCCCACCCTCTCCTGCGGGGACATCACCCTCGACCCGGCCCGCCGGGCGGTATTCCGCGCCGGCCGGCGTCTCGAGCTCAGCCCGAAGGAGTTCGCGCTGCTTGAATGCCTGCTCGCCGCAGCGGGCCTGGTCCTGTCCGCCGAGGAACTACTCGAACGAGTCTGGGACGAAGCAGCCGACCCCTTCACGTCTGCGGTCAAGCACACCATGCACCGGCTACGAGCCAAACTCGGCGACCCGCAAGTGATTCAGACCATCCGCGAAGGCGGCTACCGAATCGGGCCACCATGACCGACCCCCGACCACTCCCCCGACGATCCCTCCAGGCCCGGCTCACGCCCTTCTACGCCGCAGGCATTTTCGTCGCCGGGATCGTGGTCCTCGCCGTCGTCACCCTTCCCCTCATCGGCGTCCATTCAACCGTTCCCGTCGACAGCTCAACGCCACGCGCGATCACCGGCACCGGGTACGGGATCGGCCCGCATCAGCTCCTTGTCGGCTCCGCCGTCGCGCTCGCCGTCCTCATTCCCATCGCCCTGGCTGCCGGCTGGTTCGTCGCCGGCCGATTCCTCCGGCCCTTGCGAGCCATCACCGCCACCGCCAAGGCCATCTCCGCCGGAAACCTGCACCAACGCCTCGATCTCGGCGAGCCCGCCGATGAGCTGACCGAACTGGGCGAGATTCTGGACGACCTGTTCGCCCGCCTTGAGGCCTCTTTCGACGCTCAACGACACTTTGTCGCCAACGCCTCCCACGAGCTACGCACCCCCCTGGCCGGTCTGCGAACCGTCCTCGAAGTCGCCCTCGCCGACCCGGACGCCGACGCCGACGCTCTGCGCTCGGCCTGCCAGGAGGCCCTCGCCCTGGGCGGACACCAGGAGCGGCTCGTCCAGGCGCTGTTCGCCCTGGCCTCCAGCGAGCGCGGCGTCACCCGCTGGGACAGCCTCGACCTCGCCCACGTCAGCACGGAAGTGCTCGCCTCCCGCCGCGACCAAGCAAGGCAGCGAGGCATTGGCATCGCCGAACACCTGGCGCCCGCAGTGACGGCCGGGGATCCGAGACTGATCGAAAGCCTCATCGCCAACCTCATCGACAACGCCATCCGGCACAACCACCCAGGCGGGCACGTGGAGATCGCCACTCAGACCTCCGGGACGCAGGTGACGCTTACGGTCACCAACAGCGGGCCGCCCATCCCCGACAACCAGATCCAGCGACTCTTTCAACCCTTCCAGAGATTAGCGCCCGACCGTAGCGGCCGCCGCGATGGCTCCGGCCTCGGCCTCGCCATCGTCAAGGCCGTCACCCAGGCTCACCATGCCAATCTCACCACCAGCGCACGCCCCGAAGGCGGCCTATCCATCACCGTGCGGTTCGCGCAGACCTCCCATCCGAACCTCCAACAACAGGGGGACGACCACGAGGCAGGTCTCGCGACGTGAATGCCGGTCGGGCGTCGGGCAACTCGTGCTACGGGGCGAGCAGCGACGCCCGGACCGGCAGGCCCCCGATCACGCCGGAGATCTTCGCCTTCGCGCCGGGGTGGACGGCATCCCAGGACGCGGTCAGCGTGCCGCTGCGGGCCGTCGACCCGATCGTGTGCAGGCGGGCGACCACCGTCCCGGCCGCCGCGTCCCAGACGACGGTTCCACTGACCGTGACCCCGGCCGCGAGCCGGTACTTGACCAGGGTGAAGGTCAGCGCGTCGTCCTCCTCCACCTTCCAGGTCCCGCCGCGCAGTCCCAGGCCGGCCGGCTCGTAGGTCTGCCACCAGCGGGACACCACGTCCCCGGCGGTGGCGACCGCGACGGACGCCGTCCGCAGTCGGATCGTCGAGTGCGTGCCACCGCGGGTGGGGGTGGCGGGGACGGCGGCTGCGACCGAGGGCCAGAACGGCGGCGCGGTCCGCAGCGGCGGCAGCCGCCGCGCACATGATGTGTCACCGATTTTCGCCCGGCTGACGAAGCGCTGGACGATCCCGCTGACGCAGCCCAGGTTGTCGCCGAGGGCGGTGACGTGCAGCCCGCCGGCCACGAGAACCTGTGTGGCCCGCGGGAACTGGGTCGCGACCAGGCGACCCTCGGCCGGCGTGGTGATGGTGTCCAGCTCACCGGACAGCACCAGGGTCGGGATCGGCGCGTACCGGCCGCCGGGCGGGCGGGGCGGGGCCGGGGTGTAGTTCCTCGGCGGGGTCGTCCACTCGGTACACCAGTCCGCCGTCCCCCATCCGGCCGCCAG
>Ga0307513_10004963_pt1 | contig 17644 bp, 8 predicted proteins | sample 15_EM_MG_FD_202174 | JGI IMG/M metagenome (GOLD analysis project Ga0307513, IMG submission 202174) | Populus trichocarpa ectomycorrhiza microbial communities from riparian zone in the Pacific Northwest, United States - 15_EM | ecosystem: Host-associated > Plants > Roots > Unclassified | place... | reverse complement strand
TAAAATCACAAATAAAAGAAAAACATGTGATTTTTCTGGATAATTATCAGGAGATCATGGACCTGTTTAAGATTGTGATAGCGTGACGGTTTAAAGTGTTTTTTCCTTAAAAATACATTAAAATAAAATTTTTTTATTTTTTTAAAAATTAATTTTGACACCAACACATTAAAACGATATAAAAAAAAATATTTTAAGTAATTGTTTTTTAAAATTTTTGAAAACACAGTGCAAACACTCTCCATAATTGATTGGATGAAACTAAGTAGTTGGGTTTCTATACCAGGATGAGAAATCCATTTTTTCATGGCGCATCTCACTTATCAGATGTTGTAAGATTTTAGTTGTAATTATATTTGAGTGAATTTTAAAAATATATTTTATATAAAATGTTTTTTAAGTGTTTTTATTATAATATTTTGATGTTAAAAATAAAAAAAATAAAAAAATTATTTTAATATATTTTTAATCTTTTAAGAAATACCCTACACTATCATATCTAAAAACACAATTATTAAATTAAGAGGCTGTTTGGAATCACATATTTCACTAAATTTTGGATTTTGTTTTTGTTTAAAATTAATTTTTTTATATATTTTTTAATTTTTTAATATATTAATATTAAAAATAATTTTTAAAAATATTATTTTATAAAAATATATTTTTTAAAACAATCATTATATTTCACAGCCCTGCAAACTCTCCGCCCGCTGCAAAAAAGTCAACAGAAAAATAGATTCACACCCTCTTACAAGACCATTATTTTGTAGTAACTATGAACATGGTCTCTTGCTGATTATTTCTTCAAACTTCTTTTCCTAACACTTCCTTTTCACTGAATTCTTTGCTTCTGCAAGTTATATCAATCAATTAATTTTTTTTTATGAAATGTATTAAAAAATAATATAAATTTTATTTTAAAATTTTATTTAACAGTTTAAATTATTAAATTAAGATAATTTTTTAATATGGTATCAGAGCCTTGAAAATCAAGCGGTCATGAGTTTAAATCTCACAATCCCTGTTTATTTGATAAAAATTAAGCACAAGGTACTGTGAACCTATGCAAGTTTCAAGTTCAAATAACTTTCACTTGAGAATATGTGTTAGAAAATAATATAAATTATATTTGAAAATCTTACCTAACAGTTTAAGTTATTGGATTGAGATGATTTTTTAACAGGATAGTCTCCCTTAAGTTTTCAAAAATTTATTTTTTACCCAAATTATATTTCTTAATACTTGCTATTTAAAAGATAAAACATTTTTTTTTATCTTTTTATTTTAAAAGGATAAAAATATATCCCAAAATCTTTATATATATATATATATATATATATATATATATATATATATATATATTCACCGCTCAGGTAAGTAATTATAGATTTATAGATTTATATGTAATCCTGAGAGATGTAACTCAAGTGATTAGATTTTAGGTTTGTTTTTAAGAGGTTATCAATTCGAGTCTCACAAATCTCAGGACCACTAGAGATTTATATAATCGTTAATTTCAGGACTTATGAAATTAATCGAGGTATATATAAGCTGATCCCACACATCAACATTAATAAAAAAAATATTTTGATTTATATACTTAATTAAAACTATATATTTACACAACTTGTTCTTTCTTTCATTGCGGGAACAGGGAGGGTGGGAGAGCTGACAGTGGCACTCTCTCTGATCTGCTCTGGGATGACACGATTGCGGGCCCTGGTACCTTGAGGATTCCTGTTCCTTACGAGGAGTGAGCCTCATAAAGATCAAATCAATGGGGCCAGAAAAATGATTTCAGATTCCTCGTTCTTATTGCTTATAGTTGCATGGCACGAAAAATTGCTTGCTCAGCTCAATCATGGTTATTTTATGTTGAATATAATTTTAAAGTTTGTTGTGTCTTTTCTTTTGCGTTTACTCCATGTCTAAAGAGAATAGTTTTAAAATCTAGTTTGGTCTGGTGGGTCGATCTGGAATCTGAAGTTGGAATCGAGCCGGATTGAAAAAAAAACAGGAGAAGAAAAAACCCGGAGTGACCCGGCTGATTTAGCGGGTTGATCAGACAAGACCCGGTCAAAAACCCAATTACAACCCGTTGACTTTTTTATTTTACTAAAAAAATGTCGTTTTGATTTTTTTTTAAAAAATTGACCCTAATGACCCGGTCGAACCCGAAACCCGGGCCTTAAACTGGGTCGAGTCTAAAAACTATGCTAAAGTGCCAGAAAGATGAAAATAAAAAAAATTATTTTTCTTGACACCATTTATAGTGTAAATAAACACTTGATTAAGATTATAACTTAAAACTGCAAAGAAAACTCTGTTATTGTTTAAAAGGTTTGTAATTCAATATTTTTTAATGGAAAAACAAAAACAAAGATTTCTATTTATATTAATTCTAGATCAAGTATTTTTATATAAAAAATATTTTTATTGAAAGTTACATAGCTTATAAAATCAAAATAATATTAAAATTCCTAAACTAAACAAATACTTGTAAATCTTAATAATTAAATAAATATTACAATAAAAATAATTATATATCATAAAAAATAACATTCCACTTCAGTCCTTTTAACATGTGAAAAAATCATTCTCGAGTTAACTATCGGAAATTAAACTTAATCATACCAAAAACAAAATACTTTGAATATAATATTGTAATTAGCCTACTCACAAACTAATTTTTTTTTTACTGCCAATTAAATCAAATTAGTTTCCTCAACCTTTGTATGTAATGGACTCTTAAGATAATCTTTCAAAATATCTTAAAAATACTTGTAAAAAATCATTCTCATTCATGTACTAGTTTTAAAATCTCAAAGTTACCTGTATAAATATTGGTTGAAGGGGGTTGAAAAGAAGTTTTCAGTCTTTTTAAACTATCATTGTTTAATAACAATGGAGTAACTTTGAGATTTTAAAATTAAGATACTTTTATACTTTCTTTAATTCATCAACTTGCAAATTAACCTTGACAATAATCTTTGGTAAGGAAGAATTTTGTGGGTCTGCCAATATTTATACTAATGGTGTTTGATTATGCTTTTCAAATTTTTCTTTTAGGATTGTTAAACTTGAAGGAATTATTTTTTAGAGTAGTGTTTGCAACAATGTTGTTGTTATTGTAATTAATATGATATTGAAACTATTAATTTTGAAAAACAATAGAAAATTAAATAAAAGGCAAATAATAACAATCTAAATGATTGTTTGCCCAATATAAAATCTCTTTCTATTTATTTTGTATAAACTTTAAAATTAATGATTATCTCAGAGCTTGCCATGATGGAATTAAACTCTTACCAATACGAGTTCTATATTCTAGAACTTCAAACCACCATTTTTAACACCACAAGAAAGTTTATGTATGACAAGTCTTATTTTTTGATAAAAAAATATTGCTTAAATAAAAGTCATCTTCCAACTCTAACAACCATCTAATAAATCTTTTCTTTAAAAAATTCTCATCAAAGAAAGATTCTCATCGAATTCAAGAACACGTCTATGAACATGATAATTGTTATTTGAGTTTTTAATGCATCACTCATTGTATACGCCACTCTCTATATAAACATATAGGTTTGCAAGAATAGATCTAAGGTTTGATATGCCTTGAGGTAAGTCTTTAAGCACATCCCTCTACTCGATATGATTCTTGTTTGTACCTCTCAATAGTCAAACTAGATGTTTTAAGCTAGTTAATATCATTTCCATTGTTTTCTCTCAACAATCTGGTTTTTATGATTAGATTTCTTGTATTTCCTCTCGAGCCCTCACATTGTTCTAGATGACCTCCACTCTTGCATCACAGATACCATCTTTGTTCATCAAATAGATCAACATGCTCTGATATCAATCGATTCAATATATATCATAAATAAAAACTAGGGTTCTCAATGTTTCCATTGGTTACCACTATTAACTAGGTATTAAAAATATTTTGTGTTCAAGTTCTTTCCACTATTATGTCTATGGTATAGATTGGTAAATTTTTACCTCTTGCTGTGTTGGATATTTTATGGTCCGAATATTGTAAAATATATTGGTTGTCTCCAATGAATTTTTCATACTACCGAATGATTGTGCATAAAACAAATATTGCTACTTTAATCGACCTTTTGTCCAAGTTGAAAAGCTAAGATAAATGGGCCCTATGTAAATTGAGAAATGAAATAAAAGTGTGGATGTCTCTAGCAAGGTTGTCAAACTCGCGAGTTGACTCGTAAAATCGTACGATTTTACGAGTCAACACAGATATAACGTTCTAAATTGGGTAAAAAAATCAAAAATCATCAAACTCGGTCAAATTCAACAAAACTCGGTTAAAATCGGTCAAACTTGGTAAACTCGGACCGAGTTTACCGAGTTTGACAAAATTTACTGACTCTTCTCAGTACTCTCCATCTCATTTGTCTCTAGTCTCCAGTATACAAAACATCCATGTTCATGGGCACCCACCCACCACCAGTGAAGTGCAGCGGTCACCATAGAAGAATAGATTTGGGATGGGTTGAGGGGCTGGGTTGCTAGGAGAAGCTTTTGGTGGGTTTTTTTTATTGCAGACATGGTGTCTGATCCTGGATCTTATGATGTGGGATTTGGTGATGCCGATGAATTTGATTTTTGAGGGTTTTTTTTTCCTCCGTGATAACTGAGATTGTCGGAAAAAAACTTGAACCGAACGTAGAATAGGAATACGCAGTTCACAAAGAAGGAAGCTAAAGAAATGCTTATCTCAGGGCTAAAAGGAAAATCCCGAACACCATCTTCAATAGCTGCTGATTCGAGAAGGTTCTTGTTCTCGCAAAAACCATGGCATTCGATGCAGCCTAGTCCCGCCTTTGTCCTAACAGCTGAGCCAATAGCAACGCATTCAATAGCAGCAGCCTAGGTAATGGTTGGTGGGGGAATGGTGGTCTTGACTTTTCTAGATCTTTTATTTTTTTCTCTTTGAATAGGTGTGGACCACACCGTGTGGTTGTTGGAACAAGAACACATAGGGCATGTTTGGTTAGTGTGGAAATAATCAAGCATGTATTGTATCTTATTTTTTAAGAGTAAATGTCCAGCTTAAAACAAAATTTTCCCATAAGAATCATAAAATTTTTCATTAATTAGTAGAAAAAATTACATGGAGAATAAACATAATATAGGATACAACTTCTGGTTTTCATGATTTTAATTGTTCATGATTCTTTGTAAATATCTAATGGTTTAGATAAATAATTAAATATATAAATAAATCCTCTAAAAGAAATGATCCCGTAATAATTAAAAAATTATATGGTTTCATGATTTTATTGGTTCTTGAATTGCTTCAACACTAGTAGATTGTTTGTTTTAAATTTGTTAATTATTAGTTAATGAAAAGTTGTTTAAATTATGTATGAATTTATATTTGAACTATATATTTTAAGGTATTTGAACTATGTATGAATTTTTATTTGAACCGTGTATTTTAAGGTGCTTGAACTCTATATGAAAAAAAAATTTCCTTACGATTTTACGATTTTACGATCCGTTTTTACGATTCGAGTTTATTTTGCATTTTCCGTGCCGTGTCAAAAATGTGTTTTTGACAACCTTGGTCTCTAGTCTTCGTTTAGGCTGCTAGCTCAGTCCTAAACCTGAGAAAAATTGTTAACAAATTAGGCCCGTATTTAGCCCATAAAATATAGGGTCAAGAAGTTTTAACGCAGAGTGCAAAAGTTAATCAAAAGATTATAATAATTTTTGCATTTTAATTTTAAATTAATTTTTTATGTTTTCACATAAATTTAATATGTTGATATTAAAAATAAAATTTTAAAAAATAAATAATTTTTTTTATGCATTTGAAATAAAAAAACAGTAAATGTTAAACGATAGAAGGAATGATTAAACTAACAATCAATTTCCAATTTTCATGCTATGCCAACGAGATTTAAAGTTTGTTTGAAAACGCGGTGTAAATTATGCTTTTTAAAAGTTTAATTTTTTTTACTTAAAATGAATTTTTTTAATGTTTTTAGATTGTTTTGATGTGATGATGTTAAAAATAATTTTTAAAAAATAAAAAAATTTATTTTGATGTATTTCTATGTGAAAAACACTTTAAACCACCACAACCAAGGGTGAAAGCATGTTAAAGGCTTGGGTGGGCTATAGCCCAGGTCAAGATTTTATCAATATGTTTTGACTAGTTTTATGTAAAAACAAATTCATAATTCTCGATTGAGTTATGAAAAAATTCTGAAAATTTACGTGGAGCCTTCTAATATGATGCTTTAGCTTAAGTTAAAATTTCAGAATTTTTAGAGAAATTTAGAAATTTGAAGAAAAATCACAATTTGATCAGTTTTACGTTATTGGACGTAATTTTCAATCCAACAATCAGATTGAGCTGAAATTTTACAAGGAATCTTAAAATATATCAAATAAAATCTGGTTAAATTTTTAGGATGAACGAAGCTTGGTAGTGTTACAAAAAAAAGGACCGTCAAATAAAAGCAAAACGACTCATTAAGAATAAAATGATTATTTGCCATTAAAAAATAAAACAAATCTGCTTTTCCTTCCTTTTATATGTTGCCGACTAGGCAGAAGAAGAATAGGAAAAAAAAGAAGAAGAAAAGGTTAGAGAGAAATAAAGAAAAGTAAGGGAAAAACATAAAAAAAATCCAAGGAAAAAGAAAATAAGAAAAGTGAGAGAATAACCTTGTAAACTTACAAAGTCCAACTTATAAAACACTAATATAAAGAAGAATCAAGTGAAGGAAGGAGGAATTGAGAGAGAGAAAAAATTTAATTATTTTATTTTCCAATTGACATGAGATTGCTATTTTATTTTGATTAAGGAGTTGTTATAATATCGATTCAGATTTGATTATAGATGAATTATATTTTATAAAACATCAAAATATATAATTTTAATAGTAAATTTACTTTCATTTTAATTTTATTTACTTTTAAATTTATTTTTTAATTTTATATACTTTCCTTATTTTTCTCTGTCTAGGATAGGTGGCTGTATACGCCCCAAATAGCGATTCTTCCACAGCACTCCATGAGTCGCAAAAACTCACCATTCAAACTTTATTTATTAAAGCATCTTCTCCTAACATGTAAAGATAAAGCAAACGAATAGAATCGCCTAACGCTAACGCGGAGAACAAATACTAAAATAAAAATTCCATTTTGATCGCAAAATAAAATAAAATAAAAATTAGGGTTAAGGAATTTGAGGTAAATCAAAAGAATGGCAACACCAACAAAAACAGGAAAGGAACAACAAGAAGAGAGCAGCAATGCGGGTGGGAAACCTGGACTTAGAAAGCCTGTCTTCACCAAAGTTGACCTGCTTAAGCCTGGAACTGGAGGTCATACCTTGACTGTCAAGGTCCTTAATTCCATTGCTGTCCTTCCAAAGGGCCGATCGGTCTCTCACCATCTCCGTCAGTCACGAATCGCTGAATGTCTTATTGGGGATGACACTGGTTCCATCATCTTCACCGCAAGAAACGAACAAGGTTCCTTTTTTCTTTCTCTCTCATTTATTTATTTATTTCTGAAGAAGAAGATGTATCTGCACGTTTTTTTTTTTTTTTTAATTTTTGGTTTATGATTTGTTTGTTTTTTTAACATTTAATATTTTCTGCTTGTTTGTTGAGCGTGAAGGATAAATGGTGCTTAAATTTATGTATGCATGTTTCAATGGATGATATGCCTTGATATAAGACATTTTTGGGCTCTCTTCCTTTGCACAAGAATCTTAGGATTCATGTTGAATTTTTCTTTCTCACCCTTTCCGCTTAGGAAAAGAGATGAAAGTTTAGGATTTGGAATTGTTTTTGTTCCCATAACTGAAATTATCGTTGCATCTTTGTGTTGAATTTGGTTCCTTTTGAGATTGGAAAAATGATTTTGGGCCTTGTTTTGAAATGTCATTAAAATTTACGTTTGCATTTTAGAGTATGATGATAGAAGATTCCCTAGAGTATGATGCCAATCACTATATAAACCGTAGTCCTGGTTTAACAAGTATGATCTGCGACTCTATGAAGCGAAATGATGTCAATTAGGTCTGGATGGGGAGCTGTAGCCAAGTTAATATTAACGGTCTAGAGGCTTTCTCCTCAACATGACTTGCAAAAGGTAGCTAATTACGCTTAACAACTCCCATTTTAACTTGTGCTAATAAGAAATAAAAAGCATGTTCTCCAATGGCAAAGGTTGAATTATCTGTGAATCTATAGAATATTGATGGATAGTGATTTTCTCTTAAGTCAACTGCCTACTTAGCTAGGAATGGTTGCAGTATTCATAGCTACAAAAAATAAATCAATCTATGTGCGCGTGCATGCGATCTTGTTGTGAATATGGTTATTATTTTTATGCAATAGATGTGGATGAGTGCTAGATTTGTTTTGTTCAATAGAGGAGGCTATGTTTAACTTGATGGGTGGAATCTGATGTGCTGCATCAGAGGTGGTGTTCTCCACATCTTTAGTTACTGCTTATATTATGCACTCTGGTTCTGCTCTGTGAATAAGCTGTAATTGATGGAATTGGTTTTGCAGTTTATGGCTAATTGGCTTTGTGGATGGTCTGACCAAGATCATTCTTGTTGGGTTTCATCAACATGCAATATTAATGGTGTACAACCTCAAGTCTATTAGTGAATGAACTTGTTGCATCCCCCTCCTCTATTTAGTGATCTGTTGCTTTTGAGCCTTGTTTTCCAAAAACTTAAACTATAGTCTGAGTGGTAAATTATATTTGTTTATAGTTGAGCTTGTTGACTGGAGTGGATATCTTCTTTTTCTTGCCCAGATTTCAGTGGTGCAACAAACTTTAATTCAGTGAGATAGCTCAGATGGGATGTTTAATATCTAGATGCTCTCTGCTTAGGGGATTTATATTACTGGTCATGATTATAGTCTTCTAAATTGTCACTACAATTTTCATAATTGTCTTCGAATTCAAATGGTTTTGGAAATTGTGGAACAAGCTGGATATGGATAAAAATGTAGATTCTTTGTGATTTAAAGTTTATTTGTTTTAACCTTACAAATGTCCCCATTACTGGCTGCTTTATTGTTCTAAAAACCTTTTCTTTCTTTCTTTTTCTCAGTTGATTTGGTGAAGCCAGGGGCGACTGTAATCCTCCGCAATGCAAAGATTGACATGTTTAAGGGATCTATGAGGCTAGCAGTTGACAAATGGGGTCGTGTTGAAGTCACTGAGCCTGCAGAATTTGTAGTCAAGGAAGACAACAATCTCTCTCTTGTTGAATACGAGCTTGTGAATGTTACAGGAGAGTGATAGGGATCTCTTGGCCAATATATTGTGATACAGAGTAGCTTCAGAAATCTAAAAATTATGGTGGCACTTTTCTAATTCCGAGTAATATTGTATGTGGTGAGAGTAGCTACGGAAATCTAAAAATTATGGTGGCACTTTTCTAATTTCGAGCAATATTCTTATGTGGTTTCAGTTTATTTTGTGGATGGTTCATCTAGCTTGAAAATGGTTCATAGACATGACGAAAACCAAAGCAATGCTGCTTTCTTTTCCTCTTTTAACTATGAATGAAAAATATTTTTTGAAAGTGTTTTTTTTATTTAAAAATATATTAAAATATTTTTTGTAATATTAATTTATTAAAATCATTGAAAAATATTAAAAAATTATTAATTTGATATATTTTCAAGTTAAATATATTTAAATACAATTTGAAATACAAAAATAAATAATTTAAAAGAGGTTTTTATTAGTTGTTATATTTATTTATTTTTTCATTCAAATGCAATTTAAAATGTAAAAACAAACAAGTGTGGGCATGGCATAACAAGGAAATTGGAACATGTGTTCACGACATTTTTTTTCTTCCATATGATGGCTCACAATGAGACCTCACACCAAAAAAAACTAAGATGCTGTGTATATAGAGAATAGTAACTGGTTTGTTGCGGTGATGTTTTTCCTCTCTTTTCTCTTCCTTTCCTTTTAAAATCACTCTAGCATTTAAATTTTCATAGTTGTCTTTTTAGTTTTTTTTTTTTTTATATATATATATATATATATATATATATATATTTTTTTTTTAATTTTAATTTTTTATTCTTTTATAAAGTTTTAATTTTATCATTCAATCCTAATTTATTATATATATATATTTTTTTTCAATTTGATCTTTATTCTTTTGATTTTGATTTTTTTTCTTGACTCTTTTATATATATTTTTTATTTGTCTTTAAATTCATTATTCAATCCAAATTTATGATATATTTTTTTTTTAATTTGATCCTTATTCTTTTAATTTCTAATTTTTTGTCCTTTTGTAAAATCTTTATTTGTTTTCAATTTCAATTTCATTATTCGATTCTAATTTTTGATTTATTATTATTTTTTCAATTTAATCCTTACTTTTTTATTGCTCTTTTTAGTTCTTTTGATAAATTAATTCTTCATTTCAATTTCTCCCTTCAATGAAAGATTTGTCGTTGTCCTCTAAGTTATTTTTTTTTCAGTTTTGATCATCATTCTTTTAATTGTTATTTTTTATTTTGGATTTTTTTATATAATTGAGTTTTTTTTTTCGATTTTGTCTTTCAACATTTGATTAGTAGAAGATTGAACTTTGTGGTTTTACCAGGTATGATGCTTCCGATTTAATGACTGGAGTTATGAGTTTGAAAAGTAAAGCGGGTTGACATGTTTTTTTTTTTAATAAAAAAACTTATTTTTTTTTCTGATTTTATCATTCAACATTGTTTATTTTTTTTTAAATTTTTAACCCGAGACATAAATTTTCTTCTTTTTTTATAGTGTGCCTGTGGCACTTGAACAATATTTTTTTTTATGAAAAAAAAAGCTTTTACAGTGTAGCGCAGACCGGTATCTAATCGTGAGCCCATGGAATCCTATCAGTATGACTAAATTGTTTTGCAATATAAACCATTATTTTTTTCAGATAAAAATACCTATAGATTTCAGCAAGAGGGAAGCAAAACAAGCAATCTTAATAATGGTCAATCAAACAAATTCTTTGCAACTTTAATTTACATTATGATTTTTAAACAACACATATTTTGGCCCAATATTTTATTTAAATGGGAATATAGCCGATTGCATGTTGGCACAATAAACAAGTTAAGAATACCTTACAATAATCAAACCAAATCTCATTCTTAAGAGTCATGTTGAAGTTTGAACTCAGTAACATCAGTCGTTGCATAGCCACCATTTTTGACCCAATTTTCTATCGAAGTAAGTTAGGGTTTTTAGAAAGAAATAAAAAGGGGTATTCGTCTTTGAAAGACGACAGTGTCCTCTGTTTTGCTGCTAGAAGCACAGTGTTTGGGATCAACATTTATTTAGTTTGCTTGAATTTTGCTTTCTTAAACTGGCCAAAGCACAGAAATTAAGTTTACACATGCATTCATAATTAATTAATGTTAATCTTGTTATTGAACATTTCAAAGAACAACAAAAAAGAAAAGAACATATGGAGATAAAAACGTCTCATTCATTCACTCATGAAAGGGCTAGCTTTACCAATAATAAATAAATAAATAAATAATTAATTATAAACATAGTAACTCATAAGTCGCAATCATATATTGAGTGTGTTTTTGGTAATGTGTTATATGATATTTTTGTAAAAGTACTTTTTAATTAAAAGTATATTAAAATAATATCTTTTTGAATATTTTATTGGGATAATTACAAAAAACCTTTATACTTTGATCTATTTTTCATTTTCATTCTAAGATTTGAAAATTTTTAGTTTTTCTCCATGCTTAACGAGACAAGTCAAATTAGTCGAAAATATACTTTTATCCTCGTATATAATAAATATAAATTTGCACACTTTCCTCACAAACCTCGTTTCTCTCTCCCAAACATGATTTCTCTCTCCAATTTCTCTCTCTCTCTCTCTCTCTCTCTCTAATAACATGACACACTCATACAAAAACATTAAATCTGAAGTAATGTCTTTATTTTTTATACTTAATCTCTTCACTTGAGTATCAAGAGCTAAAAAGCTCTTGTGAGTGTTATTTTATTCAACTTTTTTTTTCCTGGGAACAATAGATAACAATAGAGAGAGGTAAGTTTTTTTAAGTGAATCCAAATTGAATGACTTGTGTGTGTGTTTATTGTATGTTAAATCAATGGGTAATGGTTATAATATTAAGTGTTGTAGTAATGTTTAAATTAAATTTTATACTTGTAATGCATGTCTTATGAAGAAAATATAAAAACTTCTAATTTGATCAAGTAGGGTTACTGTAAATAATAACCTTAATGTTTAAAATTGTGTGCTTTAGTCTATCTAAGTTGTTGCAAGTTTGTAAGCTATTAGGATTTGATGATTTTAATAATATTATTTTAAATGTATAAACTGCTAATTTTGGATTGTGTTTTATATTGTGTGTTGGTAGTTTTTATGGTTGTTTTTGGCAGTGTGTGTATTGGATTGGTGTGTGTGTTGGATTTATGTGTTAGGTTGGTAATTTTAGACAATGTGTGTTTGCATGATTTGTAGTAAAGAATTATTGTTGCAAAGTTTTGGAATGTTTTTATAAATTGGTGTAAGTAATGTTAGTTTAAGTGATGTTTTTTGTTGGGTTGAAATGGTGAACAACACTGGAGAATTATTGCATTTGGTTGAAACTGATGCATAAATCTTTTATATGAACTTTTATGTTTTTAGTTGTTTTTGACTTGATCAAGAATTGTTGTTGGATATATCATATTATGCATGATTTTAGTGGCATTTTTATAAATAGTAAGGCAATGTGCAACAACAAGTTTTTCAATAAAAAACCAAAGGCAACACAATCTTTTTCTCTTATTTTTAGTCACCAAAGGCACTTTAGTCATTAATATTATAATAATTGATTTTTATTTTCGAGTCAAAATATCAGATGTAAAGTGTAATGCAGTTACTAATATTTAAGAGGAAAATTATATTCCACAAAGTATGGGTTTTGTAATTATCTCTTTCTTATTTATTTTTGACACTGATATATAAAAAATATATCAAAGACCTAAAAAGCATCAACTTAATGTTGTTTTTTAGACAAAAATCAATTTGAAACACTTTGAAAAGCAGGTTGAACTATGGTATTCAACGAAGGTTAATTCTTCTCAATACTTAACAATAGGCTCCTCATTAAGTTATGTTTGATATGATTTTTAGATTTTGAAAGTTGATTTTTAACTATTTATTTAAAAAATTCATCAATATATTTAATTAGAAAATAAATTTTGACATAATAAATTAAGTCAGAATTTTGATTAAATCATAAAAAAATAACTTTGATTGATGAATTATAACTTAGGTTTCTTTCTTACTTTAAAAATAAGAACTTTAAGTTTTTTCTTACTAAACATACTTCTAACATAACTCATTACTATCATAAATAATAAATGAAAATTAGTAATGAAGTCGTGAAAACTTCAGACTAGATTGAGCTTTCCATAAATGTATTTTTAGACTGGAGTGTGTTGGTTTAAATGTAGGTTTTGTCTTTAAGCTTGGTTTTCATTGCAAAATAAATCCCTTATCAAAATAAGAGACCATATGATGTTTAAGTCAATAAATGTAGGATAAGTAATGAAGCAGCCTGATAGCCGGTTGCTGACATGTTATATGTGTTTTGGAGTATCAGGCTCAGAAGTGGGCTCGCGTCACTAAGAGCAAAACCATGAGGGCAGTAAGGTCCAAAACGGACAATACACGGCATAATTGACAAATGTTTTGAATGACTATTCTTTCGTTAATGAATCAACAATTATAAGAATTATGCCAATATATTCAACTGACACTCTCTTTTTTTATTCAAAACTTAAATATATAATACAAATTTATAAAAATAATTCACATAAACATTGAATGTACGATCTCCTTTGGGCGAAGCAACAATATAATAATAATAATAATAATAGGAAAATTTGATTTAAATTGGAAATTATATATGCATGAATTAGATGTATTTACTATCTTTGGATATGAAAACAACTAAAAGCACATTTTAATTACTAACAATTATGCTCATTAATCACATAACAACTAATCAATATTTGAGTGATCCTAAAATGTCTTATAGCTATGAACTTCAATTTACCCATAAATAAATAATCATCATGATATTTATATAAGCATTGAAAATAAAGGGTAATTGAAAAAAACATTACACAATTCAGAACTTATTTGTCTTAAGGATTTGATCACTTTGGTGATTAACAAATCATTCATAATATAAATTTCAAATTATAAATATAATACCCATACATAAATTTTTTAACATATAGGTATAAATAGTTCATGTTCTTAACTTTAATTTTATTATGCTTAACACATAAATAACAATTATTTTCATGTTAGAAATAGGATAAAATGCTAATCATTGCAAAGACTCTAATGCATGAGCTTTTTAGAAAGATATATTTTTTTCTCAATTAATTTTATTTCTTTCAATTTTATATTTTCTTATTCTTCATTATAAAGCTTTTCTAGTTTTTTTTTCCTATTTGAGTAAATTTTTTTTTCTAGTTTAATTTTCCTATTCAATATTATTAGTGTTTTCTAGTTTTTTCTATATAAAAGGTTATATTAGCCTTTTAGCAAGTGGATACATGAATGGACAACATTAAGTATTTTGAGAGTCTTTCTATATTTATAGTGTTCTTGGTTTTTTCAAGGTTTTGACTTATAATAAACTCATTATCCCTCGCTCTTGTCTACGTTAGACTCTATCCTTGTACAAATGCTCATTACTATAGAGGACTTAAGATAAATCTTTAAACCAACAATTTAGTTTGGATAAATAAAATAAAAATATGGAAGCCTAATATAGAAAAATTGTTCTAGATATAGTGGTTAGGTTTTTAAACTTTCATCCCGACCAACCATTCCCCTCCTATAATTCTAGTTCTAGTAAAAATTAGTCTTGTGGCTCGTGTTACACTAAGGACCAAACAAATCTTAGTGATAAAAAAAATATGAAGAAACGTAAGTGTGTTTCAAAAAAGTTAGAAAAATTCATGATTCAAGTTATAGACCTAGCTGAGTCAAATAAGCTTGTCTTATCTAACGATATCATATGCATCTAATGAAGAAAGAAAAAAAAGAGTGCTTATGATAAAAAAAAAAACATTGAAGATACATTTCAATCTAATTGAGGGCTGCATGAAGAAAAAAAGGAAAAAAAATAACACAAGTAAACCCGAGTGCACTTGCCAAACATGAAACCTGTTTATGAGGCCACGATAATTTTTAAAGAAACTAGAAAAAAAGATAGAATGTAAAGTGTCGACGTATAAAATTGAAAAATAAAATCAGTGTAAAAAAAAAGAAAGCCGATATCATCCAATTTAACCTTTCAAATCTGTGGTCTCGGTTATAAGCCTAGTGTAACCCAACTGGAAAAAAACAACAACCCTCAATTCCCAACCAACCTAAAGTTAGAGGACAAAATTGAAAAAAAAAATCAAGTTGACAAAAGACTTAAAAAAATAGGAATATAAAAGAATGATGATCAAATGTTAAACAAAAACATTTGAGGAAAATAACACTCATTGATTTAAAGGTGAAATCAAAAGAAATCAAACATTTTACAAAATAAATAAAAACTCAAAATAAAAAAAAGGATCAAATCTAAAACAAAAATAAAAATAAAAATAAGAAGAAAATAATATTTCAATGAAGGATGAAATAGAAAATAAATTTAAAGTTTATAAAAAGGAATCACGACGAAAATAAGACAATAAAAAACAAAAAAACCAAATCATAAACCTAAACAAAATAAGAGGACAACATGAATTTTTTGATTGGGCAATGCGCTCTTCAAGGAAAAAAAAGAGAAAGAGAGAAGACAAAGGCTAATGAAGATGGCAGCATACAAAAGTACAAGGCGAGACTTATAGAAATTTTTGCACCTATTGCTTGGATATAAACTATTAGAAATATTCTTGCTTTGGCAGTTTAGTTGCAATTATAGGCTTTTCAACCTAATATGAAATCAAATTTTCTTAATGAAGAATTGGAGAAAGAGGTTTATGTAGATCAAGCTCCAAGTAATGTGATGAAAGAAAAAAAAAGACAAGGTTTGTTGACCTCGCAAGGCTCTTTACGGTTTAAAATAAGCACTATGAGCATGAAACATCAAGATTAATTAATATTTTCATCAAATGGTTTTGACAAATGTCAATGTAAGCCATCACTTTATGTGAAGAAAATAGTACCAAATTTTTTTATGGTTCACCTTTATGTTGATATTATGATAAATGCATATTCTAATGCAAACATGGTCAAGGAATCCAAGAATGTTATGATGAAAGAATATGATATTATAGATTTTGGGCTTATGAGGTATTTTCTTGGAATTCAGATTTAGTAATCAATCAGGGTTATTTTTATTTCTCAAGAGAAATATGTTACAGACTTGCTTAAAAAGTATGATATGACAAGTTCCAAACAAGTAGCAGTCCCTATAGAAATCAATGAAAAATTACAGTAAGATAATGGTGTAGAGAAGGCAGATTCAAAAAGTTTTAAGATCCTTGTTAGTTCCTTAACTTATCTCACAAACACTAGGCTATATATAGTTTATTCCGTGAGTTTAATTTCTAGATTCATAAAAGAACCAACTAAGCTTCATTTTGTAGCAGCAAAAAGGATTCTATATTATCTTCAAATTATAAAGAATCTTGGGAGCAAATATGAGAAACAAGAAGATAAAAACTGACTAGTTTTGAAAATAGTGATTGGGTTGATATTCTTGATTACAAAAAATAAAAACATCAGGATATGTTTTTTTTTCTTAGGCTCAAATGTGATTTCATAGGGTTCAAGAAAGCAAATTTCAGTCGCATTATCACCAGCTAAAACTGAATATATTGCAGCTAATGAAATTGTTTATAAAGCAATTTAGTTAAGAAGGATTCTTACTAATTTACGCCAGAAACGTCCTTTAGAATCTACTGTCATTTTATGTGAAAATATATATGTTAGCCATAGCCAGGACTAAGAACTTAGTTTTTCATGCAAGATCAAAGAATATTGAATTGCATCATCATTTTATTCATGAAATGGTTAATTAAAAGGAGCTTTATCTGGATTTCATCAATATAAATGATCAACCAGGAGATGTTCTCATCAAAGCTATATCTTCAGAAAAGTTTCAGCAATTCAAGAAGTTCTTAAAAATTACAAATTAAAAGGGAGAGTTGAAAAGTAATTTGTATTTTTCTATATCTATATTAATTATTATCAGTCAAAGGTATTTATGTCTTTTGATTTTCCTAAACTTTGGGGCAATTGTATCTCTAGATTTCTTAATCTACAATTATTTCTTAATGTTTTTAAATAGAGTTTTAAAATTAAATATAAAACTTTATAAAATACAAATAAAATACTTGTTGAATTTTTGATGAATAGAAGAAAAATAAAAATCATTGCTCTCCAGGATTATATTTTTTATGCTTAATATTTAATTATCTGTCACTTCTTTTAAGATTTTACACTAACAATCTAGAAGACTAACTCGTTTGCCCAATATAAACCTTTTGCTTTGTAGTCATGTTGAATAAGAGAATAATTAATTAGTTTAATCACGTAATTACTTGAGATATGGAACCTAATACC
>Ga0307513_10004962_pt1 | contig 17645 bp, 20 predicted proteins | sample 15_EM_MG_FD_202174 | JGI IMG/M metagenome (GOLD analysis project Ga0307513, IMG submission 202174) | Populus trichocarpa ectomycorrhiza microbial communities from riparian zone in the Pacific Northwest, United States - 15_EM | ecosystem: Host-associated > Plants > Roots > Unclassified | place... | reverse complement strand
TTAATGCCCTTCTTCCACGACAAACCACTGCTGTGGGTCCCTAAATATCTGCATTGTGCTCGATGAAGCAAAAAATCTAATTCATAAATCAGTGCACATCTATCTGTGCCCCTTTCATATCGACCACAAACATGAATGTGCGTCTTCATTTCAAAGATTGTAATGCATCGCGCTGAAGAATCCAGCAATTTATTAGAATTGCACTGATTTAGCCTGTTTGTGCACAGCTGCAACCGCCAATGCCCTTCAACTTTGTGTGAACTGTGCTGTTGATGCGGACCCAACTTCAGCCAGCGTTATTACCTCTGCGAATCTCCTCGTGTATGGTACGTCTTTACACAATTCTCTGTGTTGGTGAAGAAAGTCTGAAACATCCTTCTAGCATTCGATAACAGCTGCAGTGGCTATTCTTTGCCCACTGTCACCGTCGGCGCAATGTCTACAACCTCGACCGTAGCTACAGCCTTAAATTCTCTAACCTTCTCCGTTGCCGGCACCAGCACTATCTCAAACCCGTCTTCGACCACGGACGATGCCCTCCCAATGTCTACCACCGCAAGCAGCAGTAGTCCTGGTTCAACCGGTACCTCAGGCAGCTCGGGTTACACTGTGCTCGTCCCGATGGGTCTCGTTATGAATATTGGCACTGCTTTGGGGTTGGCTTTGGTGTATTGATGAACTGCGTAGGGGTTGGAACTTGGTGGAAGAGGTGTTGCTTGTTCCTTTCGCCCTTCGTCCAGTTGAACATTTTTGTCATTCTTCGGACATTTCTCCAAGCAATCCATTTCACTTGAATTGTATTTCGTATCCTCGTTTCAGACAACCCTTTAGGAACATCTCTCAGCGACCCATGCGGTGACTGACTCATGAACTATCAATGATAATTACGCTAAGAGCGTTCCTTGCTGTTAACTTCATGGAGTAGAAATAGGCAAAATGAGGTATTCAAAATCAAATTCTTATCCGATTTCTTAGATTCAAACGGAATCTTAAACTGAATAAAATTAAAAATCTCCTTATCTGAGGCAGGTACGATAATTTGCGCATGAAGCCTTCGAACAAAGGACTTCGAGTGAGGTTGACGCCCGTCGCGTGTCACAAAGTGTCACGTCGAACCCTTGGTTTTCCAGGATTTTCGTGCAAGGGATGTGTGGTGGTGGCAACAGCTGAAGGATGGTCTAGCTTATATATAGTATTAAACATGCGCCATACATAATTTATTACGAGTTTTATTTGGGAACGTGTATGGAAAAGTTTGATGAGGGTACCGCGTATCTAGATCTAATCTCCAGGATAAGATGTAACAATATCCATATAAGGATATTGTTACATCTTATCCTGGAGATTAGATACACGGTACCTTATCCATGTGGACTTGATGTGGACGTTAATACCATGGGTACAAATATATTAAGGCTACTCTAAGTAAGATACCAACCAAGCTTGAAGTGGAATGCGCTAAATCGGTGGTTTGTACGGGCGAGCAAGGGCATAAAAAGTCCAACACCCAAACACCTCGAATACTTCTGATATATGTTCTCGACGTAGCCCTATCCATATTAATCTGTAGCTGCCGCCTCTAGTTATATAATAATATGAGTAGGTCGAGAATCCTTTTCTTTCCATTCTTCCTGAAACTCTCTTCGACTTTGCCAAATTAAAGCTGGAATCCGGAGCCTCAGGCTCTGCCGAAGAAACCTCAGAGTTATGTACATAATTACATTACAGTGCCCCGACGGGAAACCTCTTATCAATTTCGAAAGTCTCGCCAATTTACCATCAGAGATACGCAGTGTGGATGAATAAGAGTCGTTCCTCTAGCTTTCTGACCTTCGAGATGTTCTTAGTACGTGATCCTAGATTGAGCTTGAATGGGCTCTCCAGAATGTTGCGTCCGGACGCTTAAGCATCATCGTGTGGGGATTTTTTTCAACGAATGGGATGGCACCAACCCTCTCTCGGGTCTTACCCCTGAGCTCGAGGAGATACGGACAATTCAGTCCATCGAAACCATTAGTATCAACATCGCCATTTACACAAACTTGAATTGCCCGCAAAGAGATGAGTGGGGCATGCTTGACAAAACTTTGGCACGACCTGGATGGTCAAAGCTACTGCAAGTTTCATTGGGTATCCTGATTTACAGTTATCAGCGAGGAGATGATGGATTCAAGGAGGAAGCGCTGAAGGGTTTGCCGGAGAAACAATTCCCCTATCTAACATTGAACGGGCTTTCGTTCGAGTTCGCAGTAACTAGTCAGTCGGTTTGAAGTCGAGGGGCTGTCCAGTCGATCTCTTATGATTGGCACGCAATGACTTATGTTCCGACAATTGTACAACCTCGCATTCATCGTTGATCATCATCCTCGAAGTTACAAAAGACAAAAGCTAGCCCGGCCCACATTATTCTATAACTGGAGGGGGCAGCAACAGAATATTATAGATAGAAGAGCCTAATCTCCCTCTCGTGTCCCGGTCGCATTAGGACTCTTTTTTGTGGATTCTATATATACTAATGTCATATGTGAAACCGTTTCGGAATGCCTTCATTTTTTGCCATCCTATGTTATGTTCTATCCTGATCCACCAAGGGAGGGCAATTTCGGCCCCGTTTCTGGGGTATTTTTTTGTGTATTCTGCATGTAATCATATTCGAATTACCATGAGAGAAATCCAAATTCAATTTTTCAGGTGATATATAAAGTTCAAGCTTGCTAGCTCACGAGGGGATGTCAATCTATTGTTTCATTATGTACGGAATGCAGTAAGTGTACCTACGAAAACTACAAAGCTGAGGTGGAGACAAGACGGCGTGTCGAACGTACCGTAATAGTAGCACATTCAATCACTCTCTCCCTTGAAATAAGCACCCTGCGGGAGTTAGACTCCTCAAATGGGGCGAAAATCCTCCGAGTCGCACTTGCAAGCGAGGGAGGGGGATGAATAGGCGAAATCTGCACGTCTGGTTGAACAGACGTGCAGATGGGCTAACGCGCCACTACTGCGACGTGTATGAGCCCGCAAATCCACAAAACGCAGCACCCAGCAGGTGTCTAACTCCTGCTGGGCGAACATCCTCTGTCTCGCATTTGCAAGTGAGGGAGGATAAATGGCGGCGGCGGCGGCGGCAGGCGGTATTCGCGACGAACCTGTGGGAGGTCGTGGAGAGGTCGTCGCCGAAAAAAAAAGATAAAAGAGGAGAATGAGCTCGAGATATCATCGCGAGCCCGTTCTGTTATTCACCTTGCTGGGCCTCCCACTTCACGGGTCCCCTTTGTATGTAGCCCCCATCCGGCAGAGAAAGGCCGGCCCACATCCCTCAGAAGAGGGGAGGGGCTCGCAGCCATGGTTCCACATTGAAGAGAGAGAGGAGAGAGAGGCGGAGGCGGTGGTGGTGGTGGGAGACGAGAGGAGCGGAAACCGATCCGGCGTGACACTTTGTGACATGCGATGGACGATGTCCACGCTCTCACTCAACTGCTTTGTTCTTGGAGGTGACTCGTCGGAAGTCTTCACGGTCGAGATTCTGAAGACCAAAAACATCAGCATCCTTAAAGACCTGAGCAAGGAGAAACAGTCCCCTCGCCTCAATCATGTCGTTGCCTCGGAGCTCATCGATCAACGTTCACCCCACTTTGTGTCCTGATTCAACCTTTAGCCGGGATGCGGCTTCTCTTTTCGACGTCGAAAACAATGATGACATTGAAATGGCCAGTATCAAGTCTCATCGTAATCGACATGGGTCAAGCTCGGAAGCTTCGCGTCCCCCCACGTCAGAATCGGGTATTTGATGCTAACGATGACCATGACCATGACCATGGATTCCCAGCCCGTGTTTCTGCCTCTTCCAAGCACCGAAAGCCAGCCCAGGTAAATACTGCTCCTATTTTGTTGCTGTTTGACTGATCAGTTTCCCTTAGCCTATCAATAAACGTGCCAATGATGACGACAACGACAACGATGAATTCCCAACTCGTGTTTCCACCTCTTCCCGAAAGTCCAAGCAGCCGAAGGCGGCCCAGGTAAATACTACTGCTATTTCATTACTGTTTGACTGATTAGTTTCCCTTAGCGTATCAGTCAACGTGATGTTGCATTGCAGGGCGAGGCAAGCCCACCATATTTTATCATTATTTTTATGTTAGCCGCTTACATGTCTGCGATAACTAAACTCTCGTTACGCATTCAACCGACAAGAAGTTCAAAAACTCATCCAGCGCTGTCAAGCCCGTTGAAAGTGACGAGGAAGAGGCCGTACCCGAAGACACATGGCCCAAGGCATTGCGCCTGAGGCCTGGTGCTCTTACGCAGCAAATGGACCTCATCCGTGCCGCCCGGATTGTTGAAAATTCGTTGGTTACGCAGCACGCATGGCCAGAACTCCACCAAGGTGCGCTTTATAAACGCCTAGGTCTTATCAGACTCTGTTAAGTCTCTGCGAGCGAAGGATACCGGAGACGATGAGGGAAGGAAACAGGAACTATATAAAGCATTGCTCACTCGGATTTCGAGGGATGAACAATTCGTCAGGAGCATTGGTAAATGGGTGCGTGATTTAGTTATTTTTCAATTGAAAATTTTGATAATACGTTTGATATAGGTCGCCGATCGTCTATCCCATCACTGCGGACAGATTTGAAGTGCTGCCTCTGAGCACATCGCCATTTTCCAGCTCGGCGTTGGTGACGTGTATGCCCAACGTGTCCAGGCGTTGATTGAGAATGACGTATACGTCTATCCCGGGCATTGGGCCACTGATAAGGATAGCAAGGTATTTGCATGTTTATTCTATCGGAGACGTACTCTCATCGTTTTCTTTGAGCCTGTCTGGATGGCCAGGAACTCAGTCGCCGACGTTCAGATCTACCTCAACCCTGGTCTTATTGACCTTATCAAGACCGCTTTTTTCAATGGCCCAACGGCTTTCGGATAAAAGTTCAAGAAACAATATGTAACGTCGCATCCAGACCGTAAAGAACCTGAATTAACCATTCCTGTGGTCGCCCTCAGTGCGACGGCGGTAAGCAATGCTTTTATTTATAACCTCGCTATCACTGACGCGACGACGATACAAGTTTTTTGCAGCCCTGTATGAATGGCGTGAAGGGGAAAGGGCCAAGATGAGCGCGGACAGTTCCAAAGCGGCGAGGGCTGAGAAATTCTACGGCGACAATTTCAAGAAGGTCTATGATTGGCATGTCGAGACGTTGACCAAGTTGAAGATGAAGGTCAATGCATACCATCAAGTCATGAATCAAAAGTCGTGTACGTATTCACCTTCTCATTACCAACCTCCTAAGTAATCTCTATCTCTAGCGATGGTGACAACGCAGTCGATACCGGAGCTCTTGCCAAGGGTAATGCGCTGGCAGTGTTAGATCTTGATGGATTAGATTAGTTTGTGATAGCACGTTGTCATGGACCAGTATGTACCGTTTGGAAAGCATGCTTTTATAAATTCTGTGGATTATCCTATCGTATTGGTTACTTTTCACAAGCAAATCGGTGACGGATTGCCTGCTGACCGCAACAAATAAGTTCTAATCAGGAGTGGATAAGTACCGGATTTTCGGACACCGAGCTGATTAGGCTGATTTGGCAACTTATATCGGCATATTACTCCACATTTTAGCTTATAATTGCAGATCAGTAGGTGGGGTTTTTCCTGAAGTACTTGTGCCCTGAAACTTGCAACCAACCACATCTCCAATCTTGATCACATTCTACGAAGTCCATTGTTGTGACAACTTCAATGCATGCAGAGCTCTTGACTAGTAGTAAGTCCTCTACCCGGTAGGTTCTTGATTAGATGGTGTAAGGTTTCGAGAAAATCTGTCACTTGTAGTCTGATAAATACAACGATTTCCTTCGTCGAACTGCCCTAGTCCTAAATATTTTCCTTCCTCCCACTGGTATCGGAATGGCTGGGAACAGAACAAGAATCTACATAACTACGAGAGTTGCTTCAAGAGCCACTCGAAGGCTATCATTGACGATTCAGACTGTCCCATTAAGTTTGTAAAAAAACTCGCTTACCTTCTTCATATCCTTGCTGTCGCGTAGGTGAGAGTGAATACGCAAAGATGGCGGCAGCTCGATGACCTCTCTGAGTTGTCGAACAACAATAATAATATCTTAGGTCGTCATTGGGAGGGTATGCATGACAAATTCCATACCTTTTCTCCAACCTTTTCCGCTATGCCCAGTTCTTGAACCAGCTTCTTCTCATTCGGGATACCTGAAGCGTTGGATTTGGGAATTAAACCCAGGATCGGCTTCGAGATCGTCTCGTCGCCAAGAAGGTTTTCGAGCTCTTCTTTCGACGTCAAAATTGACTCAGAATCTGTGTTGTCTGCCACATACACGATGCCATCAAAATCGTGCAGTGAGGAGCGGAAGGAACGCCGTGCTAATGGAACAGTTAATTGTTCAGGAGAGCACCGACCACGCATGAGGAATGGGGGTACCTGATTCGTTACCGCTCGGAATCGTGGCTTTGAATGTGATGTCCTTGATTTTGAATTCCTCGACGACTGGATTATCGGATTAGAATTATTTATTGTAGAGAGTTGAGCAGTTGAACGAACAAGGATGGATGGAAGCCGATCGTTTGGCATATTCCCCAGTCTTGAGGGCGTGGAAGAGCGTCTGCAGAGGATCATAGAACGTTAGAGGTGATACTCAAATATTGGGGGGGGGGCGAACCGACAGTCATCTCGGCGACGTCGACTCCCCAAAGGGCGATGTTTGCGGTTTTTTCCATGATCAACAGGTAATAACTCTGAGAAGGCGTCTTTCAAGAATGAGACAGAAGGGAGAGGAGGCAATGATAACGTCTGTAGATAGAAACATCGGGGTCTCAAGTATTTGTATTAGCTAACTACATTACATAAGCAACAAAGGGTTACGAAAGTCCCGGAATCAACCCGGAATAGTGGGTTTATGGCGGTGAGGAACCAGGGTTTCGCTGCTTTTGGTGTTTATGTCGTCGACCATCACCCCAGATTCGGCCAGAGAGCAGAATGGAGGTGGAATGGGCAATCTGGGCAACTCGGGTGTGCACGTGGGAGCCAGGAGTTCACAAGGAGTTCAAGGCGTGTGCGCGTGGTGAATATAGCGGGCTATTCGGACTCGCCCAACACAAGACGCCTTGAAGACGGCGCCCCAACCCGCCCGTCGAAATGATCAGTCGTCAGGGAAGCTATACGTAAATAATTCAGCCTGTGCGCGTTATTAGAACTTTCTCTGCAGATGAGATATCCTACTTGTGCGACCCATTACGTAGTTGGGTAGAAAACCCATCAGCGCTCAGCTGTCAGAGTGAACTGGAATGACTATGTAATGCAGCACATCTTCTCCCCTGCTGCATAAGGGTTAGTCTATAAAAGCACCCTCATAGAAGTAGTCCCATCTTTAGAGCTGGTCTCTGAATCAACCACACCCAGTCCCACGTCAGGCACGTGCTACACACTCACGAGAAAGAAACGACTTCATATAAATTATAATGAAATTTACATCCATCCTCATCTCCCTGTTCGGAGTATGCATTGCATTGCTCCCCGTCTTGGCTGCCCCTCTCGTCGTGTCTTTGGAGAAGCGCACACCACATGTGCCATCTCTCATCGGTCACTCGGCTACTTTCTACCGCGCTGTAACCGGAGGCGAGTTGGCCCATATTTCCAATTACCCAAAAGGACAACACCCTAAGACATATGCGTTTGTGCCCGGCGATTTCGCGCACGATGGGGCTTTGTATGTGTTCTCCGTAAGTCTTCTGCTTTCTCGCCTTTAAAATGTTCACGAATCTGAGCTAATTACAATTGTTTTTCATGATGGTTGTGCATCACAGGACAAGCACGAAGCCGAACTCTGGGGAGAATCTTTCGCGTCTGTAGCACTAGATCCGAAACGTCAAATGTGGTATCTGGTCACATTCAAATATACGCCGAAGACAGGATTGAAAACCAAGAGGTAAGCTTAATTACTTAACTACCTGCTGAATATTTACAAACGTCCAATGTAGCTTCACCTCAGGAAGTGATGACTGGAAGAATGTCAGTTTGATCTCATTGCCGTCTATCAAGACTAGTCTTACATATTTACAATTTTCAGTTCGTAAACGGCAACTACCAAAAGGGTGGCACTCACTACGATATTATTGAAGGTCCTGTTTCTGTCGGTCGTAAGTTGTTGAAATCCTTTCTTGCTTGTCGGTGCTCAATAGTTTATCCAGGCGGCAGTCGTATGCAAGCCTACGTGAATGCAGGTGGTAATAATGTCTACCAGGCAGCGTTCGCGAGTCCAGCCGCTTTGAACACGCTTACGGTTGAAGAGGTTTCCGAACACCACTCCAAGAGCAACGTACCGTGGTGCCCGTCATGTAATATTATGTAGATGGGTATTTGTGGATGGTACTTATTGTATAGATGTCATCTGATGAGCTGCGTAGTTGGAGGACAGTTACTCATTTTATGGCTAGGAGCCTTGCAAGACGCCATGAGTTTCCCTTTCCGATCCTTCCGAAAATAACAGGCTGTACGAGAACCAGGTAAGAAATACTTAGTGTTGCGGGAAATAGCCTGCAAACCTCGCTTCGCTGGGCAAATTTGCTGGATCCCTAAGATGATCATGAGCAACTTGGACCAACCAGAACACGCTCGAGAAGAACTTACCGTATTCGAAAACCGACTTCGAGGAGAGGAGGAGTAGGAGGCGGTGGATGTGAGGCGGTATATACTTGGTCAAGTATGTACCAACACATTCAAATCACTAGCGCTTACATGAGATGTAGTCGCCGCCCTCATACTCAAGGCAAACAGAGAAAGCATACACGATAGACAGCGGTATCACGCTGATATCACTGTGCAACGGGAAGGAGTCGACAACGACGAACAGTGGCGACGAACAGGGTTGAAAACCCGACGACTTATGTGAGTGGGAACGACATGTCGGGAGGAGGGTAACTTACTCTTCTTCATCACAGGACATGACAGCACAGAAGATCCGAGGAGGCTCAAGGACGGTTATAGACGTTAAATCGGGATTAGCTACTAGTCGATGGGGTGCCGACAGACACGTTGATGACTCCTAGGCGGCGGCTATGGCCACGGTGAGTTTTCAAGCATCGGGCTTTGCGACGAGGGGTACTTAACTTTGGAAACCTATCCTAGATGACGACCCGCGATCAGCGACAGACCGTGACAAAGAGGAAAAATTACCAATCGACAGTTTGGCAAGTACGAACATCATTTACTCTGTCACTTCCCTGAATACAAGATCTCTCCCTCTGAATGATACTCACAACGGCGATGTGATACCAGTTTGGGCCAATGTCACCGCGCAATGAGAAGAGGGGTGGGGAGGGCAAGGGGTGGTGGTCTTGACGGCGATGAACATCCCTGAAAACTGACGATGAACATGAGATGGGTAAGTCAATGATGCCATAGTCAGCCGTCACTAACCAGGAGCCACCTGAATTCCCTAGAGTTACATCGACCGTGGCAGCGGCGGAGGCACGAACAACTTACGATGTATCCTAGGCCATGGCCTCGACGTCTGTGGGACCTTGTGTTGACGATGCGATAGGGCCCGCATTAGCAATCTCCAAGAAAATTAAATCACGTGGGTAAGCACCAAATTTTGGAAGGCGGGAATAACGGATCTGTTCAGAGGACGACAGTTAAGATTGCGACGAATTGCTGGAAAACCACGACGAAGATTAACGGCGAGGATAGCAGTCGAAACAGCGGCGCATTCGATAGGCTTCCGGTAGGCACAGACGGAGAAAAGCTCGGGGGCGTGGTTAAAAAGTCGACGGCTCCTGGGGCCGGCTGCAACGACGGTGAGTTCCTAAGTATCAGGCCTCCTCAACAATAGCTACTCACCACTGTGAACCTCTCCTACACGTTGTCCTCGAAAGCTGCGGGATTTGGCATCAGCGAGAGAGTCCCACCGACAAAGGGGACAACTTACCTAGCACCGAAAACAACAGCAGACGGTGTCTGCGGTGGAACGAAAACTGGGTGAGAACGAAAACATCAAGAGGTGGGACGACCTAAACATCCTTGTCATAGCACACAGCAGCAAAATGGCTAGGACAATGATGAGCAGGCACGACCATCCAAGAGAAGCACAATAAGGACTGACTGCGTTCGAAAGACGACTTTGGGAAGAGGTGGGGAGGTGGAATCACAGTAGGAGGTTAGGGATGAGGTTCACATTGAAGAAAAGGTGGCAGTATTTATACGCCTGAGGATCAGAGGCTTTGGATCAAAAAAGTCCAGCGCGCACACGTAACTGAGCACGTTTGGACTTGGTCTCCCGGTCTCCCTCCTCTCGGTTGCGTAACCCTTTGTTAGCTTGTTTGTTACATTTCATGCGCTACGTACTACATCCCGTTGAATATGACTATTTTCAGGATATATGTCAAGAAATCGCACCTGAAAACATCGAGTCTGCGCGATGAAATCGAAAACCCCTACATTCCTGCATGCAATCGCGAAGGATCCTACGTACCTAAGGGTCGATTCGGATATATTGGAGCTGATGGAGGCGTATAGCACTCTTGTAACTTCTCGTCACCCAGGTTATGAATGAACCCCAGTGCCGCCGTGTAGGGCTGCGAACCGTACCATGTTACGGTTATGGCCATATAGTTTACGGGTAAAACATGCACCAAAATACCATAACCTGTACCGTATAGGTTCGTATAAATCTATCCAAAAAGAATCTGTCAGGATCTCCATATCCACAAATGAAGAGAGCGCACCTTCTCAGTATGCTTCTTCAAATTCCTCTCTGCAGTCTCTCTACCATAACACTCAATGACTCCACATCCACTTCTCTTCGGCGTCCGCCCTTTTCAACCCACTGGTATCCTCACTGAGACCCCAGATAGCGCCGTGCAATATTACATATCCAAAAGCTTCCAAAACGTCTATGCAACCTGGGAAAGGGAGCGGAAATTGTATCAAGGCTATTGGTGGTACACAGGAGATGTACAAGCGAGAGCTTAACGAGGATATTTAATAAAGAGTCGGTGGATACAGGGAGGGAAAGGAATAAACTACACACTAGTGGTCCAAGAATCTGGGTTTGCAGCTCATCGGATTTGACTGACGCCGCGGGCAACTTGGAACACACCCATCATTGTCGCTTCGGCGATCAGCCCTACCTGTTTGTTCTCTTTCCTCTGACGTTCGCCGTCAGCTAACTAGAACCTGTCCAGCGAATATTGATTATGGGCAGAGTCCTCCATTAATGACGGTGACATACCTTGCGCAGTCAAATGTATTCTCGCCACTATCTTGTATCTTCCTAACGTACCTATGTAAGGTCCTGTCCACTGGAGGAGTGAACGAGCTCCAAGGCAATGACATGATTGAGGCGAGGGGACTGTTTCTCCTTGCTCAGGTCTTTAAGGATGCTGATGTTTTTAGTCTTCAGAATCTCGACCGTGAAGACTTCCGACGAGTCACCTCCAAGAACAAAGCAGTTGAATGAGAGCGTGGAACTTTGACGGCGCTCTCAGCTTCCGCGTTAAGTGGAAGGTAAATCCTGGGCAGGGATTTACGAGGATGCATAGCGTAGCAGAGAGGAGCGTGGTGGGCGAAAGTGCAAAGCACTTTCCCGACACATGCTCTCGGATCCTGACCTAACCAGGGTGTCCGAACAAACGCTGCGATGGGTGGGAGGGTTGAACCACTCCATGCAGCAATAATCGTCGGTAACTATTAAAATTAGGTACTTGTTTTCTTTACCCTGTGAAAGTCAGAATACGAAAGCATATGCCGAAGTGAATAGCACTCAGCTGCATATGTTGGTGGCATGGAGTTGCGAATATCCCAATATTCGCACAGGTGAAAAGGGTGTGGAGGGTGGGTGAAAATGAAGAGAAGGGTGCATAGATGCACCCGAAAAAGCGACGGCGCGTCTCGCCCGAATCGCGACGCGACAGAGAGAAGGACCAAGGACCTGTCATCAAAGTTGTTTGGGTCAACGATGGTTTGTCACGTGCTTTGCGCTTGTTCAAAGTCCATATTCTGGCCTTCGCAACGGGCAGCCTATTACTTGGGCTTACTACCACGCCTTGTACTCCCTCCTCACACTGCATCCATTATGCACTCTCGACTGGCCCACCAAGCTCATACGATATGCATTCAACTGGCGAGTCGGATATGGGGTTTAGTTCGTCGCACAGCCCGGGATCATGCCACCTGTCAACGTCGACAGAGACTTGAGCAACGTGTGCTTCCTCTACCATCTCAGCTTTCCACCTTATTCCATACTCTCGTCTATCCTTCCTTCTCTATCACTTTTTCGTAGCTCCCGTTTTTCCCCCAGTAAATAGCTAGCGAGGTCGCTACGGTTACCTGAATTACTTATGTAATGTAGTTAGCTAATACAGCCATTCCATTCCATTCTAGTCTACGCTGCGCTAAGACGAGAATGGAACATCGTCCATCGCATGTCACAAAGTGTCACGCCGGATCGGTTTCCGCTCCTCTCTTGTCTCCCACCACCGCCACCTCCTCCCTCTCTCTTCAATGTGGAACTGCGGCTGCGAGCCCCTCCCCTCTTCTGAGGGATGTGGGCCGGCCTTTCTCTGCCGGATGGGGGCTATATACGAAGGGGGGACCCGTGAAGTGGGAGGCCCAGCAAGGTGAATAACAGAACCAGCTCGCGATGATATCTCGAGCTCATTCTCCTCTTTTATCTTCTTTTTTCGGCGACGACCTCTCCACGACCTCCCACAGGTTTGTCGCGAATACCGCCCGCCGCCACCGCCGTTTATCCTCCCTCGCTTGCAAATGCGAGACGGAGGATGTTCAGCAGGAGTTAGACACCTGCTGGGTGCTGCGTTTTGTCGATAGGCGGGCTCATACACGTCGCAGTAGTGGCGCGTTGGCCCATCTGCACGTCTGTTCAACCAGACGTGCAGATTTCGCCTATTCATCCCCCCCCTCGCTTGCAAGTGCGACTCGGAGGATTTTCGCTCCATGTGAGGAGTCTAACTCCCGCAGGGTGCTTATTTTAAGGGAGAGAGTGATTGAATGTGCTACTATTATGGTACGTTCGTCCTCTGGGATGTCTGTTCAACCAGATATCCCGATTTTCGTTACGACGCTGTCTCCCTCGCGGGATGATGGCTTTTTGGAGGGGTTTGATGAGTCGCCTTAGGGACTCTTACACCCTACAGTGCGTCTGTTCAACCAGATGCACTGTTCTCTCTCCGCTCGCCGCCTCCGTTGTCTGCAAAGGCAAGGAGGAGGCTTTTTCGCTCATGCAGAGGGTAGCTTTCGTATGAGCGGGAGGGGGTGTCGAGTCCCTACCACGGCTCGTACTGGTACACCCTCTGGCACGCCTGTTCAACCAGACGCGTCGATTTGTCGATTTGCCCTCCTACCTGGCCTGCGAAAGCGAGATGGAGGTTTATCGCCCCATGCGAGGAGTGTAACTCCTGCTGGGTTCTTTCTTCTGGGCGGTTGGTGCGTCTGTTCAACCAGACGCGCCGATTTTGTTCGTTCGCTGCCTGTCTCCCCTTCGCATGCGAGATGGCAGTATTTTAACTCATTCTTGGTCTTCGTGAGGGTCGAACGCGCCGTCTTGTCTCCACCTCGGCTTTGTAGTTTTCGTAGGTACGCTTAACTGTATTCCGTACATAATGAAACAATAGATTGACATCCCCTCATGAGCCAGCAAGCTTGAACTATATATATATATCACTTGAAAAATTGAATTCGGGTTTCTCTCATGGTAATTCGAATACGATCACATGCAGAACACACAAAAGAATACCCCAGAAACGAGGGCGGAATTGCCCTCCCTTGGTGGATCAGGATAGAACATATGTAACATAGGATGGCAAAAAATGAAGGCATTCCGAAACGGTTTCACATATGACATTAGTATATATAGAATCCGCAAAAAAAAAGAGTCCTATTTGTCTTTTGTAACTTCGAGGATGATGATCAACGATGAATGCGAGGTTGTACAATTGTCAGAACATAAGTCATTGCGTGCCAATCATAAGAGATCGACTGGACGGCTCCTTGACTTCAAACCGACTGACTAGTTACTGCGAACTCGAACTCAAGCCTGTTCGATGTCAGATAGGGGAATTGCTTCTCCGGAAAACCCTTCAGCGCTTCCTCCTTGAATCCATCGTCTCCTGGCTGATAACTGTAAATCAGCATACCCAACGAAACTTGCAGTAGCTTTGACCATCCAGGTCGTGCCAAAGTTTTGTCAAGCATGCCCCACTCATCTTTTCATGGGCAATTCGAGTTTATGTAAATGGCGATGTTGATTTCGATGGACTGAATTTTCCGTATCTCCTCGAGCTCAGAGATAAGACCAGAGAGGGTTGGCGCTATCCCATTCGTTGAAAAAAATCCCCACACGAAGATGCTTAAGCGTCTGCAAGGACAGACGCAACATTCTGGAGAGCCCATTCAAGCTCAATCTAGGATCACGTACTAAGAACATCTCGAAGGTCAGAAAGCTAGAGGAACGACTCTTATTCATCCACACTGCGTATCTCTGATGGTAAATTGGCGAGACTTTCGAAATTGATAAGAGGTTTCCCGTCGGGGCACTGTAATGTAATTATGTACATAACTCTGAGGTTTCTTCGGCACTCCGGATTCCAGCTTTAATTTGGCGAAGTCGAAGAGAGTTTCAGGAAGAATGGAAAGAAAGGGATTCTCGACCTACTCACATTATTATATAACTGGAGGGGGCAGCTACAGAATAATATGGATAGGGTATTATGTCGCCACTCACGTTCTGACAGTGTGGAAGTGTCTGGTTGGTCTGGAGCCAGACCAGCCACACGGTTGGAGCTTTCCTGATGCAAGACCAAGCCAGAACACCACTACGAACAAGGCAGCGTGTGGAGGGGCCACCTGAATTTCACCTGGTCCCCCGCTCGTTGGTGGTGCCCTACCCTGCTTGCTGCTGGTCGATGACGTGGCAAGCCGATTGTCCAGGTGCCCGCTGGACGCTGGTGGGTGGATGACGACATGACGCCCACATCCCTCAATGAGGGGAGGGGCGAGGTATTGCCACTTGAGCCTGAAGTGCCGGGCTGTGGTGGTGGTACGGGAAGAACGGCGAGCGGGTAAGCAACGCGCCAAATGTGGAATGGCGGGTGCCATTTAGGGAAGCGGCGGGTGATGGGCGCGAAACGGGATTTCCCGCGCGTCAAGCAATGCCGAGGGCGCCGTGATTTTGGTGGTGCCGTGAACAAGCCGTACTGCGGGCCAAAGCAGGGTGAACAGTATGTAGTGTGATATATCACAGGTGTTGTGTAGTTAGACCATTTAATATATCACAGTTTTAGCCTAATTACATACCTATGATATATCATATTGCCAGATAGGCCTGATGGGTCGCCCTGGAATACCCGTGACAAACCCTATAGTTACCTCTGATATATCATAAATGTTGACAGATAGGCCTGGTAACACTGCCTTCATTTATAGTATATATAGTATGTTCCAGTTGTAGTCCGGAAATACCTTGGTTTCTCCCTCCTCAGTGCCACCTAGTCCTTTATAAAGACGCTCACACGTTTGGAACTCATATTTCGTCAGAACGACCTTGAAAGTTCTTGATCTACATCTCTTCGAGTTCGTCGTTCAATCGGCATGACCACAAGAGTAATTCTCGATGACAACTCTCTTGACTTCAAATATTCGGGAGGTGAATGGACACTCAGCACATTCATTCGATGGTACTCAAAGACATCCAATTATCCTAATGGCTCGGACACGGGATTTGGTTCTTTCACCCTCGAGTTCGAAGGTGTGTGCAATTAAATGCTACCTAACACTTTGATGTTTTTTTCACGTTATAAAGGAACGTCTATTGCATTCATTGGGCTTACGCCCCCACCTTCCTTTGCGTCCCAATTCGCCACTGTTAGTATCGATAGAGGGATGGCTTATAACACTACCTACGGGACTCAAGCCCTAAATGTCTCATCCTCTCAAGCCTACATTCAGTGGTACCAATCCCCAACACTGTCTGACAGCAATCACATCATCACTCTTTCACATTTCGGGGGAGCGATTGACATGGCCCTTATCACTGTCGGTCCAAACACTTCACTACAGGGAAAGATGCTCATTGCAGATAATGATAACCCTGCATTCGAATATTTTGGAACTTGGACAAGAAATTTGAATCCTTTCAATTCGGGGGTTCTTCAAGATGGTTTCCCAGTAGGAAACACCACGCACCGTAGCACGACTCTGGGAGATACGATTACCTTTAGATTCACAGGCGAGTCAGTTCGAGACTAAATATGTCCGACGGACTCTCAAACGAAATAGGGACGTCTGTCTTCGTCTATGGAATATTTTCATGGGCCCAAATTGGGAACCTCGCTGCAACTTATACGCTGGACGGCACCTCGACGACCAAGACATATGTCGTCACTGCAAGCTCGCCCCAATTCATGAAACACTTTAAAGAGGAGACTAATTTTATCTTGTTTTCCTCGGATCACCTTGCTGCAACAGATCATACTCTCGTCATTAATATTACTCAATGCGTAAACCAGATCTTCATATTGGACTACATCACCTACAGCCCTTCATTTTCGACACTCGCATCAATGCCGAATCTCACAAACTTATCGACAACAACAACCTTCAAATCTGGCTCTTCCTCTGCGACCTCATCTGGATCCCCCTTTTCTGTCACAAATGGACTGCCAGTCAACCAGTCTAATATAGAAAGGAAGAAAATCCCAATCAGTGCAATTGTCGGCGGGGTTGTCGGCGGCATCGCGGTTCTTGTACTGATCGGTTTCCTCCTGGGTTATCTACGAAGAAACAGAGCCCATAGTTGTGAGTGCTCCCTTGTTTTGGTTATCGCGAGGTACCGATGACTGTGTTTAGACGCGAATTCTGGCTCTCGTGCTATGATGCACATATCACCTTTTGGGCGGGATTTGGGTCATTCAACTTCAAATGACATGATCTCACCCTTTCCAATTGTTCGACTTGCTGGCTATAGGTCAATGGTGGACATTAAGCGAGAGAGGCCTGACCCCTTGAATCAACATACTGCTGTGTCACGCTTCCCCAGTGAAGCACGAGGTAATAATGTATTGCCTACCGGTTCACGCTCAATCAGCGCTCCCACGGAATTACTCTACTCTCCAGATGGCATACCGCCCGACTACGAAAGCCTCTCAATTCGTCAACACCCCAACGTGCCAGCTCCGTGATTCAACCGCGCTCCGATCTGCCATCTGTCCAGCGTGCGCGCCGTCCAATCATTTTAGCATTTATGTATCTTAAATTTGGCTAAAATTTTAATGTTCCCCAAACCACAAGTTGAACTGCCCAACACCTGTTTTCAAGTTTTAAGCTACATACTTCAATAAGTATTTCTTGGAGTTGTGGGAGGCGAAGGAGTGAAAAAATGGTCGTGATTAGCACGGAGGATGAGCTGCTAAAAAAAATTCCGACCCCATGTCATGAATTTTATTCCTGACACCCCCTTGCACGTTCCCAAATAAAACTCGTAATAAATTATGTATGGCGCATGTTTAATACTATATATAAGCTAGACCATCCTTCAGCTGTTGCCACCACCACACATCCCTTGCACGAAAATCCTGGAAAACCAAG
>Ga0307513_10004961_pt1 | contig 17648 bp, 21 predicted proteins | sample 15_EM_MG_FD_202174 | JGI IMG/M metagenome (GOLD analysis project Ga0307513, IMG submission 202174) | Populus trichocarpa ectomycorrhiza microbial communities from riparian zone in the Pacific Northwest, United States - 15_EM | ecosystem: Host-associated > Plants > Roots > Unclassified | place... | reverse complement strand
TCAACGGATCGGACTCGGTGGAATGTGCAAGAGTTCTAGATAGGGTAAGTTGGGCGGACCCTTTCCACGACCTCTGGTAGTGACTTGATGGTTTATTAGGTACCATCTTCAAACGGTTTATATCAAGGGATCCCGCTCAGGCAACGAGATACTCGTGATGATCGGGGGGCTCCGCCACAATCCCGCCTTGCCTCGAACGACAGGCCCTTGAGAAGAAAACCGTTTATAGTGTCTCGCGTAGTAGACGCTCGTGGGTCCGAGTACGATGAGAGAATGGCCGACGCTGAGGCTTTGGAACCACAGGATTCAGCTTTGGGAGGACTCGTGGAGAAGGTTTGCACGCTTTCTGGATCGTCGATGCATGCCACTGAAATCGCCGCAGGGATTCTATAGGGATGACGTGAGGGGGAAACCCTCTCCTGACGCCGTTGATCATATCAGAATGTTATTCCATATCATCTTCAGATGGGCGGTAAATAGAATACAATTGAGCGCGCCAGTTTTTTTTTTTTCTCCATGAGGCCATGTGGCGGTGCCGGGGTAACCAGAGTAACCAGAGCGGTGCCGGAGTGACCAGGGCAGTGCCAAGGTGACCAAACACTTATTCCTTGCTTTTTCAACCTTATTCAGTGCTTTTCTCGATTATTCGTCGTTGCATAATGTAGGTTCGAAAATCATGTAATTTTGGGGTCTAAATGACAGGGACTGGTGAGAGTAAGATCAAACAAGGTCGAATAAGAGCAATAAGTGAATAAGTGAATGCCTTTTTTCTGATGGGCCCGCCTCACTGCAAGCTGATCACATTCCACGTTTCTCCCCCAATTTACATCCTCTGGAGTTACCTACTGTTTCCTATGTATTTTTACGTACTGCATAATTTATGGCGTGTCTCGATGAGGAAATCATCTGGGTAGTGGCTTCACAGGTCGTCTATGTAAGTAAACTCACAAATCATCCATCTTTGTAGCATACGAGGGCCCATTACGCGCATAACCACCAAAGCTTCGGGGCTCTGTCTGCTTCGCCTTCTTCCACACCGAAGAGGTGTTCTGCCAGTGCACCACTCCCAAGGATACTGAATCCAGGGTACACAAGCCAGGGTACACGGATCTTTGTCCGGCTGGTTCAGCACAATATGTAATATACTCGCGTTACGAAAACCCCAACTCCACCACAGGTTCCGCAATCTAGCATCAGGCACAGTGTTCCCCCCTGGATAATCCATCTGGGACTCAACTCCCCTGCGGCGCCTTACCCCGGGCCGATCCTACCATCCCACTTGCAGCGCTCGCGATCTCCTAGCTACCGTCTTGGATCCCAGAATTGAACGAGGTGCTTCGATCTCTCGAGTGCCCCCGTTATGTACAGCTATACGCTTGCCACATCACCGGCATTGACGCAACAGAGAGACCGTCCAGAAGAATCTGACGTATGACTTCGGTCTTCAGCGCATTTCTTTTGGCTCAATTAGACCCCATCCCGTAATATAACAACACGACCGAGATGATCGCCCCACGTGACCCCTCGGGCTATAGATACACAAAAGGCAAACGGATTGGGGTGGCTCATAAACACATCATAAACGCGGCAAGTTAGAGGAGAGCATGGGACCCACCTGGGTTGGAAAAACTTAAAAGGGTTGAGCGCTTGAGTAACCAAACAGGAGTACCAACCCCGATCAAACAAATAGGCCCAGGACCTGAACGTTGAACCGCCGTGGGTCGAGTAGAAGAGTTAATAAGTCCAAAGAGCACCTTCGCTCGCGTTTGGTATACCATGTACATTGCGAGAGGAGTCTGTCAGAGGAGGACGACAAAGTACGAGGGCATGTCCCGGGAACATGTACAGAGCTGATCCGAGCAACCGCTTACATAAATATATTGGCATGGGCGCAGATAGCAAAGTACAAAAGAAGGTTGCAGAGCAAGGCTCGAAGAAATGTCCGGCCCAAACGGCCGATACTCAGTCCAGACCCGGGGTTCTATACACCCGGTCTAAAACATAGTCTCGGAACTCCCGGTCCCAATCGAAGGCCTCTTCATGGACCGCATGGCAAAGCGCATCTTGCCGACATCATTGTCTACAGGGTCCAGGCGAGTGAAGTGACCCAAACGCCATTCGGCCACCGATCGTGGGTCGGCTGACTTCTTCAACGACAGGGCGAGTCGAGAGACCATCATTGGAAGGAACCTGAGGGATGTGCATAAACGGAGTTAGGCAAACCCGGGCCTCGGATTTCATTGTCCGTGTGCGTCGGAAATCACTAACAGATTGTTCCCCCTGAAATGGATTAGTCAGTCTTATTGGTGGATCGCACGCGGGTGAATACGAAATGAACTTACGCCGCAGGCGTTAACTTCAAGCTATCCTATTCCCCAGAAAATTCAAGATCGTAAGAAAGGGTCAACGAGATCAAGATTCAACGTACCCTCGCAGCGAAGATAGATATCGTCAAAACAAGATGCGAAGTAAAAATCATCGCAAAGTAAATCGTAGCGTCTTGCACGACCGTCCCGATGACTCCGGTAAGCCTGAGTTTATTTGTTGCAGAGGGTGGCAGAGACTTGTATGCTGAAACAACGATGGTGGTGAAAGCGCAGAAATCGAAAAACAGTGACAGCGATGTGTACGCTGATTCTAGCCTGATGTTTGAAGCGAATAAGCAGATGTAATATGGCTCCAACTTGATTTCGGGAAGCTTAATTGCTGCAGGAAGGGAGAAAGTGGAGAACCGGTCATTAATATCCCCCAGACAGACAGTAGGTGAATTTTGGGGGCCCTACCTGCGTTATCGGGTGATGCCAGGAAAACCGCGCCGAGGATAACTTGTGCCAACATGATCATGGCGAAGAATGCAGTAACGAGACGATTCCGCCGCGTAAGCGCGTGAATACTATCGGAAATGGGCTTCTCTCAAAACCAGTCCGTTCGTGCCGAACAAGCAGGGGCTTACCGGATAACCAAGAATACCTGCGCAGCTAGCGTCGCCCAGGCGAAGAACATGAGCGCAAGGATCGACGTTTTCTTACATCTAAGTAATGTTGGCGTTTTGAACACTAAGACGCGGGGGCACTCACACCTGTGACGAGTGAAAGTCAGCGGGGGGCACGGTGGTCACAGGGTCTCGGATGGCCATACAGATTTGGGGTATATCAGACTGGTGGCTAGAGTCATTGAGGGTGAGTCGGCCATCCAACGTGGATCAATAAATGCTTGTGACGAACCGGAGTATGTCCATCCGATGTAGAGCATTGGGACGTACCTGTTCTATAAGGACCGATAAGTTACCTTTATGAGACGTAAACAAGAAGCGCTCACCAGGATGAACAGGTAGAACACTATTGTCGACTATTAGCAATATCCGGAGCGAGAAACTACGACGGATGCTCACACCATGTCTTTCTGCCTCGCCAGGCGTATTCGACCTATGCAGACAGTTTGAGTTGGGATACGAAACGTGAAATCGAGCAGTAGGAGTTGACTCTCACCTCGTCCTGTAATGTCAAGAAGTAATCGTAGAAGTACAGTGCTCCAACGCCAGCTGCATAATACTAAGGAGGGATGCGGAGTTGGGTTAGTATGGCCGACGATGCCGCTCAGATGTGTAAAATGGCGTGTACCTTCGTTCCGATACTGCAAAAGGCGCAGAACAAAGGATATCGAACGTTAAAAGACGACAATAAAACTCCGGATGTGCGAACGTCGCGTGCTTGGGACCGGGACTTACATGTCAAAACCGACTTGGATCAGTTTCTCGAGGAGGCTCGACATAACAGACGGAGAGAGAATGACCGAGGAGAATGGGAGGAGGAACGGGACATCGGAACGTCAACCTGATTGTATAAAGAGTGGGTGCCCAGTGACCCAACGTGGGCTGAAACGAAGGCTCATGTGGACACCCACCATCCGATGGAGGCATTGGCTCCCATGTTTGAGGTCCTCCCAAGATCACCCATTGAAAAAACAGCAGGATGGGATCTTCAATTCATCGGGCCGACCATGTGAGAGGGGTCAATAGAAATCTACAGAACCTGCATCAAGGATGAGATCACCATCAAGCCACGTTGAACGACCATCGTGTCGTATCAGTATCAATCGGCACCAGTGATGAAGCAGGTTAAGGCCAAGTTAAGGCCAAGGCCAGCGAGCGGTGGATGGAGAAGCTTAGAGTCGGAGTTGGACGCCGCTCAAGCGAGCAGGTTCACCTTAGCCTCCGATCATCACGTCTACCGTCGGCCGGACTAAACAAATGGTTCTATGCACTCTCATCAAGCCCCCGGAAACTCTCCAACATTCAATACCGAAAACGCGTGGAGGACCCAGGTGCCATCCAACGTGATAAATCTCTGTGCGTTCTGTTGGTGATGAGCCACAGGTCGCTGCAAAGCGACGAAAGCACCCCTTCCTCTTAGCTTGTCTTTCCGTTCCCGAACGATGGCGGTGTCAGTACCGAGCCTCTTTCATTTGTTGCAACCACTTTTTCGCGAGTGGATTCCCGCCTCGACTGTCGCCACGAGCTTGGTATGCTTCTCTTCCTCCTCGGGTCTCCCATTCCTCATTTTAACGTGCCGCCATAGACGTCGTACCTCATCCTACACAAGTACGAGCCCGTGGACTTCTTCGCCGTATCAGGACTGATTTTCCTCCCTCCGAGCGTGATCACATGGATATGTCGCGTGGTTCAAAGGCAGAGCTCACCCAGTTCGACTTCAATCCTTGCCGCCTATTTGTCCCTTCTGCTCGGATACACCATTATCTACCGCGTGTCTCCATTTCATCCTCTCGCGCGTTACCCTGGGCCCTTTCTTGCGAGGGTTTCCAAGTGGTTTATGGTTAGCGTCGTAACAAGGGGTCACGCGCATCAATACTACCACAGGCTCCATGAGAAGTATGGGGATATCGTTCGGACTGGTGCGGTTTTAGCACCTATCCGACTCTGACTGTTTACCCAAGCGGAATGCGAATAGGCCCCAATGAACTCTCGTATTGCAATAAGGATGGTGTCATACCGATTCACACCGTCCCAAAGGGACCCTGTGCGGTTTCAATACTCTGTTCCTCTTTATGTTGTACTGATTTTACTCGGGTCAAGTCTACGCTCGTGGCAGCAACAGGGCAGTCTCCATCGTCTTTGTGCGCGATATCGCCCTTCACGCCAAACAAAGACGGGCCTGGGATAAGGGCTTCAGCGGAGGCGCTCTCAAAGATTACGAACAGCTCCTCACCAAGCGCACGCAAGAGCTTCTCGCGAATCTCGAATCACGCATCCGCCTCGGGGAAACAGTAGATATGTCACGATGGATGAAGTATTTCTCGTGAGCTTCCATTCAATCACATGCGCGTCCCGTTCGGATATCCACCTAATGCTACACAGGTTCGATTTCATGGGCGATATGGTGTATGTTTTCAGCCATCCAGTACACAATCCATGCCGCTCAAGGATGTATACAGCTTCACACATTCCTTCAACACCATGAAAGAGGGTGATGCTTCTGGTATTATCAAGGGGGTCGGTGGTTCTCTCCAGTGCGCGAGTTTCTGATTCGTTCTGTTTTCGTCTCACGGTCTAAACATATCCATCAGCGTGTTGGGTATTATTTCGCACCTTCCGTGGGCCACGCGATGGCTTGACGAATTTGTCGATTTCATTGGGTTGGGACTCGCCTCTATCAACATCGCCAACGTCATCGTGGACCATCGGATTAAGAGCGGGACCGTGTCGCGAGACCTCATGTTCCACATTGTAAGTTGCCAAGATATTAAGAAGCTAAGAGCTATGTTGATGATCTACGAGAATAACGAAGACGGAAAGGGGATCATACAACGGACAAAGCAACAGCTCGTGGTCGAAGGACTCACCGCGATGGTGGCGGGGTATGTTATGTTTCCTCCACTCTCCATTCGGTATCGATCCTACGGCTCGACACTCATCCGGATACGAATAGATCTGACACCGTGGCAATGGCGCTCTCGAACTTGTGGTACTACCTCTTGCTTCACCCGGTGTACTACAAACGCCTCCAGCAGGAAGTAGACGCAAGGTTCCTGCGTGGGGAAGATCCAACCGACCAGGAACGACTGGGAGGGATGGAGTTTTTGAATGCGTGCATTAGTGAGACCCTTCGACTGGCTCCCCCCGTTCCCAGCGGGTCCCAACGAGGGGTTTCTCCTACATCTGATGGTAAATTGGTTGGATCCCAGTCAGTGTCTCAACTCGGCCTCCCCGGTCTGTTCCCCCTACTAATGATATGCTACTGCTCTCCTTTGCAATCACCGCTGGCGCTCTCACACAGTCTGATCCCAGGAGGAAACAACATATATCTAAATTATTATTCGATTCAGCGGGACTCCCGATACTTCTCACCGGAACCAGAGCGTTTCTGGCCAGATAGGTGGTTATCCCCGGAAGGCAGGCGCGCGATGGATGATCCTTCGCGACTTTTCGATCCAAACACGCCTGTTATCCACGACCTCGACGCTTACCTTCCTTTCTCCTACGGAACTCGAGTTTGCGTCGGAAAGACTCTGGCGCAGATGGAGATGAGGATCGTGGCTGCGTCTGTGGTCCAAAAGTTCGACATGGAGGTGGCTGATGGATATGATATCAAGCGGTGGGATAAGGACTTGCAGGACTTCTACGTGTATACGGCCGGGCCGCTGCCTGTTCGCCTGACCGAACGTCGATAGGATGTTAGCTAATCAGAAATGTCGTCTCTTCTTGCTACCAGGGGGTGTGATCTGATGCCGTGGATATTGGTACACATTGCGAATTGTAGGGTGACTGATTACTAGAATACACGATTGCTGGGAAGTGCAATATCATATCTTCATCATCAGAGTTACCGTTGTTTCGCCTGGGTGGAACTTTAGGCCCTGGGGAGTTGAGATCTCGGCTCAAGTCGATGTGCATGTGTAATTCGCCCGGGGTTTTATTTGAATCCCTTACGCCGAATGGTCAGGTCGGTTGATTGCATGAATGGTTCCGATGTACCGGTGCTCAGCGGTGCTCTCGCGTACTCTCTCAGGTCCGCGTCCCAAGGCGGATGGGCGGAAGTACTACTGACCGTGCATCACTTGGACATGATTATGTCGTACGTACAAAGTGCCCGTCCAATGACGCGATCCGGGTTCCGGCCGTACATCTTTCACTTCCGCAACATCAGTGTATCAGGAAAGTCTGAGCACTTGAAATAATGGGAGAGTACCACAGAAGCGCTTCGGAGCACTTCTGGTATCGACGGTCGGTTTTAAGCGTATCGAAGCCCGTGCGATCGTGACCGAGTGATTTCTTCTTGTCTGACTTGTTCTGCGGGTACCGGATTTACTAGAAGGAATGGATGACCAATGTGCTTGTAAATTTACCCAACGATACACTGTACAAAGTTTTAGGAGAGTGCCCCGGAGCGTTTCTGTGGACAGGACGTTCCAATGGAAGTACATTTGTGAAAAAGTGCCCTAATTGAATCGCCCCGAACCGCTTGGAAGAGGATGGAGCATAGTGTTGTGTCGACCATTAGCCGGCCACACGGTGTCACTAACTCTGCCAGATGGCGGACAATCGCCGCCATTTGGCCGTAGCTCTCGGTGATTTCCATGTAGTATTTCCGCACCCCTCATGCTCGTCGGGTTCAGAAGACAGAAAAATAGGAGAAGTAGCGCTCTGCATCTTCAATGGATTCTATAGGTCCGGCAGCAACCGGCAATCACCGCCCGAGAAGGCCGACCACCAACGGACATTTGGAGGAATGACTATGGCTAATGGCTTTTGATGGCTCTGGCTCATGGAAATGGTTTCAAGTTACCGCCAGTGATGGCGCGACACTGATGGAGCATGCAAAAATTCCCCGGAGCACGTCGATTGCGCATAATCGACTCGAGATTCTCCCGATGCGTCTCTCATCATTCCGCTACCTTATCTTCTTATCCCCTCTATTCTGCCCCGGTCAGGCGAAGAAAACCGGGGGTAGAACAATGAGGTTATGTATTACACATGGAACAGATTCTGGTGAGAAGAATGTGGTGATGCCGGGCGATGCGGAAACAAAGTCGTGGAAACTTGAGATCTCGAGGCCCTCTCGAGAGGCACCGGTTGACTGTGCTAACGCTCAACTGAGCCCAAATACATCCATTCACTGCGTTTCTGCTTCCGCCGAGCGATATTGTAACGATGTTGATATCAAAGCCCATCATCCTTCTGGATGACTGTGACCCTGACGATCGCTTTGTGTGAGCGGTGTGTGCTCGGATATCGCTATGCATAGATCATGATTCTCAGATACCATTGATCCGAACCGGTACCGACGGTCGAAATTCCGGGGATCCATCCAGCCAGGTATCATATAGCGGCATCGGAAGATTCCAAGTTCCTGCTGTTGCGTGGAAAAAAAGTGGTTCGTATCCTATGTGTCCCCCTTTGGTTGGGAATTCGTTCTTCCCCCTTCAGCCTAGCATCCAGCTAAGAGCTAGACGATTATGGGGGTGTAGGAAGGACAAGAGTGGGAACATGTGTCCCGGGGCGCGTGCACACACAACCATCGGATGACGTTTCAACTCGGACCCCCCAAAAGAATCTGACAAACGAATCACCGAATATGACGCAGCACATTTCGCGTGTTTGCGACTGCGAAATGTATGCGTATGATTGCGGCGATGATCCAGATGGTTCCGGTGATTTCATGATGCGCGTTCAGAAGCCTTGCCTGGGTACGCCGCTCACCTCACCTCCCCCCTCATCCTTCCTGGAGAAGTCTCCACCCGGGACCTCGTTTTCTGATGTCGGGAATGATTTAGAGTTCATGTTGGTGCGTGGTTTCAGGGCCACGAGGGGAAACCTTGAGCTTCCCGTACTCCGTCGTGATTGCGACCAGCCTAGAATCAGAAGCATCAGGATTGTTGGCAACGGCTGTTCCCCACCTTTTTCCAATCCTTTCGTAGGAAAAGCCGGCGAGAGTAAAAGTACGTGCTTCTAGATCCCGGAAATAGTAACAAAGTGTCAGAAGAGCGCGGAAAGGCGGGGGGAATTGCACGTCAAAAGGATGCTTTCCTCTGGGTCCAGTCGGAACGCAGAGGCTCATCACCATTGGGAAGGATTATATAAACGACATGGGCGTGGCCGTCACCCATCATCCCAAGCTCCTCGACGGCCGTCCTTTCTCTCTAGCAGTGGGCCGCGCCTCGTTTGCCTTGCAATCTCCTCCAACTCCCCCTCGAACCCCTCACGCACGCATCACGGCGCTTCGGATATGGGGAAACCAGCTTCCTCCCCGCCTTCTGCCGTTCACATCACGAAGACACCTACGATCAAGAACGCCCCCGTCGTCGGTTTAATCGATGGTAATGGAGACTTCAGCAATTACCATCTCGCTACCCTCGTGCTCTCTATTCCTCTCGCAGTCCAACGATCTCTCGCTCTTTTCGTCAAGTTGCCATGGCCGCTGGGCGGCGTGTCCGGATACATGATTTTACTTGTGTTGTTTGGTGTACCGGTAACCGTCTCTTACTGGACCTACCAAAGTAGGTACGGTAAGCGCCACAACGACAAGATTCCCATACCGGAGGGGGACGTCGGGAAGTTCATCGAGATCAAGGATGAACGACTCGGGAAGAAATATCACGGGAAGAACAAGATCCCTATGGTGGTCTTCCAGGACGCATACATCGCTGGGAAAGTGGACTTTAAAGGTTAGCCTTTCCCAGCCTACTATTGAATGCCACGCGCGGCGTTTGTTTCCCAAACAAGACGAGGATCATTGATATCTTTTCTTTGATCGGTCGCGCCAATTCATGTCCCTGTCAACATCGTGTGTCAAACTTCATTAGGTGATGTCTTGGACGTCCTTGAACATCGCCACGAGTGGGCGAATTTCCACTTCACCTGGGCTCACTTCAAGTTTGTCTTGACCAAGATGCTTCCGGTCGTCGCTTCTCATTCCAAGAGCGCGGATGAGGCGGAGATCAACAGCCAATATGATCGTAAGTTTTTAGTTTTGATTCCCCTCTCTGCTTGATTGAACGTGATTTTCCTGACCCTCGGCGTCTTGCCCTTGTGTACAGGCGGCGATGATTTCTACAAGTTCTTCCTCGGTCCGGCTATGGTGTACACGTCTGGGATCATCAAAGACCTTGGTCGCGCCGAGACCCTCGAAGAACTTCAGGATAACAAGCTCACCGTCGTCTGCGAGAAGCTCGATTTACAGCCCAGCGATCACCTCCTCGATATTGGATGTGGATGGGGAACCCTTGCAGCGTTCGCTCACAAGAACTACAAGTGCGACGTCTTGGGCATCACATTAAGCCACAATCAAACTGCTTTTGGGAATGAGAGGATTCGACGAAGCGGTGGAGACCCGAGGAAGGCCCGTATCGAATACTGTGACTATCGCGATCTACCAAGAGAGAAGGGAAAGTTCACCAAGATCGTTAGTCTGGAGATGGCCGAGGTACGACAATTCCTCGTGTTAACTCTCTCACGGTGTGCGGTCCTTAATCCCGATCTCTTCGTCTTAGCACGTCGGCATTCGCCGTTACGCGGCCTTCCTGCGTCAAGTCTATGATCTCTTGGACGACAATGGCACTTTCGTGTTCCAGGTCGCAGGTTTCCGTCCAAACTGGCAGTTTGAGGATCTCGTTTGGTATGCCTTCGGTGAAGATCTCCATTGACAGAAACTGACTTTTCGTCGGCTGCAGGGGTCTCTACATGAACCGTTGGGTCTTCCCAGGGGCTGACGCTTCATGCGGTCTCTCTTGGGTTGTTACTCAAGTTGAGAATGCTGGATTCGAAGTCAAGAACATCGATGTCCTCGGGGTTCACTACTCGGCCACTCTCCTCCGGTGGTACGAGAACTGGGTCTCGAACAAGGACAAAGTGATCAAATCATACGGAGAGAAGTGGTATAGGATTTGGGTGTATTTCCTTGCGAGCGCGATCATCGTTTCAAGAAACGGAGGGTGTTCTGTGTTCCAACTGACGTTGCATAAGAATTTGAATTCGTACCCAAGGGTCGAGGGCGTTAAGAACCATGCTAGTGTTCAAGTTACGCCTAGTGTTGACATCTCGTGAGTTCCCTCACCCACTCTTCTTGACGTCACTTGGGTTGTTCTGACGGGAGATCACAGGTCTGTGTCGTTTTGGTGATCTTTGGGAGGTTACCGAAGCTTTTTTTGCTCGCTTGTTTTGCTGTTGTATCCCTTGTTCCACCTCGTGCATAGAACCTCTTTCTGTATCGAAAAGAAATCCAAGCTTTTCACCGTTTCTTAACCGCGTGGGATTCGGGCTCAGGAGTCGACTTTAGTTCCAAGCGTACAATATTAACAGAGTCCATGCAAGACTCTAGGTTGGAATTCAACCTCGAATTCAGAGGGGGGGGGGGCGTAGGGAGGGGAGAGCGCCCACAAGGCTCCGTCCGATCAGGCTGGGGCGGCGCTTGGTGATCCCACCACCTACCTACCCTCCCCCACGTGCACCCGTGCACCGTGTATCAGTTGCCTGCTTCATTACCTGGCAAGACGTCCTGCGCGTGTCTTGCGGCCGGTTGGCAACGAACGCTCGGACTTTCCCCAACAATAGCAGCAATATGTGGGCCATGCGCGACCCCCGTGCCCAACTATCCAACTGCCCGCTTCCTTTCCCTCGTTCCCCCGACCCCCCATCGCCCGCCGTCCTGTATTACGACCACCTTCGAATCTTGGACAGTTGAGAACATGCCCCTCAGTACCAAGTCCCACTCAGAAGCAGCCGCGGCGTTGAACGCCGGTATTGAATCCCTCACTGTCGCCAAGGACGCGATAGAAATCATCCCTATAAGAGTCGTATTCGAGTCTGTTATTGGTATTTTAGGTCTCGTCAGGGTAAGGGTTCTCCGTTCTGTCCCCTTTCTCATACTAACTTCTGGGTAACCCGATAGAACGAGATGATAGATGACGTTGGGTTCGTGGAACTAGCCAAGTACTGTGCCAGAGCGTGCCACGTGCTGGTATCCGCGACTGAAAGGATAGGCGTGGATAGCCTGAGTGAACCCGTGAAGACGGCGGTCGAGAGCTTGAAAGAGTATGTCCATCCAGCGCAGCCCTCCCGCAGATTATAACGAGCAATATCAGGGCCATGCATTGCATCGAGTCCGAGGTTCGGGAATGCGCGCTCAACACCAACCACCTGCAGGGGCGTCGTCCCGTACCCACAGAATCACCAATCTTGTGGAAGATGAAGATACAGAAGATTTTGGGAGTTTTCGATGTATGTGGTCGCGACTTCAGATTGCTACAGCTTCTGAACTATCTCAGAGGGATCTAGAGCTGGGTGGTTCCCTCGTGGCCAGCGAAAATGAGCAACACGTGCAGCGCTCCGCCCATAAGAACCCTTCAACACGTGTTTTCACATTGGTGCGTTGTCTTCCACTCCCGTACCCCACTCTCTGTTGACCATCCGCAACACGTAGACCATGTCAGCATTTTCTACTAACAGATATTTGGGAGTATTCTAACGTGTATACATGAACAGGCGGTCCAGTGGTGATGACCTCCCGACACTGGCCGGATCACCCCTTGTTCTCGGCCCCGAGGAAGCCTTGCGGTGTTTGATCAGCGGTGCTATTCCTCAGGGTCAACTCCCCTCGCTGATCGAAACGGTCTTCTCGGACGAGAAGGCGACCGATATGGTCGGTTGTCTCCGAGGGAGCGACGTTCAGGCCTTGATCGACGCGATCTATAAGGTCTGTTATGTTCTTCCATCCCCGAGGAATGAGTTGCTTGATCTGGGTTCTAACCTTACACACCTTGACAGGCCTTGGAGAGTCTCGACCTTGCGTCAGGGATCCGAAGGAAAGCTCTGCAGTTATTATACAAGACGTGTGCTGGCCACACATTGCTTCCCAGATCGCTGCAGATCGAGCTATCCGACAGTCCAACAGGAGTCCCACTGTGTCGTGGTGGGTTTGGGGACGTGTGGAAGCGCGAATATGAAGGGATGGAGGTTGCGGTCAAGGTGTTGAAGACATACGCTAACAGTGACTTGCAAAAGATTACTCGCGTGAGTCACCGGTGCTCTTCGTCTCAATTCTAATGCACTCGTTGACGTGTTGATCGCAACCTGCATAGAGGTTCTGCAAGGAGTTCGTGACATGGAGAACCCTCCGTCATGAGAACGTGTTGCCGCTGATGGGAGTGATTATGTCTGAGACTCAGTTCGCAATGGTGTCGAAGTGGATGCCAAACGGCAATATTAAGCAGTATGTGAAGACTCATCCGGATGAGAATCGGTTTGAGCTTGTAAGTCTTATGTCCAAGTCCCTACCATCCTCATTAACGACCGGGTGATCCTATAGCTGGGAGATGTTGCGAGGGGTTTGATTTACATGCACGGGCAGGGGATGGTCCATGGGGATCTCAAAGGGGTACGCTCTTGAGATTCGAGGTCACTTTCAATCTCTGACGGACGTTGTCTATCTAGGCCAATGTGCTCGTCGACCCAACAGGCCACGCCTGCCTGGCAGACTTCGGTTTGCTTACGATCATATCAGAAACCACGAACCCCACGACGTCCACACAAGGAGGCACGACCCGATGGATGAGCCCGGAAAGATTCGGTCTCAAAAAAATCCGCCCAACGAAACCCTCGGACTGTTACGCCCTTGGAATGGTGATATATGAGGTGCTGAGTGGACAGGTTCCGTTTTACCGCTATGGGGACGCTGGGGTTGTTGTGAGGGTCCTCCAGGGTAAACGCCCCGGGCGACCTCGAGGAGCAGAAAGGAAGTGGTTCACGGATGATGTTCGAAGGGTCCTGGAAGGTTGCTGGGAGCACAAACCAGACGACCGCCCGAGTGTGGAAAGTGTACTCCGGTGTTTGGAGGAAGGTTCGGGGTTCTGGACGCCACTTCCTCGGATGGTGGGGGACTCGGCGACAACGAATTCACCCACATGGAGTTCTGCTGACCCAAGTGGCGAGGGGAGCACGGAGGAGGGTGAAACACCCTCTCTGTCTCAGCCATTGTCTCCCCTGCCAAAAGGTGACGTAGTTGCCAAAATACCTATACCTATAATTCCTGACATGTCTACAGCCCTACTCTGCGATGTTACAAACACGGATGATCGCGGTGGGTCGAAATTCGCGGCAGTCCTGGATAAGGTGGGTTGGATGTGACTTCCCGATAACTTCCTGTATTAACCTGCTGCGAATTAGGTACCGTCTGCTGAGGGGGTCTCCCGGGGAATTCTCAGAGGACGTATTATCCACGGTCATTGGGAGGGTTTGCCACAGCCCAAAATGAAACCCTCGCAGAAATTTTCGGGAGACGTTGCAGTGAGCAAAGGACTACAACGCCCCGACGGTGCCAATACCCTCTATTTTTTTTTTACCATGAGGCTTGAACACGCCTTTCGGGGGTGTGACTGCCGCCAATCGGTCGCCTAGTCCCGTGATCTATTAATTTAATTGTACTTACTGAATTGATGAAACCTATCCCCGGACGGTTAGTTCCAATTTTCCGGGGAGTTCCGATCGCCGGTTGACAATTGGGCGCGGTCAAACTGGCCTGATTATGTAACAATCGCACATTATAAGCGCACGCTTGCTTGGACGCGGCATGGAGCCGCTCGGGAGGGTGGGCCACACGTCTTCGATTTCGGTGCCACGTTAGATAAATATCTTTTGCAGGATAGACACGCATGCTAAACAACGGATACATATGGATAGGAACTGGGGAACGAGGTGTGAAGGGTGGATCAACGAGGACTACGAAATTAGAAGCGGCTGCAAGGATAGTGTGTGAGGCCGGTGTGAGGCCTCGATGACAGAGAGAGACAACAATCTACTTGGCTGCCTAGGCGCCTAGCTTCCACTCTCCCCCGTTGGACGGTAGTGCCGATTACTAGTTCACGGTACCCCCTCGAGACGACCGACGTGATCCAGTTTGCAAACGAAACCAGGTTTGGGTCGCTTCGTGGGCGTCGAAATATTGAGAAGCCCACTCCGTCATTTCATCATCTCCCCCCCATAAATCAGTAGTTTATTCTCTGTCACTTCCATCGACCAGTGGGTCACGCACGGAGCCCCTGAAATAGTCTGCTAACAAGATTGAGGGTACACCAGTGATGACGACGGCGACCCGCGCGCGTCCGCACCCCACCAACGGACTCAGCATCGGCGGAATGACATCCAAGCATGGGGAAGCTCCTACCGACAAGAAGGCGAAACCGTCGAGAAGCTGATCCACGAAGGCGCCCCCACAGCGATACCACCCAGGGCAGGCCAAGGGTTTAAGCGCTTACGGTCCTAGTGTTCTTTTCTCAGACGATCGCTGTGTTGAATTCAATGACTCGCCCCCTGGCCGGCTGGCAAGTGCTCGTTCGTCCATTCACAAACAACCGCCATCGCCACAAATGAGCGAATCAAAGGGCAGGTGTTGACGACGACGACGGCAGAAAGGTTCCTCAAGACGCAGGGCCTTCAGTGACGACCGCCCTCACTCATCTAAACGATAAGAGGGCGGCCCGGGATGAACACTGCGGTGCGAGTTCTATATGTAAGACACAAGACGGCCCAAATCTGTCGGTGTTGATTGCCCAACGAGACAGTACGCGTATGAAACTGGTCTATGTGTATTCAAGTTCCTACGTAACCTTTGGGGCTTCGATCGCTTCGAGCAGGAGAGTCTGCACCTTCGCGAACCCCTTCTGGGAGTCCGCTCCGATCCATTTGATTAACCTCTCTAAAATACCCTTAGGGTCATCAATTTCCAGTTCTGTAGATCCGGCGGCCTTCAAATCAAGGAAGGCGTTATCAAGCTCAACCCAATGAGTTATCAGCTTTCTGACGGTGGTGAGGTACTGTGCATGATGTCTTGGAATCCGAAGTACGCAACCATAATCAACGTAGAGGACTCGCTTCGAGGTACTGTGGAATTCGAAATTGTCTTCAAACCAGGGGTCGAAGCATGGCGGCCGAGAGATCTTCACGAAGTGATCCTTGTACTCGATAGTGATGGCGATCAGGTAGGCAAGCACCCATACAAACGATTCCGCGTCGTGTCGGTACAGTCGAGGAATCCGCTGTTCAAGTCCACCGCGGAGTAACTCGAGGGCCATAAAGGGGACAGTGCCAGTTCGATCGCCGTTCGTGGTCGGGAATTTGTCCCATGAGGCGAGATCGTAGTCATTCAGGACCCCCTCCGCTTTTCCGGCCGGGGAGACGCTGTACATCAGATTGTTGAGACTGATGTCTCCATGATGGATTCCATTGATCCAGAGCCGGTAGTGGCCTGACGAAACCTAGTTAGTGGATGGTCGTAAGACCGCGCAAAAAACACCTACATGCAAAACACTCCCAAAACGCATCCCACAGCTGCTCTCCCCTCAAGTCGTGGATGGGTCGTAGGCGATCCATCACCACCAGGCGGAGCGTTCGTGTTCCTGCCTGCTTGTTGTCTTGTAAGTTCAGAAAATCCCGGATGTGCCGAGTCGAGTACCGGTCGAAATCGCGAGCGTACTTGACTTCGGGGACATGACCCCCGATGAACTTGTCCGTCTTCCCCAACGTCCGGGCATATGTCATAATCTCCCACTCTCGGATTCGCCATGTCTCCGCCCAGTAGATCTTGAGGACAAGGTTATGAGCTCTGATGATGTCGTCACGGGCCCTTCGATAGGCATCGCGAGCTTGGTCTAAAGAACTCTGCTCCTCGCCCTCCCCACGCGCGGTGTCCCTGGGACTGAGGTTGGTTTCATCAGTCTCAAGTCCTTCAGAATCCCCATCTGCCATGGTTTCAACGGCGTCGTCCCCCACCCCACCCCGAGCTCCGATGCGTCCCTCCTCCGCTGGCCCACCATTGCCCTTCATCCCGGTGCCGGCACCGATGACCGTTGTCGCTCTCCCAAAGAGGGACCACCCAGAATACACCTCATCTTCTGGGTGAAACTCAACATTGACTTCCTCCGTCCCGAGCGTACCATCATCAGTGGCAGAGTACAACAAAATGGAGCGCTTCTCTGAGGTGAGCTCGGGGATATCCCCCCATTGACGGGGCCCAAACCGCTGAAGGATGAGGAGCAGCACGAGTACAAGCGGGAGGTCCTCGAAAAGTCCGATCCGGGTCGAGACGATGATGCCTTCCCTGTCGACCCAAGAGACCCAAAGAGAGTCATCTGGCAGGCTGCGTAAATTCCTTGAACCCCCACAAAAGCATCCTTGGATTTACCTTGGAAGAGTAGATTTAGCGTGTGGCTGATCGAGTATGAACTTGATAGTTTATCTCCTGCATACGTCTCGGTCTGGTCCGAATGAGGTCGGCTAGGACCCCGGTTCTGCCGCTTGTTGGCTGTACTTGGTGTCCTGGAGTTGATCTCTGCATCAGTTGCAGATCGCTTGTTGCTCCTGCCGGACTTCGAGGCCACTACTGTTCAGTTTTCAGTGACACGCCCATAGACAAGCGTAGGAATCTTACGTGTTCGAGACTCAGTGATGTCCGAAGATGTCTCAGGATCCGGGTTCTGTGACGTGCCGAGTTCCCCATCTGCATCCTCTTTGGTAATTGACGCAGTCCCGTTGACAAAGGTTTCCAGTATAGGCCACTTCCTGCTCGAGTATTGTTTTACTTCGACTGGGGATAGGATGTCTTTCCAACCAATACGGTAGGTGGGGTCGGTCTGAGGATGCC
>Ga0307513_10004960_pt1 | contig 17649 bp, 20 predicted proteins | sample 15_EM_MG_FD_202174 | JGI IMG/M metagenome (GOLD analysis project Ga0307513, IMG submission 202174) | Populus trichocarpa ectomycorrhiza microbial communities from riparian zone in the Pacific Northwest, United States - 15_EM | ecosystem: Host-associated > Plants > Roots > Unclassified | place... | reverse complement strand
AGTATATCTCACCAGCAACCAATGGATTGAGAATACAAAGTCAGGGTGGAATGAATTTATTGTTATTCAAGAATAAAATTCATTAGGAGAGGGCTTACTGCACTTGTTCATGTCACCGTCAAATACAAGACTCTTGACACCCATTGATAGACGATATGTTGCATTGGGGTTTTCGAACAACCGGCTGCGGAACACCACGTTCCGGAGGGGGTGCGATATTTCTGCACGCGATCCTCTCCGGAGTTAACGAAATCCCCATCTTGATGAACCTACCAGCGACCACCTGGCCACCAATCAATCCATCGGGTCGACCTCGACGCACCGGTCTTACCTTGCGCCGAAGGTTGGTTAACCTTGCTGTGCGCAGGAAACTTATCTGGGTGTCGCACATCCTGTTCCTTGGTAATAACCATATGGCGATGTACATTCCTGTGTTTGATAACTTTCACTGGTGGGTGAACCTAATCACACGGAGCTGTATGGGCTGAAGGGAAATGGATTCAGAGGATGCAGGAATACAATCCGCGTTGGGTCACTGCCGCATGTGTTGTGACCGAATCTCTTGGGTCGGTGAGGCTCCAGAGCCATAGAACCCATTCAGCCGCGCAGCTCCCCAAGCAAACCGCAGGAGAGACGCAGCACACATAAAGCATAAAGGACTTGCGGCGGCGGCCGCGAGAGAGGCACGACGGTGAGCGCAGCCTCAGTCGCATTCCCGCTAAATTCCGGTATCTCGGTAGGAGCGGAGAGTGCGTCTTTCATTATCGCGTGCGAATGATCTAATCAAAAATCCTCACCGTCGTTCCTTACATCAAGTACCCCGACGTCCGCTTACTCGTACCGCCCTTACCCCCATGGTACGCGTCACCACGATGAGCCGTCGCGTCGAACTGTCGAACATAAACATTTACTCAATGCTCAGGGTATACCTACCTAGTTTCAGTCATAGAGAGTCCTCTTATAAGCGCTCTTCACTCTTACGTCTTGTATAGCCTGCTTCAGATCGTTGTCTGTTACCATCACCTCACTTCCAGTGTGTCAGATTAGACATACACAAATAAAAAATTCCACATGGGCTCGTGGTAATCATACAAGTCCTCCCCGAAGCACACTCCATCGGCCGGCATACTAGTATACCTTCCAAACGAGTTTTCTCAGATGTTCCCACACACACGAACCATCGGTGTTAAATCCATGACTCTCACCGCCTCCTGCCAGCGGTCGAAGGCGCCCCGCTGCCGTTGAGGGTCAAAACGATCTTATTCCCCTTCTTTTTCTGCTTGGCACCATTTCCAGTAGCTTCCCTCGCACGTTCAAGTTCATTCCATGCAGCATCAATTGCCCAATTAGCCTCATCATTGCGTTTAGGCTCGGGGTTAACTCGAGGCCGGGCTGATAATTGTATGTGAATAGGTTGACACGGTCGAGAACTGGGAAAATTACTCACCAGAAGCTGGACCTGACAACGTTGATGCGAAACTCCTTACACCCCACACCCCTGCGCTTGGAGTTGCAGTCCCGCCGGGCTGGGTAGGCAACTCCTTGCCATCAGTCGTCTGATCATTCTGTGACTGACGCGGAGGTGGGGACATCCTCCCAAAGTCGCGCGGTTCCTCTGCATCACGTCTCCTCCACACTCCGCTCGATGCACTCAAATTAACGCGCCAGCACTCGGCCTGGGCCATCTGCTCCTTCGCCTTCTCCTCCGCTTTGAGCCGATTCCTTTCATCCTTTCTCTCCTTCTCCTTCCTCTTGCTCTTTCGTGCTCTCAGCGCACCCTCAAATCCGGTGAGTGTCTCCGTCCCTACAACGGATTGAAGGTCGGCTTCGATGAACACAACGTCCGCGCCTGCGGGCATATGAGCGAGGTACTTGCATCGCTTCCGCAGTTCATCATCCACCGTTCCTTCTGAGTGGTCCGTGATCGGTACCGCGATATTATCCGGAAAGGAGGCATAGGAACCAAAGTGGGACAGCAGGATCCGGATGTCCAGGGGGTGGAGGAAGATTGGTGCGCCTGATGCCGATTGGTAGAAGTAGTAAGTCGAGGTTGAAGGCGGCGGAGGGTTGGCTTTGTTCCTCTTCACACGAGGATTTCGTCCAGTCGGAGTTGGTGTGTCCCAATACAAGTGGGCAGCGGTGAGATCTGATCCTAGTGGATCGTCCGATGGGTGATCGTCCACAGGTGTTGAGATAGGCGTATGCTCCGACCGTCGAATGGCGTATTCCATGCCCTTCCGGGCACTCGAGATGGCTTCTTGTAAGGAAGGTGTGTCTAAGAGCTGGACTTCCTTGAGTTGGCCTTCTACCCGCTCAATCGCAGCATCTACGAAGCCGGCGCCGAGGTCATCCCCAAGTTCCATCTTCTCGAAACGATCCGCGAGTAGTTGGCTAAGTTCTTCCTCGAAATCTCTCTTTAACGTCTCGGGAGTCCCCAACATGAACTTCGCGAATGATTGCACATCAGGCAGGAAGTGGAATGGTGCCTGATGAGGGGGAACGAGATCCGATGGCCACGTCGCCGACCGAGGCAGGGCCATGTTGGTAATTTGCGGCCGTTGGATGAGCCGCATGCGGAGAGTGCCTTGATGATCATCGAAAGTATTCTGAAGCGCGTCCACATCCTCCGCAGATCCGGCATCATGCCATTTGACGGCTTTGAGATGACTCTCTCCGATAGTATCGAAGCATATTGGGCACTTGTGCCAACCACTGTGTTGTCCAGTCTGCAGATAGTGCAGGATGCAAGAGAAGCAGTAGACCTAGATGTTTGTCCGAGTCAGTATACCAATTCGTAGAAAAAATGGTTCGGAACAAGTGATAACTGCGCCTACAGCTTCCTAAGAGGGATCGTTCAGCCTAGACCTCTGAATTAAGAGGTGTCAGCGGGATGCTTTGCATTCCGAAGCCACCGGTCAGGTGGGAGGTAATAACAAGACGTTTGGGTCTTGTTCAAGGATGCAGTGAGAAGAAGCCACCGTGCGGATGCCGTCATATCAAGCGAACGTTGGACCTACATGGCCGCATTTGGTCATTCGGGGGGCTATCGGGGGGCTGAGACATATAGGACATGTGGAGTTTCCTTCTGTTATCGCAGAAGATGGGCGTAATAAAGCGAGTGCTGAGATGCGGGGCACTAAGATCTGGATGATATCCAGCCACTGGAAATAACTGCCGACAGTTAATCACTCGTCCAGGTACCAAGTAGTATAATTAAGTAGTCTGTGCGTACATATCGGGGTCCGCGAAGTAGACAGTATAGTCTGCAGTGGCTGACGGGCGCATTATGAACCGGTAGGCCGAGTTGATGAATCCTGTATTGAAGCGAGCATCATAAGCACATACTCTGATCATATGCTAGCTCTGGTTATCCTCTTGAGCAACCCAAGCTTTGTTATCATACTCACTCTCCTTGTGCCACCTGTAATGCGGGATGGGCTTTTTGCTACGCCTTGGGGTCATTATATTTCTGCGGGGAGGCAGCTGGAAGTTGATGAGGTCGTCTATGGCATCGGCGTTGTTCATCTTCGGGCGTTTCTCCTTGCGAGGCGTCGGGCGCAACAACGGCGGAGTCTCAGATTCGTTGGGTAGAGTGGCCATTGCTCGCGCTGGTTGTCGATTAATGAACTGTGTACGTTGCCGACCACGACGCCGACGAGGTTAAACAACGAGGAAGTTGGGATTAAAGATGGTGAGGTCGAAGACCTGCGGCCCCGAACATCGCTGCGCTGACTCTTCTGCTTGACTCTTGTCTCAGCGGACAACGCGCAGCACTGCATTCTCTCTCACATCTCGATAAGTACCAGGCTCATTTCAAGTCACACCTTGCAACACCTATGCCACCCAAGAAGAAGGCCAGAACAACCACATCATCCTCTACACAGGATCCAGCAGACCTTATCTTCGAACCCTTTCTCTACCTTGGGCCGCAGTCTGCTGCCACCTCTCTGCCGTTTCTCACCACCAAAGCCATTACGCACATAATCAGCGTGGGGTGCCCCAATGTCCCTACACCAGAGCACTTCAAGAACCCTTCAAACACGCATCTGAAGCTTCCGCTCAATGACAAAAGTTCAGGAGTCTCCATTCGTCCAACCGTCTTGCAAGGCGTGGCATTCATCCGCGAAGCAGTCGCCTCCAATCCTAACGCCAAGGTACTCGTCCACTGCAAAGCTGGGATTTCTCGATCAAGCACTGTAGTTGCCGCATATCTAATGCAGGAGCAGAGGATGAGCCTGAGGGCTGGACTTGCACTGATAATCCAGAAGCGGGAGCAGGCATATCCCAATCCTGGATTCCTAGAACAGCTCAAGGCCATGGAGATCGAGTTATTCGGGTTAGAAGAGGCAACTGTCTCGGTGGCAAAACTTCCACTTTCGAGAGCAGAGAAGCTCAAGCTCTTTCAAGAGGATAGCATAGAAATCTCTGGTGGACCTGAAGTCTCAGAGAGAGAGAAAATCACCGTGGGTCTTCAATAAAAGTGCAACAACTGAATTGCGGTCGACTCTTCGGGAGTTGGGGTGGATGTACGGCTAGAATTTCTCTGTATTGATCACTTGACGGTGCTCGTCGATCGTAATCCTGAGGCCCCTTCCACTCCAAGGGGGAAGTACGGCTTTACCAGGTGTTCGTGACTGGTACCCCTTCTGAACTCCATCAACGAAGAACACATAGCCCGGTATGTACCTGTCCACAAAGCTGTGACATTGGTCAACATGCTACTTCGTCTCGAGCGGGTCAAATGAATCGATCCTACGTCACGACCTCTTCATCGGACATTCCTCGACCGCCATTGTTGGCCTTCATACTATGTTCCTGCTGCAACCTCCACTTGTAGATGAATTCGTAAGGGTGTGTCAGTGGAGCAGCGATCTGCATGGAGGTCAATCGCGAACCGCTCCAAGCCTAGAAGAGCTAGTGACCTGGACGAAGCATGTAAAGGCGCCGTACCATCTCTCTACATACTCATTTAGTTTCTGATTCACAACCTTGATATCCTCCACCCCTCCTTCCATGCGGACCGTTTGGGGTACTCCGAGCTCCCATCTTTTCTCCCACCGACTCACCAGCTCATCCTCCTCAAGAGGGTAAAAACCAAAACACCATCCTTCGAGGATCACAACGTCGACAGAACCCAAAATTTGAGGCCATTCTATTTCAGGGGCACGATCTCCGTATCCATCATGGGCACTCTTGTCAAACTTTGGGATCTTAATCTCTTGTGTTTTGGTCTCTTCCGTAGCTCCTGCTCCTGCTTCTGAATTTACATCGTGGAGTTGCCTCAGGAGTCGGGCACCTAGTTCAACGTCGTGCGTTCCGGCGTGCCCACGGCCATCGAGTAAACCGTTGCCTCTGTATGTATATGCTACGTTACGCAGGCCTTCATAAGGGAGCAAGAGATCGTCGATTGAAAACACGACGACGCGCAAGTTGTGAGGTAGTGACGATAGGGAGGACAGGAGAGTATTGGTCAGAGTGGTTCTTTGAAAGGCATAAATAAGAACCGATTTGCAATCAGTGTGGAATACATTACTTTCCAGCTCCCTGAGGACCTTGAAGGCCAACGAAGAGTGGTGGCTGACCAGAGCGCGAGGGGGGAGGATGCGAAATGTAAGATAATATATGATCTGTGATGATATCCTGCGTTTTGGGGGGCATTATTGGCCAGATGATCAATAGTGTGGGTGGACGATGTTCAGGTCCGAGAAGGAGAAGTTCTGGAACATCGGGGAAGATGAGTCCTCGATCGATACCGAGTCTAAGTAGGAAGTGTACGCTCTAGGTGTCCTGACCTCTCGGACTCCCACCTGGCAATCTCAAGCGGAGTTCGAGTGCGTCAAGACGCCAAAACGGGCTCCCGGTGGACAGCCACGAGGCAAGAGGTAGGCAAAGGTAGATCAGGTTTTGGCACAGAAGATCCACACGAGCCTGTGTTAGGGTTCTTCCGCACCACTGTGTGTTACCGACTTCTCACGTTCCTGCGAGTTGGGTGGCACGTGCTCGATTCACATGTCATTAGTCATTCCGGTACTCGTATATATATAATCAATGCTCTAGTTTCCTGATTTCCTGATTTCCTGATCGGTAGTTCAGGTATCTCACTCGTCAAACGCCTCGAATGCGAATACAACAAAGGCGTTTTCGTCCGTCCAATATTTTCAGAGCATGTCCGAGGGCCTTTGTCCGCACTCACCCAAATTCACTCACTCAAGTCGACGACCTGACCCTTGGGATCCCGTCCCCACCACTGCCACCACTGTCTTACTTTCCGATGTCAGGCGGAAGCGTAGACCTCCAGAGAACCTCAGAAGCGCCCCCTAAACCCAAAGCAGCCCCTGCGAAAATTGGATCCGCCCTGCTCCATCGAACCCCGTGGACTCCGCCGACAGCAGTCCGTGCAAGTGGTATCAATATCGAACTCGAAGACGGCAGTCAGGTCATTGATGCCATTGGAGGTGCGGCTGTAGCATGTTTAGGGATGGGAAATCAGAAAGTTATCAACGCAATTACCAATCAACTGGGAATTCTCACTTGTAAGTCCACTCACGTTCTCATCCTGTTTGGGGATCCGGCAGAGAGTCGCCATTGCCAATCGCCAAGGGTTACGCGGGTCCCCAAGCGGAATAAGACGTCCCAAGACGATGATGTGGTCCGAATATCTTGGAAACGCAATATTTCTCTTCTCCTTGTTTGCTGAAATCCTCCCTATTCACCTGTGCAACCTTTATATTCTCGTCAACTGACATATTAATATCTACAGATGTATACAGCTGCCAGTTCACTCATCCGGCTGGTGAAACTTTGGCGCGCCGACTGGTCGCAAGCGCACCTGACGCCTTCGAACAATGTTTCTTCGTGAGCGGTGGCTCAGAGGCAATGGAAGCAGCCATCAAACTCGCACGGCAGTACTGGTGGGAAACGAACAATCCCCAACGTAAATACTTTATCGCCCGTCGGCTCTCCTACCACGGCAATACCCTAGGTGCATTGGCCCTGGGTAACCATCCTGGAAGAAGAGCCCCTTACGAAGTAGTCCTTGAGCATGATGCTTTCCAGCACGTCAGTCCCGTGTACTATAAGCGATTCGCGAAGGAGGGAGAGAGTGAAAAGGACTACGTAACGCGGCTCGCCCAGGAGCTCGAAGGCAAATTCCAAGTCCTTGGTCCTGAGAATGTCGCCGCGTGTGAGTCCATTTTTGCTCCACTTTTCCGTCGAATTAATTCATCCTCCCAAATGCAGTCGTTGCAGAACCAGTCGTGGGTGCGACTCAAGGCGTAACATATGCACCACCGGGGTACTTTGCGGCTATGGCCGAAGTTTGCAAGAGACACGGAGCCCTCCTTATTTGGGATGAAGTCATGTGCGGTATGGGCCGAATGGGTACCACGCTGCACGCGTGGCAAGAACCGAACTCTTATACCGACGGCATAGCCCCAGATATCCTAGCTCTTGCGAAAGGTTTAGGCGCTGGCTATGCTTCGATCGGTGCCGTGTTATTCAACGCACGAGTCGCAAACGGGGTCAGAAATGGGAGCAACTGGCTTCAACATGGGCATACCTACCAAACGCACCCTCTTGCGTGTGCCGCGAGTCTGGTCGTGCAAGATGTGATTGAAGAGGAAAACCTCTTGGCGCGATGTGCCGACCGCGGACAATACCTTGGTAGACTGCTCAAGGAGGCGCTCACGGGCCCAAATTCCAAAGCCAGTCCGTATGTGTTCGACGTCCGCGGTGGAGGTCTATTCTGGGCAGTCGAATTCGAGTTCACCGCAGCAGAGTCGGAGGTCTGGTTCAAGCCGCAAAGGTTTGGAGGGAGAGTACAAGCCAAGGCGATGGAGCTGGGATTGGTCATCATAGGAATGAGCGGAGGGGTTGATGGGAGTCGGGGTGACCATATTATCCTTGCCCCTGCTTATACCATCTCAGAGGAGGAGGTTGAAGAGATTGTAAGACGAACGGTCAATGCCGTTGAAGAGGTCCTGCAGGAAACGGTCCTTTCCTCGACATGAAGGACGTTAGTCAGGCGGGGCTCTCACAGATCCGGTTCGTTGGTGGATTTCGTGCAATTGTGACCATGATTCTCACTTTGGTGGATTATTCGGATACTCGAAGTTTGTGTTTCGAGGTTCACGGTGTTCTGTACAATCTCCAGCCTCTGAAAAGGTGCCTTTATCAGAATTCGGGTTACGCATATTCCTGGGATGCTCGATCATGTATCATAACGTGTTTGCATAACGTGTCTGTAATCGTCGTGTGTATATACCAAACACGATGGTATTGCTGTACGCATGTCGATCTCTGTCCGAACGGAATTTTAACAAGCCAACCGGAAGTGTCAGGATCTTGGATTATGTACTTCTGTATGTCCGGTAGCTAGTTACTTTATGTCATACGAGTTGGACCAAACCACATCTACCTCATGTCGTGTCCGGCGATGCTCTGGCCCCCACTGTGCGCGCGATTCCTGTTGCGCTGACAGGAAGACATCTGATCCCGGCTATTCTCACTTTGCATTCTCATGACCACACGGCTCTAGCAACATTCACCTAGGTAACGAGTGTGGATCCGATAGGAGTGATTGCGAGCAACAGATTTGGGAACGACACCCACGAGTGTCAATATAAAGACAAGAAGCAGCAGTGTTGGTATCAACAGTCTTATATGTCGTGCAACATGGCAACAAGCAAGCATCAGGTCCTCTCCACCCAAATATCCAAAGAAGGGAGATTGTAAAACAAATGCACTGGACAGCAAGGGTTTGAAACTCTAGTACGCACCTTTGGCGGAGCTTGTTCTATACTTCATACTTTTCGTTCTGAGTAGTCTCGACAGCCTTATGGACCCCAGCAGGAGACAGGGGATGCGATGGGGAAGGAAGGTCATTCTTGGACACCTTATCATGGGATGAACGACTGTAGGTCTCCTTTTCATCCTTGGCAGGAATGGGGAGCGTAGCGGGAGTGTCATCTTCAGGTAGCCAGAATTTCTTATCTTCGCGCGTGAGCTTGCGCATCCACGGGAGTACAAATCCACCAGCGGGCTTATGCCAGATCTCACGATGCTCAAAGTGCTCCGGCACGAGACGGTTGTTGGAAAGCTTTCCAACAAGGAGAGGAAGCCCCTTCAGGATGAACATCGCGATGATACCTGTAATGATGGCGTAGGCGAGGTTGAACGTGACTATAGTGATTCCGAATTAGTTTCGCTCGTTAACGCATACCAGGAGAGGCTGAGACATACAAGGAATTAGGATGATAGTCAAAAAGCAAGGCAGAGCATCTCCCTATCAAAATGCGAAGTTGTCAGCATATATCCAGCCACCGAGGTGATCGATAAACCATATAAGACCAATTTATTTCCTGAACGTTCCGGATCATGAGAGAACCGGAGATGACCAGAGCGCCACCTGACCAATGACCAGTCAATGCCAGGGTCTTCGTCAAGTAGATGCTATTTACCAGTAGCCCATGAAGGTATACTCGCGAAAATCGGTGCGAAAAAGACGGAAATGAAGAATGCGATTCCCGGGCCATGCTTGCTATGCCGGTCTTTGCACCATCAGCAATACCGGTCGATGATTCGACGAATGCGGTGACAGGAGATGTTCCGAGGGGACCGCCCATAGAAATGCAAAATACATCGACGCAGTAGGCAATCGTCGACCTCTCAAAATCACCCGTAGTGTCATCCATGACACCGGCGAAACGGGCCATGGTGTAAAGGGTACCAGTGGTAGCTGTAATCGAAGAGAGAGGTCAGTAACCTACTAAATGCCCTCTGAGTCGTATTTACCTATGATATCAAGATAAAGAAAGGTAATGAGCGCCAGCCAAACCTTTCCCTTGCCATAGTTGTAGTCCAAGGCATTTCCGATATATTTGATAGGCCTGAAAGTTACAACTTGCTTGAAGAAGTCAAAGTTGGCATCGCCAATTGGCGTGTGAGGGAATAAAGTAACGGAGGTTGAACGGGGCCAGGAGATAATGGAAACGAGGAAGATCCCAATGATGATAGCACCACGGACGCGATACATCATCATTAGAACCGTGAAGAATCCGCCGACAAAGACACCGAATCAGATAGTGGGCTTCTGGAGGACGTGGGACAAGCAGAAATACGAGTGACCCGGATCCGCATATTGATCAGGGCAACCACTGAGGCCGACTAGGTTGCTGTAGTCACCGCCTAGCACGCCAATTCCACCGCCGGGTTGCAGTCCGACGAACGCAATGAAAAGCCCAATTCCTGTCCCGGTTGCGAGAGAGAGTGACGTAGGAATATTGCGAGCGAACCACTGCCGCACACCGAAGATCGAGAGGAATAAGAAGATCCACCCTTCGAGGAACACAGCGGCAAGGGCTTCGCGGTATGTCACGGAACCGGTACCATTAACCCCAACGACAGTATATGCGAAGTAGGCGTTGACTAGGTACTCGCGTAAGCGGCAGATGCAACGCCGTTGGCGGTTAGAGATAATGCTTACAGCCCATTCCGGGTGCAAGTCCTACAGGAAGGTTTGCCAGTGCACCCATAAGAAACGACGAGATCGCCGAGATTCCTGCTGTGGCCTGTCAAAACAGCCGTCAATAGAAATGACTGAAAACTGTTAGGCGAGCAAACACACAGTAATGAGATCCCTCTTAATTTCATCCTTGCAGAGGTTATATTCGGCGTTAACTAGGCAGGTTGGGTCATCCGCTGTGCCTTCGCAGACGCAAGTGCCACCAGTTTGCGAGAGGATAATGGCATTCACAGAAATGATGTATACCTAAATCCGTGCGTATGTCAGAGTTTATTGGGGCCACATGAGTGAAGACTAGACCATTGAGGAGAATGTAGTAAGCCCACCGCGTATCTCTGTCGTAAACCGCGCGCCCTTTCGCTCTTTCGGGTGGCCTGAGCCTTCGAGGAGGAAATAACGACCAAATGCTGAGCGAGCGACGCGATCATTGAGCATACGTATGAACCCTGCCATTTGGACTAGCAATACGAGAAGTGGTGAGGACCAAGTAGCACAATAGATGAGAATCTGATGGTCTGGCACTAATGATAGAGAAGCAGATCGGATCGGACGAAGTCTTCGCACAGGTGCCCACGTCTGCATAGGGCTTTTACCAAGGGCGGTCTCTGCGGTGGGGAGAACTTGATAGGTGACAGCATGAAGGTTTTATAGCCAACGTGCTTGCAGATTGTTCCAGCTGTATAGTGAGGCCAAGTGGCGGGTCGACTGGTATTAACGAAATCACCCGAATTGAGAATTGGGGAGTGAGGCGTCGGGCCAAAGGGCAGGAATATATCCATTCACTTTGCTTGTCGTGGTCCGCAGGTTTCAGGACTGGAATTCTTGCATTTAGTCTAGTTTGTCTATGATACGAGGTTGCACCCGACCACACCCGGCGATGTTCTGGCCGTCATTAATAACCAGTTAGACGTTGATGGCGTTTCCTTCCGTTCACATGCAAACGAGGGGTATTACAACCTTAGGTGCTTCGGTATTGATCCCGCTACCCGTTATACGCGGCAACTCCAACGAGAATTCCGGCGACGGCGGGAACGGGTCCAAACTGTCAAAAAGCGTAGTCCGTCAGGCCGAGGTTACAGTTCAGCCCACAGAGAATGTGACCGCTGCAGTTTCAGATTTTCTTAACAGATGACGGATGTCAAAGGTCACATCAAAGGTCATATTTCACAGTTCTCATAGCCACCACACCACACGCTAGCTCGGGGGAACAAATAGAGTGGTGTAAACTACTGTTAAAGGTGATGAAGCGCATAAGCGCGCTCTCTGCTCCCTCAGTGGAACTGTGGGACTCGAGCTCGTCTCAGGCGACTCAGTTAAGAGTGCCCAAGCGGGGAAATGCGGCACGGAAGCACTTATGTACCCAAAAATCACTACACCCTACGTCTTGAGGAGCCGTGCTCGTGTTCTTCCCTTCGAGAGCAAAGCAACGGAATTTGCAGTAGGATGTGTCACTTTTCCTGGATAGTTCGTCTCCCATAGAATTAGAGACAATCACAAAGTACAGGTTACAAAACTAGACTGATATAACAACCAACTATTCTCCAATTTTGCAGTGCATCGCTGCCAAATGCTGTTGAAGGCTGCCTCCCAAAGCCCTAGATCCACCACTGCACCTATCTATTCGATACAGCTTCGTAACGTGTGCTCTCCCGACACTGGTTCTATTGTGTCCCGATCAATGGCTTACTCTTCTCGCAGATTCCCCGGCGACTGCCTCGTTAACAAAGATATTTCAGCTCCTCACATTTGGAAAAGTCGTGTCCGAGAATGTGGCACATTGGAGGAGAAACGCCATCTACTCCCAGCTCGTCGAGAGCTGAGAAGAGCGTTATAAGCGCAACAGCTATTTGGCAGGAAGCGCTAGTTCGAAATGCAGCCCTTGTGCGCTACGACTGGAGTCCTGAGTAGGATAGTAAGATCAAGATCATTGGTGAGTGAATTATTCCGACTATCGAGAGCCAATGTCAAGATTCTTTAAGGCCACAAGTGACCACTCATTCAATGGTGTAGTTCCTTGTCCTTCTTCCTCATAATAGATGCCGGTCATAGTTTCGAGAGACTCTGGGGACAGTCGATGGAGGAGACATTTTATTTGCGTGGCCGAAGCTGGGGGACATGTTAATTCTCGAGGTCCAGAAAGCACTCAGGAGATCTTCAAAAGGGAAATTCCGTACCACATCCTTCGATCGGTAATCAACGCCCCAGAGCAAGGAAGTTACCAGCCTGTTCAAGGAGAGCGGAGACTCAGTAGTCCGCGTTGTAAGGCATGACAAGGATCCTGATCTCCGCTGTTCCGTGGTGTGCCACCTGTCCAGGGGATAGGACACCCAATGAGTCGACAACCCTAAAAGGTTGTTCCAAGATTAACTTTTGAATTTCTGATTGTCTGCGTCTGCTTCGAAGGCCGGTGACAATCACGTAGCACTCATTTCACCGCAGCATCAGTGATATTGAGGGTTGTAGGCAGTATCCTATGTCGTGCGGTTAGGTGTTGGGTTGTTGCAGTAGGCGGTGCGTCCACTCCAGTCTCAAGTGATTTGGTTGACAGCCACCGTCACTTGACTTCCACCACTCCAATGGCGACTCGGTCGCTCTCTAGTGTGGTCTCCAATCTTGTCCGCGCTCAAATGGGGTCTTCTGTTCCCTCTGCAGTGCCCGACGACGATCTTGACCAGCACGTAGCACAGCTAATCCTCAAGGAAGCGCGTCAGAAGGAAACACGGTACCAGGGTAGGGAGGGTATCCGTGCTTATTTGTCGTACGTGGCCAATACCCATATGTTCTCTCACTTGCAAACTATACCTCGAGTTTGACGCTAACTTTATCACCGCAGGTCCAACGACAATGCTCCGAAGACAAACAAACGGTTCCTTAGTACAATAATTAAGAGTACTGACGAACATAACAAGGCTGTTTTGAAGGCGCAAGCGGATACCGCCCTCGAAATCAAACAACAACGTGAACAGGAGGAGAAGGAGGAAAGGAGGCGCAGGGCAGAAGAAGCTAGGAACGCTCGAATCGACAGTGAGGGCTCTTTATCGTCCTGGCCAAGACGCCACGATTACGACGATGACCGGGACTGGAGAGAACGTCGAGAGGACGACCGCCGCAGGGAAAGGTCATACCAAGACGATAGGGGACGCGGTAGTCATCATAAGCGACGACGACGTATTGACGACGATGATGGTGACTTTGACCGACAACGGAAACGGCGGAGGGATCCAAGTGAGGACCACAAGCGGCGTGATCACCATCGAAAGCGAGGAAAGTCCTTGGAGCGAGACTCTAGATCTAGTCGTCGGCGACAGGGTTCTTCAGAACGGAAACGCAGTCGCAGCCCTGAGAGCCGCGAAGAACGAGAACATCGGCACCGCGACTCCGAAATTTCACATCGTCACCATAGGCCACCTCATAGCGCCTCCTCGCGTGACAATACTGAGGACCGTCCGAGTCGAAAGAAGTCAAGGTGCGACCGCCCCGCAAGCCTTGCACTACGATGCAAGTCCTCGACTCGCCCAGATGCGAACGAGAAAGACAAGACTGTTGTTGAAGCTCTCATGTCTTCCCCGAACATCGCTGCAGCTTCGCCTCCTTTTCGCGACTCTCCCAAAGGCAAGCCTCGTACTGCCGTTCGCCAACCACGTTCTCCCGACTCTTCAGACGAGGAAATCGGACCGACTCCTCCGCCTCAGTATTCATCCAAAATGGATAAATACTTTGCGACCGATTATGACCCTCGTCTGGACCTCGCACCAGCCCTGGCCTCTGATGGATTCTTGCCCCCAAGCAGCTTCGAGGGGTGGGATACCATGCTACAAGTCATTCGTTTACGGAGGGAGGAAAAGGAGGAGAGGAAGCGTCTGGAGAAACACGGCAAGACCTCAAAGAAGGCGAGCGGAGAGCTCGATGACATCTTTGCTATTGAATATACGAAGCGTGGATCTACCAGAGAGTGGGATGAAGGGAAAGTGGAGCCGACTTAGGAGTGTAATCTGTCTCATCGCGTCTGTTGGGCTTGTCTTGGAAGTAAAGCATACAGTCTCTGATCAACGTCTTCCTTCCTTAGAGCCTTCTCCAGTGGAAGCGCCGTTTTCCCCTTTGGTGCATGCCACCCAACTCTTGCCAACACCACGGCAATGCCAATATATACAAAATTTGCCTTGGATTTCACCTCACTATATACCTGGTGTACCTCTCAACCGCCTGTCCCCGCAGCTAAAGTGAACCGCTGGATAACCAAGCCTGAACACCACCTTGAAGGGCAGCATGGGATGATCTAGGGTCCCTCGTTCAAATCTCGGTTATGGCTCAGTAGTCAACCCAAGTCGGTATACCAGCAAATACTCTTGAAGAACTTCCCGCCACATCCCTCCCCCTCTGGGCTCACAGAAAGCTGAACTCCGCGAGTTTGGTTGCTTGAGGGTTGGAGCTTGCGGAATATTGGATTGTGGACTCTGAATTTAGATGTGGAGACTGACGGAACCATCTTCCATGCTGCATACTAGAACGTGTGCATCTATTCTGTTCAACTTTGGTGCGATTAGACGCCAAAACCCTCATTGGGTATGGACGTCTAATATCGTGTGGATCACCATTCATGTTCATGTTGGAATCGATATGGTCAACCCGGCTAGCAGTCGACGTCCATGCCGTCATCGTCTAGGATAACACCTCCGTCCATCTCTCCAATCAAGAAATCCAGCACGTAGCTATCTTGGACCATACGTTCCGTCCGCGCCAGGTGCCTCTCCGTGTATGGGATGAGGGCCTCCACCACTTCGCGCAGTCCATCCTTCGCCCTGACCACATTTTGGGTTGTGGATGGCACAGCGTCGTCATCAGGTCCCAGGGACGGTACATTAGTATTAGTATTATTAGGTGTGGCAGCAAAAGCAGCACGGACGTCCTCAGCGCGCCGCAATTTGAGGATGGCATGTAGTACTGTCTGCGCGATTCCACTGGTTTTGGACGTGGAGTTCCAATCACGGATATGGCGAAGTAGTCTCCCAAGCTCGGGAAGCGGCAAGGTACGGATTACTTGGTCGACTGCGGCATTGCCCGTGATCGTCTGGGTGTTGTAGGTGTAGACGCCGTCTTCAGCTATAGAAATATCCAGGGGTGCACAAGAGGCTGATACAGATTTGAAAAGGTTGAAGAGACGGCGCGGTTGATCCATGGAGAGAGCGAGCAGGATAGCATTCTTGTAATCCGCCAACGCCAAATAGTTCTGCAAGTCTTGCTCCCTGAAGTGTAGTTCAATGAGGCCCCATAAACGACTAACGACGTAGTATAACGCACATGTTCACCAGTTCCGCCTGCTTAGTGGCCTTTTCAAGGAGTTCTGCTTCTGTAGAATCCGCCCAGAACGTTATGACGGAGTCGGCTGCTGCGGTGACTACTGTCCGTTCGTCGCTGCTGATCGCTAAGGCCCAGATCTACGCTCCACGTTGATGCCGGCATCGGGATATGAGATTGGTAAAGGGAACGAACCTTGTCCTCGTGGTTGTCCATACTCGCAGTACAATCTTCCTGTCGTACGTTCCACAGCTTTAGCAGACCATCGGATGCAGTACTTAGCAACTGTTGGCTCTGGTTGATGAACTCCACACGGAGTACGGAATTAGTGTGGCCCTCGAAAGTCTTCAAGGCACGCCCGGGGTCAGCTAAGAAACGAGTTCTGCAAAGTGTACACATACTTTTAGGCACGAGAAATCCTCTAGATCCCATAGCTTGATGCTTTTGTCCCCACTGCACGTCGCCACCACTCTGTCCGTTCTGGAGAACTTCACATTCCAGACACCGCGCTTGTGGCCCTTTAGAGTCCCTATCAGCTTGATGGATGCTCCTCGCCTTGATACCTCGATCTCGAAAATCTTTGCAGTTTTGTCTTGAGATCCTGTCGCTAGTAGCTTATCATTTGGTGATATGTCGAGCGAATTGATATCCTTGTCGTGGACTTTTTGTGTCAGTGCTGATCGTAGTCGAGGTGGTTCAAAAGCGCCTTCGCCCGAAGGCGGCATTGGACAATTGGGTGGTAGCCCATCTAGATCCCACATCTTGACCGTTCGATCTTGACTTCCAGTGAAAAGAAAACGACTTTTTTCTCCCCAATTGTGACTCATTGCTAAAGCCCCCACACTCTCTGCGTGCCCTTCACAAACCGCTATGCATCCCCATGTTCCAGAGCCATTCGCTAACGGGGCCCATACACGAGCAGACTTATCCTTACTCCCACTTGCAAAAATCCGTCGGTCCTGAGAGTGACCTAAAGTCAACACGGTGTCTGCGTGACCATTGATAAGACGCGCATCCAGCCCGGAGGATGCAGAGAGGGAGTATATACGTATTAGAGGCGAATTGGTGGCAATAGCAAGATGAGTGTCTTTCCCAGTTGAACTCGAGGAGTCAGAAGTGAGGAATATGGCGTCTACAATCTCGTCATTAAAGCCAATAAGTTGACGTGAGAGTGAAAGAGATTGTAAGGAGTGGAATAGGATATTCTGATCCGCGTGAATGGATACGAGAGTCGACGCTCCCGCTGCATATATGACGTCCAGGATACTGAGCTGTTCTTCCGCGTCCTCTGAATTCTCATTACGTTCTTCCCCGAATGTCGCAAGCACCTGGTTGTCTTTGGCATCCCAGATCCGAACCACACCTCTCTCGCCACCTGTGTAAAATCGCAGCTTGCTGGCGCCCGTACTGGAACCAACGTTCTCAGTAGTCTCGATGATACCAAGTGCCTCGACACGTTCATGAACTGGTATTGTCTTCGCGAGGAAAGGCGATGAATCTTTTTCCCTCTTCTTCCTCGCTTGGGAATTTGTTTGCAAGCTATTCTGGAGGTCCCAGACCAGAACTACCGCATCTCGGCCACCACTTATCAACCAACGATCATCGGCAGAAAATGCGAGCCCCCGAGGGACAGAGACATGGCCCTCAAGCACAAGGAGTGCTTTGGCGTTGGCGGCTCGAGAGGCCGAGCTAGTGAGGTCGAAGATACGAAGGCGAGTATCTACAGAGCCTGTAGCGAGCAGAAGGCGCTGAGCGGTCGGCCCGCGATCATCTCCAGTTGAGCGGCATAGGTGAAATGTAAGGGCACTGATGATGCCTCCATGTCCCTTGAA
>Ga0307513_10004959_pt1 | contig 17650 bp, 13 predicted proteins | sample 15_EM_MG_FD_202174 | JGI IMG/M metagenome (GOLD analysis project Ga0307513, IMG submission 202174) | Populus trichocarpa ectomycorrhiza microbial communities from riparian zone in the Pacific Northwest, United States - 15_EM | ecosystem: Host-associated > Plants > Roots > Unclassified | place... | reverse complement strand
AAACGCCACGCAGAGGTTGGCATGGTCATGGTCAACCTGCCGACCGCAGGCGTGGATCCGCATGTGCCGTTCGGCGGCCGCAAGGCCTCGAGTTACGGCCCGCGAGAGCAGGGCCGCTATGCTGTGGAGTTCTATACCACGGTCAAAACAGCCTATACCTCGGCCTAGGCCGGACAGCGACACAATGCCAGGAAGGGTCGGAAGAAAACCCTTTCTAGTCGATGCGACGGACACCTCCCGGAGGGGATGGGTCAAACAACCATAACGGGAGGAAAGGGATGAAACGAGGATTCATGCTAGCCGCCGCGCTGACATGCGCGGCAGCATTCGTGGGTGGCTGTTCGCGCGATGCGGGCAGCGGGCGTGCAGCGCAGCCGGTGCTGGGTTTCAGCCAGATCGGTGCCGAGAGCGAATGGCGCACCGCCAATACCGCCTCGATCAAGTCGTCGCTGGCCAAGGCCGGTATCCAGTTGCGTTTTTCCGACGCGCAGCAGAAGCAGGAAAACCAGATCAAGGCGTTGCGCTCGTTCATCGCTCAGCGCGTGGACCTGATCGCGTTCTCGCCGGTGGTCGAATCCGGCTGGGAAACGGTGCTGCGCGAGGCCAAGGCCGCCAATATCCCGGTGATCCTCACCGACCGTGCAGTCGAGGTGTCCGACGACTCGCTGTACGTGACCCTGATCGGCTCTGATTTCGTCGAAGAGGGCCGCAAGGCCGGCCGCTGGTTGCTGCAAGACACGCCCGCCGGTGGTGGAGAAGTGCGCATCGTCGAGCTGCAGGGCACGGTGGGTTCGGCGCCGGCGATCGACCGCATGAAAGGATTCCATGAAGTCATCGACAAGGATCCGCGCTTCAAGGTGGTGCGGTCGCAAAGCGGCGACTTCACCCGGGCCAAGGGCAAGGAAGTGATGGAGGCGTTCCTCAAAGCCGAAAGTTCGAAGATCGACGTGTTGTTCGCCCACAATGACGATATGGCAATTGGTGCGATCCAGGCCATCGAAGAGGCCGGGCTGAAGCCTGGCAAAGACATCAAGATCGTTTCCATCGACGGCGTACGCGGCGCATTCAAGGCGATGGAAGCGGGCAAGCTCAACGCCACTATCGAATGCAATCCGCTGATCGGCGATCAACTGGTCGATGCGGTCAAAGCCGTGCTTGAGAAACGTCCGCTGCCCAAGCGCATCCTGGTGGAGGAAGGGGTATTCACCCAGGACCAAGCCGCCGCGGCGCTGCCAGGCCGCAAGTACTGAACCCAATGGCCACGGACGACGCCGCCATCGTCCTGCGGGCCCGTGGCCTGGGCAAACGCTTTGCCGGCGTAGCGGCGCTGGAAGAGGTCGACCTGACCCTACGCGCTGGCGAAGTGCATGCGTTGATGGGTCAGAACGGCGCCGGCAAATCGACCCTGATCAAATTGCTGACGGGAGTGATGCGTCCGGACAGCGGAAAGATGTGGGTTAACGGACAGGCAGTGTCGCCGTCCACTCCGGCCGAGGCGCAACACCTGGGCATCAGCACGGTCTACCAGGAAGTGAACCTGTGCCCGAACCTGTCGGTCGCCGAGAACATTGTCGGCGGCCGCTATCCCCGTCGGCGCTGGACCGGGGCTATCGATTGGAACGCGGTCAACGCCCGAGCCCGCGATGTGCTGGCCGGCCTGAACCTGGACATCGACCCAAAACGATCGCTGTCGGACTTCCCGGTAGCAGTGCAGCAGATGGTCGCCATCGCACGTGCATTGAGCGTATCGGCCAAGTTATTGATCCTGGACGAACCAACCTCGAGCCTGGACGAGCGTGAGGTGCAAGAGTTGTTCGCGGTGATGCGCCGTCTGCGCGAGCAAGGCATGGCGATCCTGTTCGTCACTCATTTTTTGGATCAGATGTATGCGGTCTCCGATCGCGTCACCGTCTTGCGCAACGGCCGCCGAGTAGGCGAATACGCGGCGGCGGCGCTGCCTCATGGGCCGCTGGTGGCGGCCATGGTCGGTCGCGAGATCGCTGTCGCCGAACGCGGCGATGCTATGCAGTCCATCGCGGTGGAAGAGGGTGCGACGGTGTTGGAAGCGCAGGCGCTGGAGCGCCGTGGTCAGATCGCTCCGACCGACCTGAGTCTGCGCGCCGGTGAAGTACTGGGCCTGGGTGGGTTGCTCGGGTCGGGCCGCACCGAACTGGTCCGGCTGATGTTCGGCCTGGATCGCGCCGACGCCGGCAAGCTGCGCATCGGACAGCGCGAAGTCGTCCTGAAAGGTCCGGCCGACGCGGTGGCCCAGGGGCTGGCCCTGTGCCCGGAGGAGCGCAAGACAGAAGGCGTCGTGGCCGAGCTGTCGGTGCGCGAAAACATCGCCTTGGCCTTGCAGGCCAAGCTGGGCCTGCGCCGTTTTCTGGGTCGCGGCGAACAGGAAGAGCTGGCCAAGCGTTATGTGGACCTGCTGGGGATAAAGACCGCCGGCATCGAAACTCCTGTTGGCCTGCTTTCTGGCGGCAACCAGCAGAAAGTAGTGCTGGCGCGTTGGCTGGCCACCGAACCGGCAGTGCTGATCCTGGATGAGCCGACCCGCGGCATCGACGTCGCCGCCAAGCAGGAAATCATGGGACAGATCCTGCGCCTGGCGCGCAAAGGCATGGCGGTGCTCTTCATCTCCGCAGAAATGGACGAGCTCGTGCGCATCTCGGACCGGATCGCGGTGATGCGCGATCGCCGCAAGGTAGGCGAACTTCCCGGAGGCTGCGGCGAAGCGGCGGTGTATGAACTGATTGCAGGCACTGACGCATGAGCCAGATGTCATGAGAGGTGTCATGAGAGAAATCTCTTCGCCGGCCACTTCGGTATCGCGGTTCCGGCGTTTCGTCGCGCATCCGATGTTCTGGCCGCTGCTGACACTGACCCTGCTGGTACTGGGCAACGGCTTGATTAATCCCACCTTCCTTTCCCTTTACTGGCGGGACGGCCATTTGTACGGAAACCTGGTGGATATCGCCAATCGCGCCGCGCCACTGATCTTGGTTTCGCTGGGCGTGACGCTGGTGATCGCCGTTCGCGGCTTGGATATTTCCGTGGGCGCAGTGCTGGCGATCGCGGCCACGGTGGCGGCCTGGATGATCGGCGGCGAGAGCGATGTCGCGCGCTTTCCCATGGCCGTGGCGATCATTGCCGCACTGGTCGCAGCGGCCCTGTGCGGGCTGTGGAACGGATTGTTGGTGATCAAGCTGGGCATGCAACCCATCGTCGCCACCCTGATTCTGATGGTGGCCGGGCGCGGCGTCGCTCAATTGCTGGCCGATGGGCAGATCCTGACGGTGTACTACAAACCGTACGCGTATTTCGGCAACGGCTTCCTGTTCGGCCTTCCGTTTTCACTGTACGTGATTGCCTTCGTTTGCCTGTTGCTATGGCTGGCCCTTGGCCGCACTGCGCTGGGCTTGTTCATACGCGCCATCGGCGGCAATCCCGTGGCCGCGCGCGTGGCCGGCGTACCGGCACGTTGGATCACGGTGGGGTTGTACGTGTTCTCCGCGTTCTGTGCGGGCGTGGCGGGGATCCTGGTCAGTTCCAACGTCAGCAGTGCCGACGCCAACAACGCCGGACAGCTGCTGGAGCTGGACGCGATCCTAGCGGTCACCCTGGGCGGCACCGCGCTCAGCGGCGGTCGTTTCAGTCTGGCGGGCAGCGTGATCGGTGCGCTGATCATCCAAACCCTGACCTCGACCATTTATTCGATAGGTGTACCCCCGCAGGTCAATCTGGTGGTCAAAGCCGCGTTGGTATTCCTCGTGATGCTGCTGCAATCGGCCGAGTTCCGCAGCCATCTGCGCCAATTGCTGGGGCGGCGCGAAGCGGGGGAGGGCAGCGCATGAGCAGCACCGTTCACTCCCGGAATTCCGCAAGTTCGGCGGCGTCGCGGCGCTTGGATCCACGTCACCTGCCGTTGCTGGTGACCTTGGCGTTGTTCCTGGCCATGGCCGTGATCGGGGGCATTCTCTACCCCGGTTTTCTGTCGCCGCAGGTGTTCCTCAATCTTCTGATCGACAACGCCTTCCTGTGCGTGGCTGCGGTCGGCGCCACTTTCGTCATCTTGACCGGCGGCATCGACCTGTCGGTTGGCGCGGTGATCGCTTTCACTACGGTGCTGTTGGCGATGCTGGTGCAGCAGTTCGGCTGGCATCCCTTGGCGGCCATTCCCGTGGTGTTGGCACTGGGCAGCGCTTTCGGCGCGGCGATGGGCGTGTTGATCCAGCGTTACCGGCTACAACCGTTCGTGGTCACCCTGGCTGGCATGTTTCTAGCGCGCGGCGCAGCGACGCTGTTGAGTGTGGATTCGATCAGCATCGACCATCCGTTCTACACGACCTTGTCGTATGTACGCATTCCATTGGGCTTCGGCAGTCTGTCGATCGGCGCAGTGATCGCTTTGTTGGTAGTGGTTGCCGGCATCTGGATCGCTCACGCCACCCGCTTTGGCCGTACCGTCTACGCGATCGGCGGCAGTGAAACTTCCGCGCGGTTGATGGGACTGCCGGTCGATTCGACCCTGGTGGGCGTGTACGCACTGAGCGGCTTCTGTTCGGCGCTGGCCGGAGTGGTCTATACCTTCTACATGCTGTCCGGCTACAGCCAGCACGCGCTGGGGCTTGAGTTGGACGCCATCGCCGCCGTGGTGATCGGCGGCACGCTACTCGCTGGTGGCACGGGTTACGTGATCGGCACACTGATCGGTGTGCTGATCCTGGGACTGATCCAGACCATGATCGTGTTCGACGGCACCCTCAGCTCATGGTGGACGCGTATCGCCATCGGTCTGCTGCTGTTCGTGTTCTGCGTGCTGCAGCGTTTGTTCGACCTGCGCCGGCGTCGGCAGGGAACGACGACGTAAACAGGCTTTCTGAGTGAATTTTGGGTCAACAGTTCATTATATAAGTCAGTAGTTTAGACGTAACTTTAAATAATTTATTTAAGTAATTTTCCCTGCGCCGCTTCGCAATGGGCGAAGCATTTGAACCCAGGAAATAAATTAGTCTTGACTAATTAATTAGCTCACGCTAATTTATTGGCCATGATCGAAGCCGCCACCATCAATGCTGTCATGCGCGCTCTTGCCGACCCCACTCGGCGGGCCGTGTTCGAACAGATCGTCAAGTCCGACGAGATCACCGTGGCCGAGCTGACGCAGGGCAGTGGGGTGACGCAGGGCGCCATCTCCCAGCACCTCAAGTCATTGAAGCAGGCCGGCTTAGTCGCCGAGCGCCCCGAGGGCCGAAAGGTCTATTACCGCGCTCAGCCTGAGGGCCTCGAGCCGCTAGTCGATTGGATGAGCCACTACGGCGTCTTCTGGCGCGAACGGTTCGCCAATCTCCGAATCCTCCTGAAGGAAATCGATCCATGAGCGACACCGCATTGAAAGACGCCGGATTGAAGCCGGACGCGCAAGAAATCGTGGTCGACGAGATTTTCCCGCATGCGCCGGAGACGATCTGGAAAACGCTGACCAGCGGCGAATTGATCGGCCGCTGGATGATGGCGCCGACCGGGTTCGAAGCCGTGGCGGGCAATCGCTTCACGTTCCAGACCACACCGGCCGGCGCGTGGGACGGCGTCATCCATTGCCAAGTGTTGGAGGCGGTACCGAACGAACGCCTGGTCTATGCGTGGGAAGGCGGACACGAGGAAAACGTCGGATACGGCTCGCCGCTGAATACCGTAGTTGCGTTGACCCTTTCCAGGGTTGCAAACGGAACGCGCCTGCGCTTGGTTCATTCCGGTTTCGTCGTGCCGAAGAACGACACCGCTTTCAAGAACATGAGCGAAGGATGGCCGAAGGTGTTCAAAAATCTCGAGACCGTCGTTGCGGAACACGACCCGTCGAAACCGCTGCACTGAGGAAGAAGCCAGGAGAAAAGCATGAGCGAGACATACACCGGCGGATGCGCCTGCGGCGCGATCCGTTATGAAATTTCCGATGAACCAATCGCGATGGTCGACTGCCAGTGCCTCGACTGCCAGCGCAAGAGCGGCACCGGGCATGGATCCTATCTGACCTTTCCAAGCCTGGAGCAGGTAAAGCTCAGCGGTCAGGCCACGCAGTGGGGCATGATCGGCGATAGCGGCAACGCGAAGACGCGCGGCTTCTGTCCCACCTGCGGATCGCCGGTATACGTGACGTTCTCGGCCATGCCGGATTTCTTCACGGTGCACGCCGCGAGCCTCGACGATCCAAGCCGATACAAACCGCAAATGGTGACTTACCGAGTGCGTGGTCACGCATGGGATCACCTCGATCCGGCGCTGCCTAAATTCGACAAGATGCCGTCGATGTAAACGGCGGCTTCGCGCTCGGATGCCTAGCGCTCGCGCTATTCATCCAACCCGATGTTGATGCGAAGCGAACGGACGCGGCAGCGCCGCGCCCGTTCGATCAGTAGCTCTTCTCGATGTTTAGCAGAACGCCGCGATCGGTATCGTCGCTGCTGCCGAACAGTCCGCGGTACTCGAAGCGCAGAGTCAAGTCGCGTTCGGTATGCAGTATCGCGCCCAGGCCGAGTACGAAACGGTTGCGCTCCAGTCCCTGTACATCGGCACGGTAGAACGGACCGCCGGGCAGGTCGGCGTAACTCATCGTGGCCGAACCGTCATCCTGGAAATCGTGCTGGTACTCCAGACGCAGCTGCGGCGAGAAGGTGCCCAGGCTGACCGGATAGCGGTAATCCAAGCGCAGGCCCAGGCTGGCGGTGGAAGTGTCCACATCCTGGTCTTCGTATCGGAGCGCGTAGATCGCATCGCCCTGCTCGGTGTAGCCATCCAGGGTAGCGCGGGCCAGGTCGAAGCGCGCGTAGGGCGAAAAGTGCAGCCGGTCGCGTCGATAGTCGCCGCCGGCCGACAGCGACATCAGCCATTGCTTGCCATCGCGTTCGCCAGTCACTCGACCGCCGTTGGCGGCGACGTAGCGGCGGCTGTCGAAAGACAGGCGTTGATAGCCGAACAGGCCGTCGACGAAGAAGATCTCGCCGGGATGATAGCTGCCGTACACCGCAAGGGTGAGGCTGTCCGCATCGCTGTGGCTGCCGTTCTCGCCGATGTCGCTGTCGTCGCGCCCGTAACCGATGCCGCCGCCCAGTACGAAAGCGCGATTGACGCGGTAGTCGGCGCCCAGACTGACGCCCGTGGTTTCGAAGTCCAAACCGCTGCTGTCCGCGCTGCCGTCGCGGTCGCCGCTATTGATCGAGCCGCCGGTCCAGATTGAATACGAACCACCAGTGGCCGCCGGTGCCGGCGCTGCAACAGGCGCGGCCTCGTCGAGGACAGGGCAGTGGCTGTCGAGCATGCGCCGCGTATCGTCGTTGCAGGCGGGGTCGGTGGCGAAGGTCACCCGGTTCTGGAAGCGCGCGCTTTCGTTGCCGCCATGCAGGCCCTCCATGCGTTGCTGGAAGTTGCCGATCTGTGCGTTCGCGAAACGGCGTGCCGCCGAAGCCTGCGCACCGAGCACGCCCATTACCTCCGCATCGAGGGTCGGATCCGGACGAAGGGTTACCTCGATATCGACCGTCGCTGGCGCCGAAGTGGCGAACGCATTGGCCAGAGTGAAAGTAACGGTAGCCAGGCCGGCGAACGAGGTCGCCGGTGTGAACGTAAGCTCGTACGTTCCGCCGTTGCGGGCGATCGTAGCGGTGCCCGACGACGCCGGCAGGACGGAGACAAGCGTCGCCGCAGTGAACGGCCCGCCGCTGGCGCCCGCGGTGAGGTCGACCACGACCGGAGTGCCGGCGATCGCGCTGACCTGTCGCGAGACCGCCACCGGCAACGGATTGACCGTGACCGTCGCGATGATCGGAGCCGATGCGCCGAACGCATTGCTCAAGGTGTAACCGATGGTGATCGAGCCTGAAGCATTGGTCGGCGGCGTGTAGACGATATTGGTGCCGCTGACGGTCGCCGTGCCTGTGCTGGGTGCGGCGACAATGGCGATGCCGGTGAACGGACCGCCGGTGGCGTTGAGGGTCGCGTCGATGGTGACCGCCTGGCCCGCCAGTGTGGTTACCGTCTGCGGCTGGCCTTGCGGCACGGACAACGGGGTTATCGTGATCGACACCACCGCCGGGGCGGAACTGCCGCCGGGACCGATGGCGGTATAGCTCAGCGAATCGGCACCGTGGTAGCCGGTCGTCGGCGTGTACACGATGCTGGTGCCGCTCACCACCGCAGTGCCGTGTGCAGGCCCGCTTGCGATAGCGACCGAACTGATCACGCCGCTGTCGTTGTCGGTCACTGCGATAGTGATCGCTTGCTGCGCCGGTGTGGTCGCGTTGTCGGCCACCGCGACCGGCGCCGTATCGGCGATGCTGATCGTGTAGGCCTGGCTGGCACTGAAGCCCAAGCTGTCCGTCGCCTGCACAGTGAGGTTGTAATTACCGACGGTAGTCGGCGTGCCGCTGAACGTTCCCGCCGAGTTGAAGCTCACGCCCGTTGGCAGGCTGCCGCCGCCCAAGCTATAGGAATACGGCGCTGTGCCGCCGCTTGCGCTGAGGCTAGCCGCGTAGGGCGTTCCTACGCCGCCAGCGGGCAGGCTGGTCGGTGCGATAACGATCGTCGGCGCTGCGATCGTCAGCGAGTAACTCGCCGTGATGGTGGCCGCAGTGCCGCCGGTACTGTCGGTGCTGCGGATCACGAAATTGAACGTGCCCGCTACAGTCGGCGTACCGCTGAGCACTCCGGCCGAGGAGAACGAAATGCCCACCGGCAGCGCGCCGCTGTCGAGCGCGTAACTGTAGGGTGCGATGCCGCCGCTGGTGCTGAAACTCTGGCTGTAGGCGACGCCCGGACTACCTGCAGGCAGCGTGGTCGGTGTCAGGACCAGAGTCGGAGCGGCGATGGTGACGCCGTAGGCGCGCGCGCTCGATTCGCCGTTCACGTCCTGCGCGGTGACTGTGAAATTGAACGTACCCGACGCCACGGGAGTGCCAGACAGCGTGCCGGCCGAGGTGAACGAAAGACCTACCGGCAGCGCGCCAGCGGTCAGTGCGAACGTGTAGGGCGCTACGCCGCCGCTGGCGCTGAGCGTCTGCGAGTAGGCGACGCTGGCGACCGGGTTGGGAAGCGTGGCCGGGTTGATCACGATCGTGGGTGCGCCGACTTGCAGTACGTAATTGACCGCCACCGAGTACGGCGCGCCAGTACCGGTGCTGCTGTCGGTGGCCTGCACGGTGATCGAATAGCTGCCTGGCGTCGTCGCCGTGCCGCTGAGCAATCCCGCGCTATTGAAAGAGATGCCCACCGGCAGCGCACCGGCGGTAAGCGCATAGCTGTAGGGCCCGGTGCCGCCGCTGGCGCTGATCGCCTGCGAATAAGGCGATCCGTAGGGCACTGTCAGCGTGCCTGCGGCCGGTGTCAGCGAAAGAGTCGGCGCGCTAACGGTGAGCGTGAACGCCTGCGCTTGCGTGAACGGACCGTTGCCGGTGCTGCTGTCGACGGCCGAAGCGTTGAGCGGGAACGAACCCGTCGCGGTCGGCGTACCCGACACTGTCACGCTGTCGGTGGTGGTGCCGGTGATCGAGAGCCCCGCCGGCAGTCCGCTGACCGAGTAGCCGCTGTACGGCGACGCACCGCCGCTCCAGGTGAAGGTTTGCGTGTAGGCCGTGCCGGCCTGTGCGGTGAGCGAGGCGGATGGGCTCACGGTGATGGTCGGGTTGCTTACCGTGATCGTCACCGTCGCGGGCGCCGAAGTGCCTGCGGCATTGGTCGCGGTATAGGTGAAGCTGTCCGGTCCGGCGTAGCCGGCGCTTGGCTGGTAGGTGATGGAGAAGCCACTAGCGATGGCGGTGCCGTGAGTCGGCGCGGTACCAACGGCGACCGAGGTCGGCGTCCCGCCGGTGATGTTCAGCGTGATCGCATTGGCGGCGCTGCTGTAACCGACAGTGGCGGAAACCGCGTTCGCGACCGGCGCGATTTCGGCGATGGTCAGCGAATAGGCCTGCGTGGCGGAGTAGGGTCCCGTGCCGGTGCTGCTGTCGGTCGCGGTGACGCTGAAGTTGAAGGTGCCGTTGGTAGTCGGCGTGCCGCTCAGCGTGCCGGCGCTGCTCAGGCTGATACCTGCGGGCAGCGCACCGGCGGTGAGCGCGTAGGTGTAGGGCGCGCTGCCGCCGCTGGCCGGGTTCAGCGCAGCGCTGTAAGGCGTCGCCACCGTGCCGTTGGCCAGCGTGGTTGCTGGCAGCACGACGGTAGGCGCATTGATCGTTAGCGAATACGCACGCGAGCCCGTGTAAGGGCCGATGCCGGTGCTGCTGTCGGTGGCGGTGACGGTGAAGTTGAAGGTGCCGCCCGCGGTAGGCGTTCCGCTCAACGTGCCGGTGCTGCTGAGGCTCATGCCCGCCGGCAATGCACCAGCAGTGATCGCATGCGTGTACGGTGCGGTACCGCCGCTGGCGCTGATTGTCTGGCTGTAGGCCGTCGCGACAGCGCCGGCCGGCAGCGTAGTCGGGGCCAGCGCGATGGTCGGTGCGTTCACTGTCAGCGAGTAGGCGCGGCTTCCGGTGAAACTGTTGGCATCGGTGGCCCTCACGGTGAAATTGAAAGTGCCGCCGGCGGTCGGCGTACCGCTCAATGCACCAGCGCTGCTGAGACTCAGTCCCGCTGGCAACGCGCCAGCCGTGATAGCGAAGGTATACGAAGCAGTGCCGCCGCTGGCGGTGATGGTCTGGTTGTACGCGGAACCGACGGCCGCGGCCGGAACCGTGGTCGGGCTGACTGCGATGGTCGGCGGCGGATTGACTACCAGGGTGACGCTTTCGACTTCGAAGTAAGTACCCGGGCCAGTGCTGCTGTCGGTGATCCGGATGCCGAAGGTATAGGTGCCCAGTGCCGTCGGAGTGCCGCTGAGGGTCGCGCCGCTCAGGCTCAGTCCCGGTGGCAGCGGACCATTAACGACTTCATGCGCCAGCGTATAGGACGCAACGCCGCCGACCGGCGTGAACGTGAAGGTATAGGGCACGCCATTCACCGCGGCAGTCGGATTGGCGGGCGAAAAGCTCAGGGTCGGATTGGCGACAGTAAGGGTGTAGGCCTTGCTCGCAGTCAGCGATGCGTTATCGGTGGCCTGGACCGTGAAGGTGTGGTTGCCACGCGCAGTGGGTGTACCCGAAAGCAAACCGCTGGCACTGAACGTGAGTCCTGCCGGCAATGTGCTGCCGCTGGCGAGCGCCCAGGTGTAAGGCGCGGTACCACCTGCGGCGGTCAACTGCTGACTGAAGGGCGTGCCGGCGGTCATGCTCAGCGTGCCGGGCGAGATCGTGATCGGCGACGCCGCTCCGATGGTGACGTTGACGGTGACTTCGTTGTTGTTTCCGTCGTCGAAGACGAAGCTGTCGCTGGTCGCAATATCGGCGCCGCCTGCATGCGCGTAAGTGACTGTCTGGGCCAGGGTGTTGACGGTGGCCGTGCCGTGCGTTGGCGGTACTTCCAGAAGGCCGATGCCGAAATTGGCCGGTCCATCGCATGCGCTGGCATCGATGGTGATCGAACCACCATGCGCAACCGAAACATTGAACGGTCCGCAGAACGGCGACGGCGCGGCTATCGCAACGCCGGGCCAAAACCATGCCGCGCACGATAGCGCCAGTAGTCCGAACCAAAAAACGAAACCGGCGCGCGATAGCCGTGCGCCATGCGCTGTCTGCTGATGCATATCCTTGCCCCAATTAAGCGCCACGCGTGCTTGAGCGGATGCTCTTTGTCTTCGCGATGGCGTAGATCCAATCCCCTTTGTCCGCTGTCAGTCGGGCGATGCTCGGCCACGATGCTTGCGAACTCTTGCCCATTCGAACAGGAACCTGGATCAAGAATAGTGCGGCGTCTCACATTTATCCATGCTGCGGGCGCACCGTAAAAATTTACTGTCTCGGTGTAAATATTTCACTTGTACCGCACGCATGCGGTGAGCGAGAGTAGCCATCGCATCTCACATCAACGTGCGGTGCCACCATTCTTGGGGAACAAAAATGACCGAAGTATTCTTGGGGCAGATCATGCTCACGGGCTTCGCCTTTGCGCCGAAAGGGTTCGCGCTCTGCAACGGACAGCTACTGGCGATCAGTCAGAACCAGGCTCTGTTTTCGCTGTTGGGAACGGCTTACGGCGGCGATGGCCAAACCACATTCGCACTACCCAATCTGCAGAGCCGCACGCCGGTCGCTTTCGGCTCGTCCGCCGATTCCGCCTGGCAGCCTTCGCCTTATCAGCTGGGCGAAACCGGTGGCGCCGAGAACGTGACTCTGCTGACCACGCAGCTTCCCACGCACAACCACCAATGCAACGGAACCACCAGCAACGGCAGCCAGCGCAACCCGACCGATGCGCTATACGGAACCAACACCGCAGCTCTTTATGCACCCGCCAGCGGCCCCCAGGTGCCGTTGTCGCCGCAGAGCATCGCGCCGGTCGGCGGTACCCAGCCGCATCCGAATATGCAGCCCTTCGACGTGATCAACTACTGCATCGCGCTGAGCGGCATCTTCCCGTCGCGCAACTGACACGGCCATCCACTCACTACACGGAGTTCCCTATGAGCACCTCGTATGTCGGAGAGATCCGTCTGTTTGGTTTTTCCCGCGTTCCCACTGGTTGGTTTCCCTGCGACGGCTCGCTGCAGTCGATCTCGCAATACGACGTCCTGTACACCCTGATCGGCACGACTTACGGCGGCGACGGCCAAACAACCTTCGCCATGCCCGATCTGAGAGGACGCGTACCGATGCATTGGGGCACCGGCCCCGGTCTGAGCACGCGCAGCATCGGCGAGCTCAGCGGCACTGAGACGGTCACCTTGACCACCAACCAGATGCCTGCGCACAGCCATGTGATGAGTGCGACCACAGCGGTGGCCAACGCTACGGCGATCGGCAACACGGTCGAGCTGGGCGCGTTGTCGGGCGACACCATGTACGCCACCGACATCACCGGCGCCAACGGCTTCGCCACCTCGGCCACATCGACCAGCATGGCCGGCAACAATCAACCGCACGACAACTGCATGCCGACGCTAACGGTGCAGTACTGCATCGCCTACGACGGTATCTTCCCGCAGCAGAGCTGACCCTTCGATTCGCGCCGCCGACCGCGCGAGCCTGCACGCCCACCTGTTTCGAGGACATCTCCATGACCGAACCCTTCTTAGGCGAAATCCAGCTTTTCGGTTTCAACTTCGCACCCCGTCAATGGGCCTCCTGCAATGGCGCGACGCTGCCGATCCAACAGAACTCCGCGCTGTTCGCGCTGTTGGGCACTCAATACGGCGGCAATGGATCGACCAATTTCCAGTTGCCCAACTTCACCGGTCGCGCAAGCTGCAACCAGGGCACGGGACCTGGCCTGAGCCAACGCGTCACCGGCCAGACCTTCGGCGAGAACAGCGTGACCCTGACCCAGGGCCAAATGTCGATGCATTCGCATCCATTCACCGTCTACAACCAGAACGATACGAGCAAGCGCGCAAGTTCGCCCAGTCCCGGCAATTCGTTGGCCGTGCCCAGCCTCAGCGCGCCGTTCGTCGCTGGCGGGCAGGCGAATGCGCAGTTCGCGCCGGGCATGTGCGGCCCCAGCGGCGGGGGCCAGCCGCATGAAAACCGGCAGCCTTATCTGGCAGTGAACTTCTGCATCGCGCTCAACGGCATATTCCCCAGCTTCGGCTGAGAGTCCGCATGTCCGCTCTTCGCGCGCCGTCGCGTCCGCCGTTTCCACCCGGCCGCGACGGCCGCCTGACGACCCCCGGGTTACTGCATTCGCGCGGGATCTCGCTGCGACCTGCACGCGATGACGATTTGCCCTGCTTGCGCGCGCTCTATGCGTCCACGCGCGCAGACGAACTCGCGCAGGTACTTTGGCCGGAGGCGGCCAAACGCGACTTTCTGGATAGCCAGTTCGCACTGCAGCACCTGCATTACCTGAGCCACTATGGCGAAGCGGACTTCCTGATCATCGAAGGCGAGGGCAGGTCGCTCGGGCGCTATTACCTGCATCGCGGCGAACCGGACTATCTGATCATCGACGTCAGCATCGATCCGGCCGCGCGCAATCGGGGCATCGCCGGCGCGTTGATCGTACAGACGCAGCGTGAGGCCAGCGAGCGCGGACGCGGCGTGCAACTGCACGTCCAAATCGACAATTTCGGTGCGCAACGTCTCTATGGACGTCTCGGTTTCGCCGCCGTCGAAGAGCTCGGCAGCCATCTGCGCATGCGCTGGTCGGCGGAGTAGACGGGCTGAAGAAGTTGGAGCGGAGCGGGGCAGAGGCCCGATCCGTTCGCTTCAATAGGTCGGCCCGGCTTAGTTGAATATGGCCTGATAAAGGAAGCCTTCGCGCTCGCGGGCGATCGGCACCAGGAAAATCCCGACCTCGCCCATTCCGTCGTGGCGCATGAGATACAGCTGCTGCGGAAACAGGAACGACGAGGCATTGCGGAACAACAGCGAGAATGGTGGACGCATCGTGCCAGGCGCTGCGCTTCCCTGTAGCGGACGCGCCTCGACCAGCACGAAGGGCACCTCGCCGTCGTTCATGGTCGCGGCGAATGTCTCGTTTACGTAAGGAGCGAAATGCTGCAGCGTCAACAATTCCATGTGGAGTCCCCTTGATCCGAACGCATGGTCGCCGGGTCGCGCGCGCGATGCAAGCGGTCAAGCAGAAACCGCAGTCGCGCGCTTGCGGACGGGAATGCGGACCGAGGACACCGCACTCTCGAAGGAGCTCTACCGACTGATTGGGCAAGCACACATCGATGGATGCGATTCAGCCATCAGTTGATGAATGCACCCACGACAAGTGGAATTATCGCCGCTCTCAGACCTGACGGCCGGCAGGGTAAAGCGAGCAAGCTCTTTGCAATCAATTGCAAGTAACGGCGTTGATCGCGTCGTTGGCCGTATTCGCAATGATAATGCGTTAGCCAATCCGCGTCGGACATTCAAACGCATTGCGTCAGCTTGTCCGCGATAATGCTCCTTCCGCGTTCCCTAAATACTGAGATCCCCCGATCTCTCTGCTTAATCGCAGAATTTCAAGGAGCGTTGCGTATGGAACCGCTGTTTCGATTCGTGCTGAATAGACCGCCTGTCGCACAAGACCCCGCTAATCCCAGTATTCGTTTAACCCAAGATTCGCCCTACCAAACCGCATTGCGGCGTTTGGACGGAAGCGGCAATCGAGAAGGACTCAAGAAGCTTGCGATCGCCTTTATCGAAAACCCGCAGTTCATAGGCAGCCCCGAGGACACACCGCTCGGTAAAGCCATCGGAGAGCTTGCAGCAAAATTAGATGCGCTCGAACGCGAAGATGAATTGGGCGCGGAGGCAGTCGCGCAAGCCATTGAATCGGCCTTCGATAAATCGGCTCCCGATCTAACTCGCTCCGATGACTTCAAGCAAGCTTTGGCCAGGCTTCGCGACAGCATCACCGCTATCAAGCAAGTGCCTGCCGAACACGGTAGGCCCGTAGAAGATCTCACCCAGCAGCTGCGAACGTTGGAACTTGTCGAGAAAGTGGCGAGCCAGCCGGATTTTCCCGCAAATGCTACCGCCTTGAAGCGCTATCGCCGACGCTCGCTAGAGCTGCCGTCCAAAGACCGACTGCCTTCGGTGCTGCGCCCCACCGAGGCCAACCGCAAGAAGGCCGACCAAGAGCGGGAAAAGCAGCAAGCCGAGCGCACCAAGACCGTCGATAGTCTGGTGGCCAAGCACCGCGAGCTAAGCGCCGCACTGCAGGAACTAACCCAGCTGGACGGCCCCAGTTTTGAGGTGAGCATCCAGGAACCCTCCGAGAGCCAACCGCCGACAGCCGGGCTGGAACTGGAGACGATGCTTCGGCACGGTGCCTCGTTCTCGGAGAAGCTCTCGGACATGCAGCTCAAGCATTTCGAGCGGCTGATCGAAGCACCGCGAGATGAAAGTCCGTCGCGATTCAACTCCACCATGCCCACCATCGAGAAGGTACCCGCGCGATTAGCCGCTTCGGCAGGTAGTCCAGCGGTCTCGCTTGCCCAGTTTAGGAAAGAAGGACTGCGCTTAGCGCCCGAGGCCGCTCGGGCACTCTCGGAGCAAACCCAGAAGACGCTGGCCACAGGCAAATTGTCAGCCGAGCGCGATGGCCTGGAAAAAATGGTGGCCTCGCTCACGCTGGCGCGGGAGAACACGCAGCGGCAACTGCAGGTAGCCACCGGCCCTCTGGTGGAGCGAAGCTTCCGCAAAGTGGGTAACACCCTGGTGGCCACCAAGACGACCAAGGCGTCGTTGTGGAGCCCCGCCTATGACTTTAAAGAAGTCATGCCATTTATACCCTTCCCGGGTCCGGCCAGCGTTCCCGCTACGCGCGGCAAGATATCGCCCGCAGGCATTGCCGATCTGCTCATGGTGCGCCAGCAGCTCATCGGCTACGAGCGTGCCGACGTGGCCCACGTCGAGAACGTTCTTAAAGGCGAAGGCAAGGAAAGGGAGCACACCACGCGACGGGAAACTGAAGAGCTGACGTTTGTCGAAACTGAGGTTTCAACGTCCGAAGAGCGCGAGCTGGAAACGACCGATCGCTTTGAAATGACGCGCGAAAGCAACCAGACGATCAAGGAAGACGCCTCGCTCAAGGCCGGGTTGACGGTATCGGGTAAATACGGTCCGACGGTGGAGTTCACGGCTAGCGCCGAAGGATCGATGTCCCGCTCCAAAGAAGAAGCCACTAAGTCCGCTTCCAGCTTCTCCCAAGATGTCACCCAGCGCAGCTCCAACAAGATAAGCGAGCGCGTACTCGAGCGATCGTCGTTGCGCGTGACCAACGAGGTCACTGAGAAGAACGTCCACAAACTGGATAACGTGGAAGGGACCGGCCACATCTCCGGCGTCTACCAGTGGGTCAACAAGGTCTATCAGGCGCAGATGTTCAATTACGGCCTGCGCACCATGTTTGATTTCATGGTGCCCGAGCCGGCGGCGTTCTTGATCAAGGCCATGCAAACGGCCCACGAGAGCAGCGTCGAGCTCGAGAAGCCTGAAGCGTTCACAATGACGCCCAACGAGATTTCCGAGATCAATTACGGCGATTGGGTTGCAGCCTACTCGGCCACCGACGTCGATCCGCCTCCGGAGATGTACAAGACCAAGGCAGTGGACTTCAAGGCCACCGACGAAGAGCCCCCCACGATGCTGAGCCACTCCGGCCAGATCGCCATTGATGACGGCTATGAGGCTATCACCGCCTATATCGGCACCTTGGTGTTCTTCTGGGCCGACAACTGGAAGCTGTTTGCCGTCGTAGGCAACAACTTCTTAGATGTGAGCATGAAAGCCGATAAGACTTATCCCACCATGCGCACGGTCAGCATGAACAATGAAACCGGCTCGGTCCCGTTTGCGTTGATCACCAACCGCGTGGCCACGGTGGGGTTTTCGGTGGAGGTCAAGTGCAAGCGCACCGACCGGGCCATGGCCAAGTGGCGCGCCGAAACGCACGCTAAGTTGACTGCCGCCTACCGCGCCCGCCTGAGCGAGTACGAAGAGAAGCTCGCTTCCATCGAGATGCAGGCCGGTGTGGCCATTCGCGGTGCCAATCCGGCCTTGAACCTGGAACGCATGAAGGACGAGCTCAAGAAGGATTGCATCAGCATCATCACCGACCAGCATTACGA
>Ga0307513_10004958_pt1 | contig 17650 bp, 22 predicted proteins | sample 15_EM_MG_FD_202174 | JGI IMG/M metagenome (GOLD analysis project Ga0307513, IMG submission 202174) | Populus trichocarpa ectomycorrhiza microbial communities from riparian zone in the Pacific Northwest, United States - 15_EM | ecosystem: Host-associated > Plants > Roots > Unclassified | place... | reverse complement strand
GGGATCACGATGTCGGGGATCGTCGTCTGCAACCGCTTCGCCATCGTCTCGCTCGCCAGCACCATCACCCCGGCGTAGGCGGGCGGAGCCTCAGGGTTCAGCTCGCGCCAGCGCAGGAACTCCGCCACCGAGTACCCGACCTGCACGAACACCGCGTCGGCCGCGCGCTTCCAGGCCGGCAGCCGCCGCCCCTGCCCGGCCGACACGCTCACCCGGAACGGCGCGATCCCGGCGAACTCCGGCCGGTCCGTGGTCGCCCGCACCTCGTCGATCATGGTGCGGACGGTCAGCCCACCGGCGCGGTCGCCCTCGGTCGGCCGGTCGCCGTGCACCAGCAGGAACTCGCGCACCCCGTAGGCGGCGGCGGTGAGCAGATCACGACGCAGGCCGAGCAGGTTGCGGTCGCGAGCGTTGACACAGGCGATGCTGCGACCGCCCATGGCCGCCACCTCGTTCGCGACGGCGATGCTCGACACGGTGGCCCGGCCGATGTGGTTGTCGGGGATCAGGAACGCGTCCGCCACCGGCGTCAGCACCCCGATCTGGTGCCGGGCGTGCCGCAGGTCCGGGCTGGTCGGCGGCTCGATCTCGCACACCACACCGAACTCGTCACTCATGATCGAGGAACCTACCTGCGAAGTGCACAGGATTGATCCGATGAGATCGTCACGCCCGGCCGGTCTACCCGTCGACCGTCACCGAACCAAGGAGCCCGACATGGGAAAGATCATCGTTCACGAGTTCTCCTCGCTCGACGCGATCGTCGAGGCGCCCTCATGGACGTTCGAGTACGGCTTCACCGACAAGATGACCGCGGCCATGGGCGCGCTCACCGGCAGCGCGTCCCGCATCCTGCTGGGCCGGGTCACCCACGAGATGTTCGAGCCGGCCTGGTCGGTCCGCACCGTCGAGGACGACCCGGGCGCCCCGTTCTTCAACGACACCACCAAGTACGTCGTGTCCTCCACCATGACCGATCCGACCTGGCGCAACACCGAGGTGATCGGCCGTTATGACGCGGAGGCGCTCCGCAAGCTCAAGGAGTCGACCGACGGCGATCTCTTCGTCAGCGGCAGCATCACCCTGGTGCGCGGGATGCTCGCCGACGGGCTGGTCGACGAGCTGCACCTGTTCGTCTACCCGCTCGCGCTGGGCAGCGGTCTGCGACTGTTCCCCGACGGCGGCCCGCAGACGAAGCTCGCGCTGCTCTCCAGCGACACCTTCGAGAACGGCGTGCTGCACCTGGTCTACGGGCCGGCCTGAGCATCTCGACGACGATCCCGACCGCCATCAGCAGGCAGGGAAGTCAGGCCGACACGGTGCGGTCCGCCGGCGCGGCCACGATCCGCCGCCGGCGGCGCGGCACCAGCAGCGTCGGGTGGCTGATGCTCCACGCCGCACCGGAGCAGACGAGCTCCTTGATCCGTGCACCGAACCCGCCCGTGATGGCTGCCGACCGAGCCTCGTCGTCGAGGGTGACGAACTGGAGCATGCCGCTGCGGCGCCCGAGGCTGATGCACTGGCCGTAGTAGCCGACCTCCCGGTCGGGCACCCGGCGGCCGGTCAGGCGCGCGGCCAACGAGTCGGTGGCCAGCCAGGCCCCCGGGATCCCCGAGCCGCAGGCCATGCGCAGCGGCGCGCCACCCGCACCGGCGGCGAACGCCGCATCGCCGACCACGTACACGTCGGGATGCGAGACCGAGCGCATGGTGGCGTCGACGACGATCTGCCCGGTGTCGGCCAGCTCGAGGGTGGTGGCCGTCGCCATCGGGTGGGCGACGAAGCCACCCGTCCACACGGTCACGTCGGCCGGGATCCACCCGCTGTCGGAGGTGGCCACGCCGGCGGCATCGACGGCGGTGATGTCGGTGTGCTCGTGGGTGGTGATGCGCAGCCGGTCGAACGTGCGGCTCAGGTGCCGGCGGGCCCGCTCGCCGAGCCAGTCGCCGAGTTCGCCGCGGGCGGCGAGCGCGACGTGCAGGTCGGGGCGGGACTCGGCGATCTCGGTGACGGCCTCGATGCCGGTGAGGCCGCCCCCGACGACCAGCAGGTTGGCGCCTGGGGCGAGATCGAGCAAGCGCTCGCGCAACCGGAGTGCCGCCGGTCGGCTCGTGACGGAGTGGGCGTGCTCGGCCACGCCGGGCACGCCGTGGTCGGTGGCGACGCTGCCGAGGGCGTACACGAGGCTGTCGTAGGCGATCCGGCCCGTGCCGCCGTGCGGGTCGACGAGCTCGACGGACCGGTGGTCGACGTCGACGGCGGTGACGCGAGCCGTGCGCACTTCCACACCGGTGCCGGCGAAGACGTCGCGCAGCGGGCGCAGCCGCAGCTCCTGGCCGACCGCGAGCTGGTGCATGCGGACCCGCTCGACGAAGTCCGGGTCCGCGTTGACCAGGGTGATCTCGACGTCGTCGGGGTGCAGGCTGCGGGCGAGCCGTCCGGCCGCGTGGGCCCCGGTGTACCCGGCGCCGAGGACGACGATGCGGTGCTTCATGGTTGCGCTCCTGTCCGGTTCGCTGTGTTCGCGACTTGAACCGGACAGCGCCGCGATCCCTGACAGGTTGCGGCCGTGACGTGGCTCACCAGGCGGTGCCGAGCGGCTCCCCGTGCTCGACCGACGCCCACTGGCGCGTGATGCGTTCCAGCTTGGCCGGGTTGGCCTGGACGCGGATGGCGGCCACGCCGTCGGGCGTCACGTCCAGAGCCATGACGGCGACCACCCGGTCACCGCCGGCGACGACCACTGCCGAGCCGCCGTTGACGGTCCCGGCGTAGAACGTGGCGCTGCCACCGATGAGGGACTGCGCGAGCGCCTGCAGGGCCGCGTTCGGCCGGAACAGGCCGCGCAGCAGCCGCGCGACGCGCAGCGCACCGAAGATCGGCGCACGCCGCGCCGGGACTGCGCCGCCGCCGTCGGTGACGGTCATGGCGTCGGCGGTGAGCAGGCGCAGCAAGGGTGCGGTGTCGCCGGAGAGCGCCGCGGCGAGGAACTCCTCGACGACCCGGCGCGCCGCGGCCAGGTCGGTCTCCGTGCGGACCCGACGGTCGGCCAGGTGCTGCTTGGCGCGTCGATGGATCTGCTGGCAGTTCGACTCGGTGAGATCGAGCATCGCGGCGATCTCCGCGTGCGGGTAGCCGAACGCCTCGCGCAGCACGTAGACGACGCGCTCGTTGGGCGAGAGCCGCTCCATGACGGTGAGCACCGCCATCGACACCGACTCGCGCTGCTCGACGGTCTCGGCCGGCCCGAGCATCCGGTCACCGGCGAGGACGGGCTCGGGCAGCCACTCGCCCACGTACGTCTCGCGCCGGGCCCGCGCCGAGGTGAGCTGGGTGAGGCACACGTTGGTGAGCGCCTTCGTCAGCCACGCCTCGGGGGTGTGGATGTGCTCCCGGTCGGCCGCCTGCCAGCGCAGGAACGTGTCCTGCACCGCGTCCTCGGCGTCGCCCGTCGAGCCGAGCAGCCGGTAGGCGATCGCCTCGAGGCGGGCACGGGACGCCTCGAACAGGTCGGTCTCGCGCGCACTGAGCAGCATCAGTTCCCAGCGTAGGACACGGCCGTGAAACGCGGCTGGAGGGAACGCGCGGCACCGTCGTCGGCATGACCCGACGAATCACCCGGGCGGCCGCGGCGACCCTGCTCGTCGTGGCAGCCACCGCCTGCTCCCAGGTACCGGAAGCGGTTCTGGTGGCGGAGTTCTGCGAACGCGCCCAGGCCCTCCAGGAGACCGGAGACCTCGCGAGTTTCGCGACGGACCGCTCACAGATGGCGGACGAGTACGACGCCGTCATCGCCGTCGCACCGCCGGATCTCGTCGACGACCTCACGACGCTGCGGAACTCCAGCTTCGCCGATGCCGCGTCGGACGACGCGGCCCTCGCGAAGGTCATCTGGGCCTACACGCGGTTCGAGATGGCGTACCTCGACCGGTGCCAGTCCGGCCGCTGAGTGGCGAGACGGCCGTGAAACGCCAATGGATGGCGCGCCCCGACACGCTCGCCGGCACGTACCCGCCACGGCCGGAGGTCCGCCCCATGCCCCGTCGAATCGCCCGGGCCATGTTGCTGCTCCTGGTGGCAGCTGCGGCCTGTGGTCGGTCACCGGTGCCCGGGCCGGCTGCACCGCCGGCGGCGGCGTTCTGCGATCGCTTGACGAGGCTGATGGAGCTGAGCGGCGAGATCGAGGACCCGCAGGAGTACCCACGGCTCGTCGCCGCGTACGAGTCCGCCATCGCCGTCGCGCCACCCAGCCTCGCCGCCGATCTCGCGGCGGTTGAAGCCTTCTACCGGTCCGCGTACGAGGAGACCGACGGCACCGGGTCGGATCCCTACGAGGCGAGCAGGCGGATCACCACGGCATGGCAGAACCGGTGCCCGTGACCGGGCGAGACGGCCGTGAAACGCCGGTGGAGGGAGCGCGCGGCACCGTCGACAGCACCTGCTCGTCCGAATCGGAGGTCGCCATGTCCCGACGAAGCATTCGCGCGGCCGGGGCCGCCCTGCTGGTGGCGGCAGCTGCGGCCTGCGGTCAGTCACCGGCTGCCGGTTCGGCCGCACCGCCGGCGGTGTTCTGCGAACGCCTCCACGAGGTGATGGACCTGAGCGTCGAGATCAAGCACCAGCAGGGGTTCCCGCGGCTCGTCGCTGTCTACGAGTCCGCCATCGCCGTTGCGCCGTCCGACCTCGTCACCGACCTGACCACGCTCATGACCTACTACCGGTCCGGGTACCGGGCGCCCGCTCCGTCCGGGCCGGATCCCCACGACGCGAGCAAGCGGCTCACCGCCGTGTGGCGCCACCAGTGCCCGTGACGCTCACCCGAGCTCCTCGGCCAGCGCGACGATGATGCCCTCGGGCCCGCGCAGGTAGCACATCCGGAAGCTGTCCCCGATCTGCTGGACGTCGCCGAGGAGCTCGGCGCCGTGCGTGCGCAGGCGGGCGATGGTGTCGTCGACGTCGTCGACCGCGAACAGCAGGCGGCGGATGCCCATCGTGTTCGGCGGCGCGGCGGGGTCGGACGGGATCGCCGTCGGGGTGTGGAACCGCATCAGCTCGAGCCTGCTCGTGCCGTCCGGCGTGCGGACCATCGCGACATCGAGCTGCACCTCGTCGAACCCGGAGATGCGAGCCGCCCAGCTCCCGTCGACCGTCGTCTCGCCCTCGAGCTCCAGGCCGAGCTCGACGAAGAACGCGACGGTGGCCGCGAGGTCCTCGACGACGATGCCGACGTTCTCCATGCGCTTGACCGACATTGCGGTACCCCCTCCTGGTGCGGCCCCGGTGGCCGCGGCTGCCCGGGAAACGGAGCCGACGGGCCGTTCTCGACATCGTCGGCCCCGTGCCCTTCGGGAGCTCAGGCGGGCGGCGCCGCGGTCCGGTCGGCTCGGTCCGGCAGGGTGATCCCGCAGGCCTGCAGGGCGGCCTGCACCTTCGGGTCGCCGTACATCCCGCCGCCGGGAGCACCCGTGGGGCGGGGTCGCGGGGTCTCGCCTGCGGCCGGCGTGGGCCGATCCGTGGGCCGTGGCCCGGGGGTCGGCACGGGAATGCCGGCCGCCTGCAGGCACTGCTCGACCTGTTGCCTCGTCTGCTCGTCCATGCCGCGCGGGCCACCGGAGGCCGGCGCCGCCGATCCCCCACCGCAGGCCGTGACCGCCACGACCATGAACGCGGCCACTGCGGCACCCATCGTCCGTACCACCATCGTCCTCCTCGTCGCCTGCTCAACCCGTGCCGGATCGCACGGTCACCGACGTCGCCGTGACGGCACCGTCGGCGCCCTTCGTGCCGCTCACCGAGACCGGGTCGCCGACCTTCGGATGGCCCAGCCCGCTCGCTGAGACGGTCGCGGTGCCCGGCACCGTGACCGTCACCGCGGTGCCGCCGAAGTCGGTGACGGTCAGGGTCTCGCCGGTGACGGCCGAGACCGTGCCCACGACCGCGGGTGGCCCGCCGGCCTGGTCCGCGCCCTGAGTCCGCGCGGCCGGCGCGCCGCCCACGGCAGGCCTGGCCCGCAGCGCCCCACCGAGGAGCGTGGAGTCGTGGTTCTTCTGGACGAGCACACCCGCGCCGAACCCCAGCGCCACGATCACACCGCCGACGAGCAGCAACGTCAGCTTCGACGTCTTCCGCGCCGGCGCGTCCCAACCCTCGTCGAGGACGTCTCCGTCATCCGGCTCGTCGTAATCGCCGTGGTCGTGCACGCTGCGCGGCGGTGTCACCGGCAGCACGTCGGTCGCATCGGGGTCGGGCATGCTCACCTCTACTCGTAGCGCAATGCGTCGATGGGCCGCAGCGCCGCCGCGCGGTTGGCGGGGTAGATCCCGAAGAACAGCCCGATCGCGACGGACACGACGAACGCCAACACGACCGAGTACGGCGCGACGACCAGCTGGAACGTGCCGAACCGCAGCTGCCCGACCCCCACGCCGAGCACGACGCCGACGATGCCGCCGAGCACGGCCAATAGCACCGCCTCCAGCAGGAACTGCCCGACGATGTCGGCGCGCTGGGCACCGACGGCCTTGCGGATGCCGATCTCGCGGGTCCGTTCGGTGACGGTGACGAGCATGATGTTCATGACCCCGATCCCGCCCACGAGCAGCGAGATCCCCGCGACGGCGCCCAGCAGCAGCGTGAACGTCGAGGTGGTGGCCAGCACGGCCGACTGGATCGAGCTCGGGTTGAAGATCGAGAAGTCGGGCGTGGCGGCCGTGACGTCGTGCCGTGCGGCGAGGATCGACGTGACCTGCGAGCTGATGGCGTCCACGGACTGGGCGGTGGCCGCCTTCACCGAGATGCTGGTGACGTTGCCGTAGCCGGTCAGGGTGTCCTGCACGGCCGTGAGCGGCGCGATCAGCCGGTCGTCCTGGTCCTGGGGGCCGGTGCTGCCCTTCGTGGCGAGCAGCCCCCCGACCGTGTAGTCGATGCCGTTGAGCTGGACGGCCTGACCGACGATCGCGGCGGTGTCGGCGCCGACGAGCGCGGTGGCGACGGTGGTGCCGACGAAGGCGACGCGCCGGCGATCGGTGTAGTCGGAGTCGGACATGCCGGCTCCGACGGTGATCGAGTCGTTGTTGTTGACGAGGTAGCTCGGCGTGGTGCCGGTCGTGCTCTGGACGGTGTGCGAGGCGCCCCGATAGGTGACGGTCACGCTCTGCGCGGTCACGACGGGCGCCACGGACACCACGTCGGGCGCCGACACCGGGTCGAGCAGCGCCTCGGCGTCGGCGAGGGTGAGGGCGGGCGTGCGGGTGCGCGTGCCGTTGTCCACGGTCGCGGTCGGGGCACCGGGGCGGGCGTTCGCTCCGCCGGGCCGGGCGCCCTGTGCACCGCCACCCAGGAGGCCACCGAGGGCACCACCGCCACCACCGCCGACGGCGACCCGGCCACCACCACCGGCCCCGCCGCGGTTGCCAGCCCCGGTCGATGTCGACGTGACCGTGATCGTGTTGCTGCCCAGCGCGCTGATCGACTGCTGCACCGACGCGCTCGCGCCGTTGCCCGCCGCGATCAGGATGATCACGGCCGCGACGCCGATGATGATCCCCGACATCGTGAGCAGCGACCTGAGCTTGTTGGCCAGCACGCCGCGCAGCGCGAACCGGGCGCTCTCCCGGAAGTTCATCCACTCATCCGTTCATCCGGCAGCCCGCAGGACAGGTGGTGGCCCCGCGACGGCTGCCGCCCGACGGTCGGAGAGCACCTTGCCGTCCTGCATCCGCAGCACCCGCTTGGCGTGCGCCGCGACCTCCTCCTCGTGCGTGATCACCACGAGGGTGCGGCCGGTCGCGTTGAGCCCGTCGAACAACGCCAGCACCTCCTCGGTGCTGCGGCTGTCGAGCGCGCCCGTCGGCTCGTCGGCCAGCAGCAGGACGGGATCGGTGGCGATGGCGCGCGCGATCGCGACGCGTTGCTGCTGCCCGCCGGACAGCTGCGACGGCAGGTGCCCCGCCCGGTCGGACAACCCGACCTGGGTCAGCGCCGCGAGCGCGCGGTGGCGCCGCTCCGCCGGCGGGACCCGCGCGTAGGCCATGGGCAGCTCCACATTGCTGGTCGCCGTCGTGCGCGGGATGAGGTTGAACGACTGGAAGATGAACCCGATCTTCCGGTTGCGGACGATCGCCTGGCGCCGCTCGTCGAGCCGGCGCACGTCGACCCCGTCGAGCAGGTACCGGCCGCGGGACGGGGCGTCGAGGCAGCCGATGATGTTCATCAGCGTCGACTTGCCCGAACCCGACGCGCCCATGACGGCGACGTAGTCGCCGCGCTCCACCACCAGGTCGACGCCGTCGACCGCGCGCACGAGGTTCTCCTCGGTGCCGTAGAGCTTCGCCACCCCGCGCAGCTCGATGACCGGGCGGGCCATCATCCACCGGTCCGTGCGGGAGCGCCGGGTACGCCGTTGCTCGCCGGGCCACCCGTCGTCGTGGGCAGCACGATCGTGTCGCCCTCGGCGACCCCGGAGAGGACCTCGGTGTCGGTGTCGCCCTGGACCCCGATCTGGACAGGCAGCACGGTGTCCGCGCCGTCGCGGCGCACCGTCACGGTGTGCCGATCCCCCTGCGTCGTGATCGCTGCCGTCGGCACCCTGAGCACGCCGTCCTTGGCGCTGGTCTGGATCGACAGGCTCGCCGTCGCACCGACGCCCACGTCCGGCGGCGCGCTGTCGACGGCGATCGTGATCGGGTAGAGCACGACGTTGTTGGTCACCGTGCTCTGCGGCGTGATCTGCACGACCGAGCCCGTCGCCGTCGTGCTCGTGCCGGGGAACGTGATCTGTGCCGGCTGCCCGAGCTTGATCTTCGACGCGTCCGCCTCGGCGATGTTCGCGGTGATTGCGAGCTGGGAGACGTTCGCGATCACGACGAAGCCGGTGCCCGCGGAGGAAGCGGACGACGACGCGCTCGACGTGCTCGAGCTCGTCCCGCCCGTCGCGGTCGTGCCCGTGGTCGACGTGGTGGAGGACGTCGACGAGGTGCCCGACGACTCGCCGGCCTTGCCGTTGACCGCGAGCACCACCCCGGCCTGCGGCGCCTTCAACGTGGTGTTGTCGACACCCTTGCTGGCCGTGTCCACCGCCACCTGCGCGCTGTCCACCGTGGCCTGGACCTGCGCGATCTGCGCCGGCGTCTGCGGATGCTGGTTGGCCTGCTGGGTGAGCTTCGCTGAGCTCACGTTGTTCCTGGCCGTCGTGACCGCCGCTTCGGCCGTCGTGATGGCCTTCTCGTCGGCGAGCGCGGTGTTGCGCTGGTTGTTCTGGGCGGTCGTCACCGCAGCCCTGTCAGCGGCCAGGGTGGCGTCCTTCGAGTTGCACGACGTGTTGCTGCCGCTCGACTTCGTCTGGGTGCCGAGGATCCCCGAAGAGCCCGCGGCCGTGTCCGAGTCGGAGCTTGGCGCTGGGGCTGCCGTCGTCGGGCACGGCGCCTCCTGGTCGATGCGGAGCTTCTTCTGCGCGGCAGAGACGGCGTCAGCGGAGCTCTTGTCGTCGAGGTCCTTCTGCTGGTGCGCCTGGTCGAGCTGCTTCTGGGCCGTGTCGAGGGCCTGCTGGGCCGACGTGATGCCGAGCGCGTCCTGCTGGGCCTGGACCGGCGTGGCCCCGGACTGCGCTTGCGCGAGCGCGGCCTTGGCGCCGTCGAGCTGGGCCTGGGCGGTGCGCAGGCTCGCCTGCGCCGAGTCGGGATCGATGGTGGCGAGGATCTGGCCGAGCGTGACCGTGTCGCCCGGCTTGACGGCCACCTCCTTCACGAAGCCGGTGGACTCGAAGCTGACCGGGGTGCTCACCTGGGAGGCGGCGTTGCCGCTGCCGGTGACGCTGGCGGTGACGGCGCCGCGGGTGACCACCGCGGTCCGCTCGACCTGCTGCGGCGGGCTCGGGTTGCCGATCAGCAGGTACGCGCCGACGGCCGCGACGACGAGCAGCAGCGCGAGACCGGCGTTGAGCCACCGGGTGCGGTGCGGCGAACTGCGGATCCTGGCCCACCGCGAGGGCGGACGACCGACGCGCGGCGGCGGACCGGAAACCGTCGTGCTCATGACGCCCCTGCCTTCTTATGAATCTGCTGTGAATATCGGTCGAGAAACAGCACGACCGGCGTCAGCGCGCCGGTGCGAGCGCACATTAGTAGGCAGATCGGGCGCATCATCAACCGGGTCACACTTCGAGTATGCCCAGTTCACAGGCATGATCACGAAGCTGGCGTCGGCGACCGGCCAGCACTCGCGAAGAATTGGACAAATCGCACGACAACCATTCCTCGTGCCGCACGTCACCGGCCGGGAGAATCGTCCGGAACGCCTCATCGCACCCGCCGAGCGGGCTGTTGCGAGGATGTCGCCATGACCCCGCCCGAGGACACCCGAGCCGAGGCCTGCGCGGCAACGATCTGGGACGCCTGGACAAGCGGAACCCGGCTCGGCGCGCTGCCGGATTCGATCCGGCCCACCACCTCGGACGACGGCCGCCGTGCCCAGCGCGCGCTGGCGGAGCATGCGGGCCACAGCTACGGATGGAAGCTCGCCGCAACCGCACAAGCGGGGCAGGCACACATCGGCGTCGACGGGCCGCTGGCCGGGCCACTGTTCGAACGGTTCCGGTACGAGCCCGGCGCCGTGCTCCCCAGCCACGACCTGCACATGCGGGTCACGGAGGCCGAGTTCGCGTTCAGGATGGCGCGCGACGTGCCCGCGGACGCCACCGACACCGAGATCGTCGACGCGATCGCCGCACTGCACCTCGCGATGGAGATCCCCGACTCGCGGTTCGTCGACTACGCCGCCGTCGGCGGACCGTCACTCCTCGCGGACGCCGCCTGCGCAGGCATGTTCGTCCTGGGTCCGGCCGTCTCCGATTGGCACGGGGAGGCGCTCGCCGACCGGGCCACCACGATCCTCGTCAACGGGGAACCCGCCGCCCACGGCTCGGGCGGGGCGGTCCTCGGCGATCCCGCGCACGCCTTGCGCTGGCTGGTGCACGACCTCGCCCGCCACGGCGAGACGCTGCGCGCCGGCGACATCGTGACCACCGGAACCACCACAGCGCCCCCGCCCATCGGGGCGGGCGACTCCGTCCGCGCTGACTTCGGCGACTACGGCACGGTCGAGCTGTCGTTCCATCGCTGATCGACGAGCCGGGGATCCGTCGAAGGATTGACGACACCCCGCCCCGGCTCACGGACGATGCAGGGATGAACACGCGGTACCTGATCGGCACCACACTGATCGTCGCCGGCGCCGTGCTCGCGCTCCTGATCCCCGACCTGACGTTCCTCTGGTTCACCGGACGCCCCCTCGGGATCCTGCTGATCGCGATCGGCGCCTTCGAGCTCGGCGAGAAGTTCTTCCACGAGCGCCGGAGCACCACGCACCCGACCGATCCACGCTGATCCGAGGCTCCAGCTGACCCGCGCGCTCTCCGAATCGGCCGAGAGCGCCGCCCGGCAACAGCAGGCCGCCCATCGGCTCGTCGACAACGCCCTGCGCGAGGGTGAGCACGCCGATGCAACGCGGGCGCTGTCCGCAACGTCATGTTGAGGCCAGTTCCGGCCAGGAGCGGAGACCTCATGCAGGCACTTGTCGGCGTTCTCACTGCCACCCTGCCGGCCCTGTTGTCGAGCGCGGCAACCGCGTCGCCCGCCGGTTACCACGTGGGTTATGTCGACGATGTGCGGCAGGAGGGCTCCGGCGACGTGGTGCCCGTGCCCGGGTGCCGCCAATCTGCAGGTGTCGTTGCTCAACCGGGTCTCGCCGACGTTCGACGCACCTGGCGTTGTCGACGGCTACCCGACGCTGCGGTCCGTCGTCTACACCGGCGACTTCGAAGGACTCGGCATGGGCATCGGGGTCAGGGAGCGGCTGCCGTTCCGGGTGTTCACCATGACCGGGCCGGACCGCATCGTCATCGACATCGCGCACCGCTGGCCGTGACTCACCCGCGAGGCCCTGCTCAGCGCCACGGCTCTTCGGGCGCGCCGGTTCGCCGGTTGTGGTGGTCCAACAGCCTGGACAGCAGTTCGGTCAACCGCTGTCGCTCGTCGGGTGCCAGCGGAGCCAGCAGCTCGTCCTGCGTTTCGGCCAGCCGCTTCTCCAGCCGGCCCAGCAGCCGCTTGCCCGCGGCGGTGAGCGAGACAATGTTGCGCCGCCGATCCGCGGGGTCAGGTGCGCGCTCGACCAGCTCCTGACCGGCGAGGTCGTTGATCGTCGCGACCATGTCGCTGAGGTGGATGCCGCTACGGCGGCCGAGCGTGGCCTGACTGGCCGGACCGTGCTCCGCCAGCGTCGCCAGCAGGCGGTAGTGGTAGCCGCGGGCGCCGACGGTCGCGAACCCGTCGGACACGAGGCGGTGCGCGTGACCTGCGGTCTGGGTGAGCAACCAGCTGGGCAGGTGCTCCCACCTGGCGGGCGTCGCCTCTGCCGGGTTCTCCATCCGCCGACTCTACCGAATCGTTCGGGCGACTAACGATCGTGTTATCGTTAGTCGCACTAACGTTTATGCGGCAAACGAACTCCAGGAGCCCAGCTCATGATCAAGCCGTTCCACATCGACATCCCGCAGACCGACCTCGACGACCTTGCCGACCGGCTCGCCCGCACGCGCTGGCCCAACGAGGTCACCGACGCCGGGTGGGACTACGGCTTCCCCCTGGCGCGGCTCAAGGAACTGGCCGAGCACTGGCGAACCGGCTACGACTGGCGCGAGCACGAGGCAGCACTCAACGAGCTTCCGCACTTCATCACCGAGATCGACGGGCAGAACATCCACTTCGTCCACGTCCGATCGTCGAATCCGGATGCGTTCGCGCTGGTCCTCACCCACGGCTGGCCCGGCTCGTTCCTCGAGTTCCTCGACGTGATCGAGCCGCTGTCCCGCGACTTCCACCTGGTGATCCCGTCCATCCCCGGCTACGGCTTCTCCGGGCCGACCCACGAGCGCGGCTGGGACATCGGCCGGATCGCGGCGGCCTGGGCGGAGCTGATGCGTCGCCTCGGGTACGAGCGCTACGGCGCGCAGGGCGGCGACTTCGGCTCCGGCATCTCGCTGGCACTCGGCGCGGTGGCCCCCGACCGGGTCGTCGGGGTGCACGTCAACTACCTGCCGACCCGGCCCGTCCCGGACGCCGACATCGAACTGTCCGAATCGGATGAGTCGCGACTGGACAAGGTCAGGCAGCTGATGGCGAATCGTCCGCCGTACCAGGCCCTGCAGGCCCGCACCCCGCAGACCATCGGCTACGCGCTGACCGACTCGCCGATCGGCCAGCTGGTCTGGATCGCCGAGCGCTTCGCGCAGTGGACCGATCCGCGCTCGCAGATCGGCGACGAGCAGATGCTCACCAACATCTCCCTGTACTGGCTGACCGCCACCGCGGCGTCCTCGGCGCGACTGCACCACGACACCCCGCGGCGGACCGAGCCGTGTCCGGTTCCGGTCGGCGTGGCGGTGTTGCCGCACGACATCACACAGTCCGTGCGACCGCTGGCCGAGCGGCTCTACGACATCCAGCACTGGTCGGAGTTCGAGCGCGGCGGCCACTTCGCCGCGATGGAGGTACCGGAACTGCTCGCAGAGGACATCCGCAACTTCTTCCTGGCCCGCGTCAAGTGACCAGCACCGATTCCCTGATCCGCGCACTCGCCGACCGTGCCGAACTCGCCGACCTGGTCGCCCGCCACAGCTTGTGGATCGACGAGAGCCGCTACGACGAGACCGACCGCTTGTTCACCGAGGATGTCGTCGTCACATCCCCGCGCGGGGAGGCCCGCGGTATCGAGGCGCTCATCGAACTCGCGCGCTCGGGCCACGACACGTACGTCCGCATGCTGCACAGCAAGTCCAACCTGATCATCGACGTCGACGGCGAGACCGCCACGCTGCGGGCCCACGACATCGCCGTGTTCGTCATCGACGACAAGACGGTGGCCATCGCGGCCGGGTTCCATACCTACGGGGCGCGCCGCACCGAGCACGGCTGGCGCTTCGACCGCCTCGTCGTCACCTCGGTCGCAATGACCGAAGCTCTCGGCCGTGTCGTCGCGGGGAAGGTGGGACCGCGTGCGTCGGTCAGCCCTTCGCTTCGCGGACGTCCGTTCCCTGCTCGACGAACGCCTTGAAGTCCTGCATGTGCTGCAGCGACAGCTTGCGGAAGGCGCCGCGCATGAAAGGCGCCATCAGCCGCATGGGCAAGCTGAACCGGTACTCGTTCTCGCTCTCCCAGAGCGTCGTCTCCGGGCCGGCTTCGGTCAGCCGCTCGCGCGCGGCGTTCCACATGCCCTCGGCGACGATCTCGCGCTCGAAGTGGACGACGCTGTCTCTCGGGATCCCGTGCAGGTCCGCCGGTTCCCGGCGCGTGATGATCTCGGTGAGCTCCATCTCCTGCTGCCCCATCTGCAACACGACGCGCGACTCGGTACCGACCTGCCCGTGCACCCCACTCAGCGGCTCGTGCAGCACCAGGCCTCTCAACCAGTTCGGCAGATACGCGGGGTCGGCGAGCAGCTGGACCACCCTCTCCCGCGGCAAGGCGATCTCGATCGAGACGGTGACCTTCATGGCGGAAAGCTCCAGGTTCCCTTGTGGAAGGAGGCACGCTAGCGGCCTTGGCTATATTAGCCCAGACTTATATCTGTCCGCCAGGCGCTCGACGACGATCCACCCGGACGACGGCGGCGCACCCGTTCCGGCTCCGGCGTGAGGGGATGCTCCGTCCCTCTCGCGCGTCGTCAGTGCCCGCATCAGGATCGATGAGCCTGCCCCCATGCCCGCATGTCGTCGTTCGTCTCGTCGAAGAACGCCGTCTTGGATCGCGTGTAGTCGTCGTAGTCGCCGTCCCCGGAATGCCGTTCGGCCAGCCGCCGCTTGACCTGCTGGTACTGGTTCGCCCGTTCGGGGTTGTGGCGGAGCCAGTCGCGGAAGAGCACGACGAACTGCGCGAACGGCGAATCCATGCGGCGGATGTGCAGAATCGACGCACCGTGGGGATCATGGAAGAGGCGCTTCGCGTAGAGCGCAGCATCCGTCGGGTCCCCCGGACGCGGGATGTCCCGGTAGACGCCCGGCGAGTCCTGCCGAGCCCCCGGGGCAGGGATGAATCCGGTACCGGCCAGCAGCTCGGCGAGTTGCTCCAGCGGTGGCAGGTTCGGCATCCGTACTTGCAGATCGATGATCGGTTTCGCCGCGAGCCCCGGGACGGCCGTCGAGCCGATGTGCTCATACTCGAAACGGTCTGAATCGTCGAGGCGGGCGAGAGCGGCCGATACCCGACCGAGGAGGTGTTGCGCTCGTCGAGGCCAGCTCGGTTCGTAGTCCACAACCACCGCGACGGTCATCGGTTGGACATTACCGACGCTGAGCGACGGGCAACCCCTGGCGCGGCCCCTGCGAGTCCGCATCGATACTCGTGGTCGCTTACGACCGTTAGCCACGACCGCCGGCGATCTGCACGAATGCCTGGCGCCCCCTTGCGAACATTCGCGGCCGCTCAGCATTTCCGACGGGCCGTAGACGGAGGTAAGCGCCGCCAGCGCGCCCTCGTCGCGCTGCACTCGTCCCGCCAACCACACCGCCGAAGCGATCGTCGGTTGCGGCACCGCGCTGCCCGTCGACGCCGCCACATCCGGCGCCGCCTGCGATCGACCGACACGGGCTCGTGGGTCGTCCACGGCCCTCCGGGTCAACGTTGCCGCTTCGTAAGGTTTGTGACCCCGGTCACGGCGTAGCGTGCCGAGTCCGCACTCAGGCCGTTCTGAGGAGAGACCATGACACCCGACCCGGCACGGCAGGAGGTATTCGCCGGCCTCATGGTCGACGTGCTCAACAAGGGGGCGCTGGCCCTGCTCATCAGCGTCGGGCATCAAACTGGCCTGTTCGACACCATGAGCACGCTGCCGCCCGCCACCAGCGACGTCGTCGCCAAGGCGGCGCACCTGGACGAACGCTACGTGCGCGAGTGGCTCGGCGGCATGGTCGTGGGCGGGATCCTGGAGTACGAGCCACACGGCGCGACGTACACGCTGCCCCCTGAACACGCGGCCTCGGTCACCACCGCCGCCGGCCCCGGCAACCTCGCCGGGATGATGCCGTACATCGGGCTGATGGGCGAGGTCGAACAGCAGGTCGTCGCTTCCTTCCGGGACGGCGGCGGCGTCCCGTACTCGGCATACCCCCGGTTCCAGGCCCTCCAGGCGCAGGAGACGGCCCGCGTGTACGACCTGGCCCTCGTCGACACGATCGTCCCGCTGGTCGCGGGTCTCCCCGAACGGCTGCGCGACGGCATCGATGTCCTGGATCTCGGCACCGGGCAAGGACACGCCCCCGTCGTGCTGGCCCAGGCCTTCCCGCACAGCCGCTTCCACGGCCTGGACCAGTCCGAGGACGGCATCGCGGCCGCCCGCCAAGAAGCCGACCGACTGTCGCTGCACAACGTCGGCTTCACGATCGGTGACACGACGCAGATCTCCGGACAGTACGACCTGATCACCGCCTTCGACGTCATCCACGACCTGGCCCGACCACAGGAAACTCTGAACACCATCGCCGCATCGCTGCGCGACGGCGGCACCTTCCTCATGGGCGACATCGCCGCGTCCAGCAACCTGGAGGACAACCTCGGCCACCCCTTCGGGCCCGGGCTCTACGGCTTCTCGGTCTTCTACTGCATGACCACCTCGCTCAGCACCGGCGGCGCCGGCCTCGGCACGGTCTGGGGCGAGCAGACCGCCCGCCGCATGCTCGGCGATGCCGGCTTCGCCGATGTCGCGGTCCACTCGGTCGAAGGAGATCCGATCAACGTCTACTACGTGGCCACGACCACAAATCCCTGACACCACAGGAACCGCTCCTGAGCAGTGGCAACGCCTCGCCCACGCCCACGAGCCCCAATTCGCGGCCGGACATCAGCGTCCGGCCGGACGGAGGACACCCCAATGGCAAGCATCGAGACAAAGAGCATGGACAGCCCCGACGAGACCCGGACCCCGGACAAGACGACCGTGAATGTCGTCCACCTCGGTGACGCCACCGTCGCCCGCCTCACGGTCCAGCCGGGCTGGAGGTGGTCGGAATGCATCAAACCAGTGGTCGGCACCGAGAGCTGCCAGGCCGCCCACCTCGGGTACGTCGTCTCCGGCCGGATGCACATCGCCGCCACCGACGGGGCCGAAGCCGACCTCGGCGCGGGCGACACCTATTCCATCGCTCCCGGCCACGACGCCTGGGTCCTCGGCGACGAACCAGTCGTGGCGCTCGAGTTCGAGAGCAAGACAGCCGCGACCTACGCGAAAGCCTGAACAGTTGCCGGCACGTGCACCGGACGATCCGATGCACGTGCCGGTTCTGAGCTCCTCAACGACGCCAACGTCGGGGAGGCACGGCTGCACGGCGACCGGCACACTGCGGCGACAGTGCGAGCCGCTCGCGGCGCGGCGCGCGAAAGCCGGACACAGCGCGGGTGTACCGCCTAACCATCGACGGGCACGTCCTGCCCGGGATCGGTGAGCTAAGGCTGCGCGAGGTCACGGTCCCCCGGCTCGACCGACTGATCCAGTCGCTCATGTTGCACGTCGGCACCGGAACGGCGAAGACCGCCCGGACGGCGGTCTCCGGCGTTCTCCGCCTCGCGGTACGGCATGGCGCCATACCCACCAACCCGGCCCGCGA
>Ga0307513_10004957_pt1 | contig 17651 bp, 10 predicted proteins | sample 15_EM_MG_FD_202174 | JGI IMG/M metagenome (GOLD analysis project Ga0307513, IMG submission 202174) | Populus trichocarpa ectomycorrhiza microbial communities from riparian zone in the Pacific Northwest, United States - 15_EM | ecosystem: Host-associated > Plants > Roots > Unclassified | place... | reverse complement strand
CGCATCGCGCGGCCAGCCGTTCGTCATGGGTGATCAGCACCAGCGTCGACCCATGCCGTTGATGCAGCGAGAACAACAAATCCATGATCTGCTCTCCGGTGCGGGCGTCGAGATTGCCCGTGGGCTCATCGGCGAACAGGATCTTCGGGCTGGGCCCGAGCGCCCTGGCGATGGCCACGCGCTGTTGCTCGCCGCCGGAAAGCTGGGCCGGGAAATGGGCGAGGCGATGGCCAAGCCCTACCGATTGCAGCACATCCGCCGCTCTAGCCTCCGCGTCTGGCCGGCCGAGGAACTCCAGCGGCAGCGCGACGTTTTCCAGCGCCGTCAGCGTCGGAACCAGGTGGAAAGATTGGAAAACGATACCGATATTGGCCCCACGGATGCGCGCGAGGGCATCCTCGCCCAGCGCCATGAAATCATGGCCCGCTATGGTCACAACGCCGCTGCTTGCCTTCTCCAGGCCGGTCATGACCATCAGCAGCGTCGATTTGCCGGAGCCGCTCGGGCCGACCAAGCCCACGGTTTCGCCCAGGCCGATGGCGAGGTCGACGCCTCTGAGGATCGGAACCGAGCCGGCCTTGCTACGGAGCGTGAGGTGAACATCTTCAAGGCTTATGATGGTGTCAGACACGAGGCATGAAACTCCGGCTGGGGGACGCGCGACCGTAGGCAGACATTCCTGGCTTCGCCAATGAATGGCTGCTTAGATTCCTTTGTTGAGCAGGGTTTTTATCCCAAAACCGGTGCCCATTTTTGGGAAACCCTGCTTCGGCGAACATCGCAAGAATGAAAGCAGGCTGCCCGCATGATACGAAACAGCATATGGAAACCTTCCGTGGCTTTTGCGAGCCTTTTGGGCCTTCTGGCGGCCGCTGTCATGCCGGGTAAAACCCTGGGCGCGGAGGTCGGACGCGAAATCGTGATCGTCGCGCTTGGCGACAGTTTGACCGCCGGCTATCAGCTTCCGCCACTCGCCGCCTTCCCGGTGCAGCTCGAAAAGGCCCTGCGCGCACGCGGCGTTAACGTCAAAGTGATCAACGCAGGCAATTCCGGCGACACGGCGGCCGATGGCCTTGCCCGCCTCGACTGGGCGACGCCCGACAATGCCGATGCGGTAATCATGGAGCTTGGCGCCAACGACGCGCTGCGCGGCAATCCGCCCGCCACGGCGATGCAGGCGCTCGATGCGATCATGGCGAAGCTGGCGGAGCGCAAGCTGCCCGTGCTGATCGCAGGCATGGAAGCACCGCGCAATTGGGGCACCGACTATCAGGCCTCCTTCCATCGCATATACCCCGATCTGGCCGCGAAATATGACGCGCTGCTGTATCCGTTCTTCATGGACGGCCTGGTGGAGGATCGCAGCCTGCGCTTGGCCGATGGCCTGCATCCGACGCCGGAAGGCGTAGCGCGTATCGTCGAGCGCATCCTGCCCAGCGTCGAGGCGCTGATCGCGCGGGTGGAAAAAAAGCGCGGCGTGCCGAGCTGAGGACGATGCCGCAGATGCCTTCGATGCCGCAGATGCCTTGCCGGCCGGCTGCTTCCGCATGCAACGGCAATCTCCTTCCAATGTGTGGATCGCGGGGGAAGGGGTTTTGCCGGGGCGGGAGGCCGCGCAAATCCAATCGGGGAAAGGTTAAGGATTTTCTCCAGGCGTTTTATCCGCTTATAATGCAACTCCGGATGGCGCCGTGTCGGCGCCGCTGAGAGGAGCCCGGATGGAGTTTCGTGAGCTAGGAACCACGGGGCTGCGCGTCAGCGCGATTTGCCTGGGCACGATGACCTGGGGCAGCCAGAACAGCGAAGTCGAAGCGCACAGCCAAATGGACCACGCCGTCGAGGCGGGGATTAATTTTTTCGACACCGCCGAAATGTACCCCTCCCCGCCCATGGAGGAAACGCAAGGCCGCACAGAGGCCTATATCGGCTCCTGGTTCAGCGAACGTCCAGCCCGACGTCGGGCTATCGTCCTGGCCAGCAAGGTCGTCGGGCGGACCGATGCAACCTACTTTCGCAAAGGCCGGATCGGCGGCCGCGTGACCCGCGCGCAGATCTTCGAGGCGGTGGATGCCAGCCTGAAGCGGCTGCGCACCGATTATATCGATCTTTACCAAGTCCATTGGCCCGATCGCCCGATTACCGTTTTCCGTACGCTCAACTACGTACACAGCGAGGAGCCGGGCGTACCCATCGAGGAGACGGTGCAAGCGCTGGGCGACCTGATGGCCGAGGGCAAGATCCGCCATTACGGCATTTCCAACGAGACCGCCTGGGGTACGATGCGCTATCTGGCGGCCTGCGAAAAGCTGCGGCTGCCGCGTATTGCCTCGATCCAGAACGTGTATAATCTCATCAGCCGCAATTTCGAGCATGGGCTGTCGGAGATCGCGTTGCGGGAAAAGGTCGGGCTTTTGGCCTATTCGCCGCTGGCGCAAGGCTATCTGACCGGCAAATACCAGGGCGGCGCGCTGCCGGAGGGGTCGCGCAAGCAGCGTTACAACCGGCTCCAGCGCTATGAAACGCCAGGCGCCGGTCCCGCGATCGGCGCGTATGTCGCGCTTGCCGAGCGCCATGGCCTCGATCCGGCGCGGATGGCGCTGCAATTCGTGCTGAGCCGGCCGTTTGTCACCTCGGCCATCATCGGCGTCACATCACTGACGCAGCTTAAAAGCAACATCGCCGCAATGGATTTGAAACTCAACAAGGAGATACTGGCCGCAATTGACGACATAAACCTGATCTACACCTACCCATGTCCCTGAGGCAAATTCGCCCCTGAGGTAAATTTGCCTCTGATAGATCAATGGCATTTCCTGAAGGAGGTGCATTATGCCGCGACTGTTCACAGGTCTCGAACTGCCCTCTCGAATCGTGGATCGGCTGGCATTGCAGCGAGGAAAGCTCGTCGGTGCGCGCTGGATCGATCCCGAGAACTATCACATTACCTTGCGCTTTGCGGGCGATATTGACGCGGTCGCGGCGAATGCCTTCACCGACGCGCTGGATGATATCGAATTCGACAGCTTCGAGATCAGCATTGACGGGTTGGGCAGCTTTGGCGGCAACAAGCCTCGCTCGCTATTCGCCAGCGTCAAGCTGAACGCAGCCCTGGAGCGCCTGCAAAAGGCTCACGAGCGCGCGGCGCGCATCGCCGGCCTGCCGCCGGAGCCGCGCAACTTCACGCCCCATGTCACCTTGGCGCGGCTGAAGGATAGCCGGCCGGCGGCCGTGGCGGAATATCTGTCGTATTTCGGCGGGTTTATGTCCGAGCCGTTTCGGGTGAGCCGCTTCGTGCTGTTTTCATCGCGCGCGAATCAGGGCGGCGGGCCTTATCTGATCGAGGAGTGCTACCCGTTCAGAGGGGCCAAGGGACGCGAAGCCGGCGCCATGCTCTGAAGCGGCTCCATGGGCCGGGCGGTGAGGCGGCGCAGCAACCCCCGGCTCGCCGCATCGACAAGCTGCACCACATAGTCGAACCCCTCCTTGCCGCCGAAGAAGGGATCGGGAATTTCGTGGACCGAGATCATGGGCGCGCAATCCATCAACAGGCGGATCTTGTCCTGCGCGGCTTTGGGCGCGAGCTTTTGCAGCCCCTTGCGGTTGGCTTTGTCCATGGCCAGGATGAGGTCGAATGAGGCAAAATCGTCCTGCGTGACCTGACGGGCGCGAAAATCGGCGATATTGATGCCGCGCGCGGAAAGCGCGTCCTGCGCGCGCTGATCCGGCGGCTGTCCGACATGCCAGCTTCCAAGCCCGGCGCTGTCGATCGTCAGGCTACTGAGAATGCCCGCTTTGGCGGCAACATGCCGAAACATCCCTTCGGCAATCGGCGAACGGCATATGTTGCCGAGGCAAACAAATAATATGCTTTTCGCTGGGATGTATACATTCTCTTTCATCTACGGATGATGACACAGCTCCTGTGACGCCGCAATGTGCCCTTATGGTTATAAGCATCTATAGCCAATGGGTGTGGCATACCAGAAACAAGCTAAGTCGCTGTCACCGCAGCCTGACCGTCACCTTGTCGACGCGGCCCTTGGCGTCGATCACGGAAAGTTGAACAAAGCCCTTGCCGGACGGCTGCCAGAAGGTTTCCCGGCGATAGGGCGCGGTTTCGATCGGGGCACCGTTCACCAGCCACGTAAAGGGTAGCTCGCCGCCTTGCACCTTGAAGGAAACCGGAGCGAGCGCGCCATCGGCGTCCGTTGCCAGTTCCAGCTCGGCCTTGTCCGGGGGAAAGGCGATCTGCACCGGCGGATCGGCTTGCACCGCTGCGGTGACCGTTCCGCCGTCTTTTTCGCGGAAGGTGGCAAGCGGCGGAGGCAGCGCGCCGGCGGATCTGATCACGCCGGGAGGCGGGGCAGGGAAGGGCACGCGCTCGCCGCCGAGCTGGGCGAACACGTCGAACAGCAGCGGGGCCGCCGCGCCCAGGCCCGTCATGCCCGGCGTCGAGCTGCTGTCGGGCCGTCCGAGCCACACCGCGGCGACATATTGCCCGTCGAAGCCGGCCGCCCACGCATCACGAAACCCGTAAGATGTTCCCGTCTTGAAGGCGATGCCGCCGCCCTTGGCGTGGGCTGGAGGCGGCGCGCCGCGCATGATGTCCATCAGATACCAGGCCGCGACCGGGGATAGCAGTGCCTGCGACGCGGGCATAGCGGGGCCTTGCGCGCCTGGTGTGTCGGCAAGCCGATAGCGCAGCGTCAGCGGTTCGCCGCCATGGGCAAGCGCGGCGTAAAGGCCGATGAGATCCTCCAGCCGCAGGCCGACGCCGCCCAGCGCCACGGTGAGATTGCGCGGCACGTCGATGGCAAAGCCCGCCTGACGCAGCCGTCCGGCAAGGCGCGCGGGGCCGACCGCATGCAGCATCTTCACCGCCGGAACGTTGAGCGAAAGCTGGAGCGCCTGCCGCAGAGTGACAGTGCCGTGGAAAACCTGGTCGAAATTCTCCGGCGCATAGCCGCCGAACCGCACCGGCCGGTCCTCCATGGTCATCTCCGGATGGCCGAGCCCGGCCTCGAAGCCGAGTCCGTAGATGAACGGCTTCAGCGCCGAGCCGGGCGAGCGCAGCGCCTGCGTCATGTCGATGGGGCCACTGCGATAATGGTCGAAATAGCCGGCCGACCCGACATGGGCCAGCACCTCGCCGCTGGTCTTGTCCAGCACCATGATCGCGGCCGACACCTTCGGCCCGACGCGCGCGGCCTGGCGGGAGGCCAGCGCCTCGACATTTTGCTGAAGCCGGGCGTCGATGGTGAGCCGGATGGTGGTGGCCGACGTGGCTGCGGCGATGCGCTCGGCCAGGTGCGCGGCCAGCGCGGGGAAATTCCGGCGCTCGGACGGCACGGGCTGTTGCCGTGCCCATTCCGCCTCGGCCGGGGTGATCGCGCCTGCTTTCGCTGCCTGGGCCAGCACGCGGTCGCGCGCGCGACGCGTGGCGGCCGAGCCCTTGTCGGGACGGCGCTGTTCGGGCGATTGCGGCAGCGCCACGAGAAGCGCCGCCTCCGCCACCGTCAGCCGCTTGGGCTCCTTGCCGAGATAGGCGAGCGAGGCCGCGCGGATGCCCTCGATGTTGCCGCCATAGGGCGCAAGCTTCATGTATAGCTCAAGGATGTCGCGCTTGGACATCTGGCCTTCGAGCTGCCAGGCGCGCAGCATCTGGCCGAGCTTGGCGAAATAGGAGCGCGTCGGCTGGTCGTCGAGCAGGCGCGCGGTCTGCATGGTCAGCGTCGAGCCGCCGGAGATGGCGTGGCCCCGCGAGACGACCTGCCACAGCGCGCGGGCCAGCGCCCGCCAGTCCACGCCGCCATGGCTGTAGAAGCGGCGGTCCTCATAGGCGAGCAGCAGCGCGACATAGCGCGGATCGATCTCGTCCTCGCTGACGGGAAGCCGCCAGAGGCCGCCGGGCGTGGTGAACGGGCGCAGCAGCGTGCCGCGACGGTCGACGACGAGCTTGGAGCTTTCCGCGACCGAGGCGAGCGGCGGCGGCCCCATCCATGCGGTGGCGGCGCGGATGGCGAGGCTGGCGGCGATGCTTATGCCGAGGAGGATGGCACCGAGCAGTAGAAGGCGGCGCGCGACCATGGATTGCCACAGCCGCACCGCGATGTTCTGGGCAGTCCTTACAGGAGGCATGTCTGTCACGATTTTGCGAAACTGCCGCAAAGGCTTACCCCCTCACCCTGTCCCTCTCCCATTGGGAGAGGGAACGGTATTGCAACGCCGGGCATCGTCACACGGCGTCGTTCTCGGGTCTTATTCCCGCACAATGTCCACCTTGCCCGGCGCGGTGCGCGCAAAGCGCTCGGGGCGGTACATGTCCTCCACATAGGCGCCGGGATGGGTGTAGCTGCCCGGCGAGACGGCGCGCATCACATAGGCCAGCGTGTAGAAGGCGGGCGTCTTGTCGGCGGCGTCGGTCTTGGTGAAGGCCGCCGTGAAGCGGTCGTCGCGGAAGGCGGTGTGGGTGGGGGCTTCCTTGCTGTCGACCCAGGGGAACGCCTTGAGGTCGGTGCCTTTCAGCAGCTTGGGATTTTCCACCTCAAAGCCCGCGGGAAGCCGGTCTTCGACGATGATCTGCCCGAGCTTGGCCTCTGTCTCGGAGACTTTCAGCACCACCACGAAGCGGTCATTCTGCTTCACCTTGTCGAACGTCACCTCCTTGCCCTCGGTCGTATAGACCTTGCGCTCGATGGTGAAGCCCGAGGCCGAGGCCGGTTCCGGCTGGGCCGAGGCGCCGCTGACGATCAGCGACACCGACACTTCCTCGTCGGAAGGGTTCTTCAGCGTGAACGGCTTGGCGCTAAGGTCGGCGCTGCTGAGCACCCGCTGCACCGGGCCGCCCTCCATCTTGCCGGCCACGTCGAGTTGCAGGCTGCGGCTCTGATTGGTCAGCGCGTTCGCGGCCAGCAGCATCCAGGCGTTTTCCTGCGTGCTGGTGGACGGCACGATGGAGCGGCGGCGCGAGACGCTTTTGGCGAGGTCCACGATGCTTTGCGGCAGCGCGTTGGTCTCGGAGACGAGCGTCAGCGTCGCGGCCGTGTCGCGCAGCGCGGTGCCATAGTCGGTGCGCAGCGCCAGGCTGGCGGGCGTCGGCTCGGGACGCAGCTTGCCGATGGCCGCGTTAAAGGCCCGCTCGGCGCGTTCCTTGTCGCCGACCATGGCGAGCGCCGCGCCGAGCTGCGCCTGGGCGAGCGGCGTGGCGAAATTGCCCAGCTTCTCGTCGGTGTAGTAGCGCAGGTCGCCGACCACGGCCCGTCCGGCCCGTGCCAGCACATAGAGCGCATAGGCCAACTCCTCGCCGCCGCTCTGGAACTCCGAGGCGTAGTTGACCGAATTCTTCAGCCGGTCGAGCGCGTTTTCCAGCACTACCGAGCGCAGCTTGTAGCCTTTTTCCTGCGCGCGGAGCATGAAGTCGGTGACATAGGCGGTCAGCCAGAGGTCGTAGCCGCCCGGCGACCACAGGCCGAAGGAGCCGCTGCTGTCCTGCAGCGAGGCAAGCCGGTCGATGGCGCGCTCGATGCGCTCCTTGGCGCCGTTCTCACCGGCGAGGCCTTGAGCGTCCGCCACCTCGTTGAGATAGAGCAGCGGCAGAGCGCGGCTGACGGTCTGCTCGGCGCATCCGAACGGATAGCGGTCGAGCGCCAGCAGCAGGCCCGGCACGTCGAGCGCGGCATTGCGGCCGGCCGAAAGCGTGACGCGCGCCGTGCTGGGGATGAGGTCGGCGATGACGTCGGGCGACACGGTCAGCATGCCAGATTTCGCCGCCAGCGCCTGGAAGGTGCGCCGGGTGACATTGGGCGCGGCTGGGGCTACGTCGAGCGTGTAGCTGCGCTCCACATTGATGCCGCCTGGCCCCGCCACCGCAACCTTCACGCGGCCCTTGCCGAGCGCGTTGCCCGTCAGCGGCAGCGTGAGGCTCTTGCGCTCCTGCGGCTTCAGGCTGACCGTCTGCATGCCGGCATTGCCGCCGACAAGCGATACGCCGCCTTCCGTCGTCGCGGTGAGGCTGAATTGGCCGTCCGGTCCCTCGACATTGGCCAGCGACAGATGCAGCTCGGATTTGTCGCCGATGATCAAGAATTTGGGCGGCGTGCCCTGCACGACCAGCGGATCGCGGACGATGACGTCCTTGGAGGCGTGGCCCACCTTGCCGCCGCTCCAGGCCGCCGTCATCACCCGCAGCGTGCCGTCAAAGGCAGGGATGTCGAAGGAGACTTCCGCCGCGCCGTTCGCGCCCACTTGCACGATACCGGAATAGAACGCGACCGGCTCCGCGCTTGGCGGACGGCCGCTGCCGGAAAGACCCGAGCCGTCGCCGCCGGAGCGGATCGTGCCGCGAATGCCCTGCATGCCGTCGATCAGCTTGCCGTAGAGGTCGCGGAGTTCGGTGGCCAGGCGCCTTTGGCCGAAATAATGCTTCTCGGGTTGCGGCACCGGATAGTTGGTGAGGTTGAGGATGCCCAGATCCACGGCCGAGACGGTGACATAGGCCACATCGCCGCTGGCCGCGCCCGCGATCGTCACCGGGATGGTAAGGCGCTGGTTGGGCCGCGTCTTCTCCGGGGTTGCCATGGCGACATCGAGCGTGCGCGGCTTGGCGTCTAAGGCGATCCATTTCGCGCCAATGGCACGGCCCGGCATACGCTTGGCGGCGACGTCCATCGGCCGGTACAGCTCGGCGACGACATAGGCGCCCGGCCCCCAGGCCTCATCCACAGTGAAGGATGCCGAGGAGCCGCTGGCGGGCACCGCCACGATTTGGCTGGTCAACAGCCTGTCGCTGACCACAGCGACGATGGCCTCGCCCGCCATGCGCGGCGACAGCTTTACGTTCACCGTGTCGCCGGGCTTGTAGGAGGCCTTGTCCAGCGCGAGGTCGAGCATGTCGGGCGTCTCGTTGCCCTCCGAGGCGAACCAGCCGGCGGAGAACGCGTCGCTCGCGGGCAGCGCCTGATCGCCGGGCGCGGTGACGTCCAGGCGGAAGCTGCCATATTGCACGGGCACGTCGATGCGGGCGGGTTTGCCGGGCTCGACGCTCACCGTGCCGTTGGCGTCCTTGCGGACATAGTTGATGCGTTCGAATTGCCAGCGGCCATCGCGGCTGTACCACTGGAAGCGCGTCTCGATGCGCGACAGCTCCCATTTCAGCCCCGGCATGGCGCTTGGCTTGCCGTCGCGGTCGAGCACCACGATGTCGAACGAGGCGGCCCCGCCATCTCCGCTATTTCCGCCGGAGAATTGCGGCTTGATGCCGACGGACGGCTTGGCCGGACGAACGTCGAAGCTGGTCTTCTCCGACAGCACGCGCCCGCTCGGTTCGCGCAGCCGGATGAAGACATCGGCCTTGAGCGGCTTGGTGGTCTGGGCGATCTGCGGCAATTCGGCCTTAATCTCGGCATGGCCGTTATTGTCGGTGCTGGGCAGGGCTTCCATGACCTTGCGCTGCGGGGCGAACGGCTCGTCCTCCAGGCCGAACTGATAGGCCTCGAAGCCCGCCGGGCCACCGCCCCGCGCCGAAATATTGACCTCGCCTTCAAGCCCAAGCTGTGCGGCAGGCGCGCCATAGAGATAGCGGCCGTCGATGGCGATGGTGGCGGGTTCGCCCGCGCCGATCACGGTTTTGTCGCTGGAAAGCTTCATTTCCAGCCGCTCGGGCGTGTAGTCCTCCACCAGGAATGACACCTCGCCGATGGCCGGGCCTTTGGGATCGGCATGGGCGCTGACCCGCCAGGTTCCCGTCATGGCCGTGGTGGCGACGGAAAGCGTCAGGCTGCGGCCGCCCGCGCCTTCATCCTTGAGCAGCTGGCGCTCATGCTCGACATTGTCGGGGCGCATGACTTTCAGCGTCAGCGGCATGCCGGGCACGGCCTTGCCGCTAGCATCGCGCAGCAGCGCAGTCAGGAACACCTTCTCGCCGGGGCGGTAGACGCCGCGTTCGGTGAACAGCATCGCATCCAATGGCCCTGGCGCGATGCGGCCGCCGACGCCGCGATCCGACAGGTCGAAGGCGGATTTGGTCAGGTCCAGGAAGCCGTAATCGGCGGCGTCGCGGGCCACGATCATAGCGGGCGCCAGGCCCCCCTCGCCGCGCGTCAGGCCGGCGTCGAAGCGCGCATAGCCGTGGGCGTCGGTCTTGGAGGTCGCCAGCACTTCGTTGTTGCGCGCCAGGAGACGCACCTCGATGCCCTCCTTGCCCTTGGCGTCGGCCAGCGAGCGCACGAAGGCATGCACGCCGTCCGCGCCGGTCATGGCGGTGAGGCCGAGATCGGAGACGACGAACCATTGCGTGGCCCTGGTGCCGCCGGCATCATCGCCCTCGGCCTGCGCCTCGTCGGCGCTGGCGGGCGCGGTTGTGCCGTCGGCGGGGGCGGCGGTCATCACATAAAGGCCGGGCTTCAGGTTCGGCAACAACTCGTCGATGGGGAAAGCAACGGTGGATTCCTCGTTCAGCTTGGTGGTGACGGGCATCTCGCCCTTCCACAGAAGCTGGCCGTGCTTGTTCTTCAGCTCGGTCGCCTTGTAGCTCTCGATCTGCTCCCCAAACGAGCCGTCGAGCACTTCCCGGGTGATGCCACGGTCGCCGATGTTGTAGATTTCGACCTTCACCAGCTTGGTATTGATGGCAACGACGGGAATGCCCTGCTGGCCTGTGCGCGGCAGGACGTAATTCTGCGTGGTGAAGCGGATGGACGGCTTGCGGTCGCGCACATAGACGGTGATGTCGATCGGCTTGGCGAGGTTCTCGTCCACCGAGGAGGGCACGCCGGCGCGCACCTTCACCTCATAGCGCTTGCCATGCGCCAACTCATCGATGCAGAGTTGCTGGCCCTCGGCGCGGACCGACGCCGGATCGGCGTTGTTCACCGAGACGAATTTGGCGAAGTCGATGCGGCCCTTGGCGAGCGGCTCGGAGAATTGCACGCACAGGCGCGGCGACACGGCTTCGCTGTCCACCGTGTAGTCGAGCATGCGGAAGCCGTGCTCCGACAGCGTCTGCTCATAGGTCGCGCGGATTTCGGGATTGTCGGCCAGCGCCAGGCTGAGGCGATAGGCGTCGAGCGCAGGGCGCCATTCATTGCGGGTGGCCAGGCCTTCGGCGAGGATCGTCAGCGCGGCGGCCTTGGTGACGGCGGTCTTGGCGCGGCTGTAGGCGATATAGGCCGAGGAAGCGGCATTGCGCTGGAAGGTGGTCTTCTCGTTTTCCTTGTCCGTCTCGATGGCCAGATAGGCGCGGGCGAGAGACAGCCAGGCATCGGCGTCGGTCTTGTCGAGCACGACCGCCGAGGCGAAGCTTCCCGTCGCGCGGCGCATGTCATTCGCCTTCAACGCGGCCTGGCCCTTCGTCTTGAAGCCCTTCGCGGTGTCGCCAGCGGCGGGCCACTGGGTGATCAGATATGCCTCGAACTGGCGGGCACTCCGGTCCGTCTCTTCGTGGAAGAAGGTCTTCTCCTGCGCGAAAGCCGGGATGGCCGAGACGATGGCGGCGATGAAAAAAAATAACCGAAACAGAGAATACATAGATGCTCCGCTGAAAACTTGGCGCTCAACGACGGATCGGCCAGGCAGGATTATGGAAGGCTGCGCGCACAATACGCAAATGCGGCGGCATGTCCATGACAGGGGCAAGTTTCGACGGGAAAAGCTGAACGTTTGCCCAACAGGACTGCGGCGGAGCGAACGAATTGGGCGGAAAGACTGCGCGGGGAAGAAAGTGGCGCTTGGGCGCTTCTAGCGGCGGGGCGCCGCGATCCTGAAAAAAAGCGGCGGAGCCGGTATTCCGGCCCCGCCTATCGCCAAGATTTATTGCAGGAAGTTTATTGCAGGCCTTGCAGGCACACGCGCGCCTTGCCCCTGAAATTGGGCGGAGCGCGGTAGACCAGCTCGACACGGTCGATGCTGCGGTCAAAGCCGCGCAGATCCAGCGGGCGCGTTTCGCCGCCCTCGCGAATTTCGGCGCGCACCGGAATGTCGTCCGGATCGCCATTGGCGTAGATCACCTTCAGGTCGAGGATATGGACCCGGTTCCCCCCGACAGTCAGTTTGATGGCCTTGAAGCGGCCTTCGCGCCGGCCGACGCGGATCACGTCGCGATCAACCAGGAAGCCCACGGACTGGCAGCCAAGCTCCTCCCAGTTGCCGCGTCCGCCGCCGCCACCACCGCCGCCGCCGTAATCGCCGCGGGGGCCATCATTCGCCGCCAGGGCGAACACGCAGACCGCCGCGCGGCCACGGCCGGGGCCACGGAAATCCTTCTTGGAGACGATCTCGATCCGGTCGATGGCGCGCTCGCGGCCGATCAGATCGAGCGGACGGGTGCTTTCGCCCTCATGCAGCTCCGAGCGCACTGGAATGCGGTCGGGGTCGCCATTGGCGTAGACCACCTTCAGGTCCAGAAGGCTGACGGAATTGCCCGCCGCCTCCACCCGGATGGCCTTGAAGCGGCCTTCCCGCCGCCCGACGCTGATGATGTCCCAATCCGGCCGGCGGCCGACATCCACGCAGCCGAGTTTCTCCCAATTGCCGTCATCGCGGCGCCCTTGCGCCTCGGCCGTCGTCGCGGCCATGGCCAATAAAAGCATCGCACCGGCAAGCACCCTGCCTCGTATCATCCCTTATTTCCTCACTGATTATCGCCCGTCAGGCAAAGAACAGCCCCGCCAGCCCAAGCGGAAGCCTTGGCATTCGGCTAGCCCTCGATTTCGGCTATACGGTGTCAACTTCGCGCAACCGGCTTGCGCCAATCATGCAAAGCTGCTCCATTTTGCCGCAGGGCGCTGAACGGGCGATGAAAACCGGTTTGCCCAGGGAAACGGACGCGGCTGCCAACGCCGCTCAATTCGGCGGCAGCACGATGAGGTGGTTGGGCAGCACGTCGCGCTGATTGGCGCTTGGGGGGAAATGGGCCGCCAGCGGCTTGGCGACGGCGCGGATCGCGCCCAGGAAGCCGGCGATCGGGTCGCCCGCCCCAATCTGCGCGGTGAGGTCGTCGACGATGGTGCGCCAGGTGTCGTTGCCCACATGCCGGGCGATTTCCGGGTCGGCGATGATCTCGGCGTAGCGCTCGTCCACCGACACGAAGATGAGCACGCCCGTGCGGCCCGGCGTGGTGTGGATGTTCTGCGCCAGGAATTGTTCGAGCGCCCGGCGATGGGCCACCTGACGCTTGAGGCTGCGCGGTACGACGGCGAAGCGCAAGGGCCGCGCAGCCAGCAGCAGCACCGTCAGCGCGGCGAATGACGCGAGCTGGATCTCGTAGATGGTCTGGATCGGCCACCATGTCCAATAGATGAACGGCAAGGGCACGATCAGCGCGATCAGCGCCGGCCAGAAAAACGCGGCGTAGATGTGGCTGCCGCTGGACGGTGCGATCACCGCGACGATCTCGCCCGAGGTGGTGCGCTCGGCGGCCATGATGGCGTCGGCGATCTTCTGCTCATCCGTGCTTGAAACGAGGGCCATCCGTGCTTCCCTTAAGAGTCTCGACGGGGCCGTTGCGATGGGCCGCCGTCTGCTGCTGCGTCGCATGTTCCCAGTGCGTACCGATATTGGCGGCGTGGAAAATGCGCTTTCCATCCCCCGCGAAGGGTCTTTGATTTTCGCGAGTGTTACCAGTCGCCCGAGGCGCCGCCGCCGCCGAAATCGCCGCCGCCGCCTCCACTCCAGCCACTGTCGCCCCCGCTTCCACCCGAGCCGCCGCCGCCGCGACCCCAGCCGCCGGGAATGAAGACGATATCGCGGTCCGCGTCCCGGCGGGCATTGCGGCCCACCGCCCCGGCACGAGCCCGCTGCTGTGCGCCATAACCTGTCTGCCGCACCATCACGAAGATCATGAACAGTGCGAACAGGCCGATGACGACCAATGAGAACATCGCCTCGCCGGGCGGCGCGTTGCGGCTTTTGAGCGAGCGGGCGCGCTTCTCCACCTCCGCCGCATCGCCGAGCAGCACATCGCGGATGTCGCGGACGCCCGCCTTGATGCCCGCCGGGAAATCCCCGCGCCTGAAGGCCGGGATGATGGCGTTCTGGATGATCAGCTTCGACATCGCGTCGGTGAGTTGGCCTTCCAGCCCCCGGCCGACTTCGATGCGCACCTTGCGCTCGGCGGGCGCCACGATCAGCACCACGCCATTATTGGTGCCCTCCTGCCCGATCTTCCAGAAGCGGCCAAGCTGATAGCCGAAATCCTCGATCGGGTAGCCTTGCAGCGATTTGGCGACATAGACGACGATCTGGTCGGAGGATTTCTGCTCCAGGCCGCTCAGCGTCTGCGTCAACTCCTGGCGGTCGGCCGCGCTGAGAATGGCCGCCTCGTCCACGATGCGGCCGGTGAGCGGTGGGAAGGTCGGCGCGGCGGCAAGCGCGCCGGCCATGCACAGCCATGCCAAGGCCGCCGCGAGCAATCGGCCCCAAGACAGCCTTGCAAGGCATGGATGTTGCACGACGTCCCCCACAACCAGAACCATGGCGCGTGCTCCCGTTTTTCGCCGGAGGACGCTAACCACGCTGCTGGAAGTTGACCTTCGGCGTCTGCTGCTCTTCGACGGGGATGTCGAACGTCGCCATCGGCTTGGCGTCGGGATAGATGACCTTCCAGAAGCGGCCGGGGACCGTGGTGATCTCGGTGTTATAGACGCGCACCGCCTCGATATAATCGCGCCGGGCGATGGCGATGCGGTTTTCCGTGCCTTCGAGCTGGCTTTGCAGCGCCAGGAAATTCTGCCCCGATTTGATGTCGGGATAGCGCTCGCTGACCACGAGAAGCTGGCGCAGCGCGCCGCCCAGCGTGTTCTGCGCGTCCTGGAAGCGCTTCATCGCCTCCGGATTGTTGACGATGTCGGCTGGCACCTGCACCGACGTGGCCTTGGCGCGCGCTTCGGTCACTTGCGTCAGGACATTGCGCTCCTGGTCGGCGAAGCCCTTGACGGACTCCACCAGGTTCGGCACCAAATCCGCGCGGCGCTTATACTGGTTCAGCACCTCCGACCATTTGGCTTTGGCTGTTTGTTCATAAGTGGGGATGTTGTTTACTCCGCACCCGGAAAGGCCGGCCGCCACCGCAACGATGGCCAGGCCTGCGGAAATCCTTGCGAAGCCTGCGGAAATCCTAGCGAAAAATCGTGTGAGCATGGGCGTCACCCTCCCGGTGAGGTCAAACGTGCAGTCTGAGCCATAGTTCCTGAATGGTGGGCATACAATCTTTTTGTGATCGTCAAGCGCGGAGCGGTGGATGGCCGCAAGATTACGTACAATGCGCGATAAATTTGACGCGCTTTATCGTTAATTAACAAATCTCTCCAAAAATCATCCCATAGTGTGGGGATGTACCATGAGTTATGATCCGCGTTCGTCGCGTTCTTCCAGCCGGCTTGTCCATGCCTTCGGGCAGGCAGCCGTTTTTGGCCTTGTATCCTTCGCGGCGGGCGGCGCGTTTCCAAGCCATGCCCATGCCGACGATCCGATGGACGATCCAATAGTGGTGAAGAGGGCCGAGGCGCCGCCGATCGCACCGCCTCTGGCCAAGGCGCCGCCTTCCGGGGGCAACATCAATGTGTTCGTCCCGCAGGAATGGCCGAAAAAAGCCTATCCTGTGCCGTTGCGCAAGGGGCAGACCTATTCGCCTTATATCGGCGAGGCGTATCGCCACCGCGACCGGCCCGATTATGCCGACCGCCCGGCCTACGAGCTCAAGCCGGATTACGGCCCGCCGCCGCGCTATGAGGCCAGGCCTGCTTACGAGGCCCGGCCTGCTTACGAGCCCAAGCCTGCTTACGAGCCGAAGCCCGGCTATGCGGCGGGCGGTGACTACCCGCCCGAGCGCGGCAATGCCAAGCCGCCGCTAGGCTATGCCAAGCCCTCGCCCGGCGGCGATCCCGACCGCTACGAGCCGCAATTCGAATTCGTCAGCCCGAAAGAGGGCAAAGGCGGCAACTATCCAGAGCGCCCGCCTTACGCCAAGGATGGCGGCTATCGTCCCACGCCCTATGCCGAGGCTGCCGAAGCCCCCAAGCGCATTTATGGCCTCAGCGTCGGGGGTCCGCGCCGGCCCGATCCCGAATTGCCGTTCGCGCCCGATTTCGAGCTGAATCGCCATCACGGCTTCGGCCGGCTGTTTCCGGTTCTCGATCCCAGCGCGCCGAACGGGCGCGGTCTGCCCGCACAGGGAAGCCGGCTTGCCGAACTGCGCGCGCTTGGCGAGGTGCTGGGGGAGAAGGGCGACCCAGACGATCCGGCGGGCAACAGCAACATTCCAGCGGGCTACACCTACCTGGGGCTGCTCGTCGACCACGACCTCACCCTCGATTTGTCGACGGATCTCAGCAAGGGCATTCGCGGCGATGAGGTGATCAACACGCGCACGCCCGAACTCGACCTCGACAACATCTATGGCGGCGGGCCCATTGCCACGCCCTATCTCTACAAGCTGCCCTATATTCGCACCGGCCGGCTGCTCGACGGTGGCGGCGCCTATGTGCGCCACGACCTCCTGCGCGCCGAGCCCAAGGACCGTCCCGGCCCGCTTGGCGGCACGGCGACAGCGATCATCGGCGACCCGCGCGACGACGAGAACTTGATCATCGCGCAGCTTCACGCGGCGGTCGTCTCCTTCCACAACCGCACCGTGGACGTGCTGGTCAGCCGGCGTTTCGGCCGCCACCGCTACAGCTATTGCGGCTCGAATATTTGCAGCATCTACCGGCTTGCCGACGCACTGCCCGCGCCGGTCAAGTCCGAGATCTTCGAGAAGGCGCGCGATCATGTGCTGCACTATTATCACCGCGTGATCGCTGAAGACCTGCTGCCCTGGCTGATCGGCTATCAGCGCACCGCCGACCTGTTCGCGCGCGGCCGCGACTTCTACTTCCCGCGCGGCTTCCGCGAGAAGGACGGCCGCCTGCGCGATCCCTATATCCCGGTGGAGTTCGCCGTCGCCGCCTTCCGCTACGGCCACTCGCAGGTGCGCTATTCCTATCAGCTTCGCTCCGACTATCGGACGAACCTGTTCCGTGGCGAGGGGCGTAGCGGCATCCAGGCCTTCCAGCCGCTGACCCGCCGCCAGCTTGTCGACTGGCGCTACTTCTTCGAGATCGCGGAGGCGCCGCCGCCAGGCTTTAATTGGGCGCGCCGCATCGATCCGCTCGTGACGCCCGCTCTGCAAACCCTTAACCGCTCGGGCGCAGTCGGGCCCTCCGGCCTCGGCTCGCTGCCTGCGCGCAGTCTCCAGCGGGGCCGGGTGTATTTCCTGCCGTCCGGTCAGACGGTCGCGGAGCGGATGCTTCCCGTGCTCGACGCACGCGGCGTGCTGCGCGGCGACTATGGCGGCGGCCGCGACGGCTATGGCGGCTGGCAATCCTTCCTGCTGCCGCCCAATGAGCGCACGCGCCGCTATCTCGGCGGCGAGGAGACCCCGCTGTGGTATTACGTGCTGCAAGAGGCCGAGGCTTTCGGTATCAGCCGGGGGGTGGCCTACCGGCCTGCTTACGCCGCGCCGTTCCAAGGGGGGCCGCGCATCGGGCGGGCGCCTTATGAACCCGTCGCCTATGCCGCCGGTCCGCGTCGCGGTTATGGTGAGGGCGGCCATAGTCTGGGCCCGGTCGGCGGAACGATCGTCGGCGAGGTGCTTGTGGGCCTGCTGGAGCACTTCCGCG
>Ga0307513_10004956_pt1 | contig 17654 bp, 8 predicted proteins | sample 15_EM_MG_FD_202174 | JGI IMG/M metagenome (GOLD analysis project Ga0307513, IMG submission 202174) | Populus trichocarpa ectomycorrhiza microbial communities from riparian zone in the Pacific Northwest, United States - 15_EM | ecosystem: Host-associated > Plants > Roots > Unclassified | place... | reverse complement strand
CACAGGAGCAAACGACGAACATGAAAAAACTTTTGACTCTCATCGCGCTGGCCGTACTGGCCGCCGGATGCTCGGCCACAGACAACACCAACTCTGCCGCCAACGGCAACAAGGCCGTTGTCGTTAACAACAACGCCAACAACGCGAACGCGACGGGCGGCGCGGCGAACGCCAACAACGCCAACGCGAATACGCACGGCAACGCCAACCACTAAACAGTTTGCGCCGCGACCGTCTCATCCAGCGGGCGCGTTTAAACGAAAGCGGCGCGTGCGATTCATAGTCGCACGCGCCGCTTTGTGTCCCGACCGGGCACGCTTTTCCGGTCGCTTGAAAGTTGCTCACAGGCGCGCTATATCGTCCCGGCGAAACTTTCGGGCGCGCGCTTCCGTAACAGGACGAGCCTCCGGCAGTCACACAAGTTGAGCCACGCGCCCCGGCCTCTCGCCGGTCGCGCCCGACTCGCTGGTGGCGACCCTCTTCTTTTTCGTCTTTAAAAATTTGCGCCGCTTCGTGCGCCCGTCGCCTTACCGGGTCGGGCGCGCGCTGCGTGCCCGTTGACTTTCACATCGAAGGCAGAAACGATCATGCGAACTCAACCTGCACGGCGGCCACGCGCCGCGTCCGTCCTTTCTCTCGCGCGAGTTATGGCGCTGGTCGTCGCGCTGATCGCCTCCGCCGCGTCGCCGCTCAGAGTCGCACGCGCGCAGCGCAGCGCGATTGAAACCTACGCCATCACGGGCGCGCGCATCGTCCCGGTTTCCGGCGCGGAGATCGCGCGGGGCACGGTCGTCATACGCGGCGGACTCATCGCCGCCGTCGGCGCAAACGTCGCCGCTCCGCCCGACGCGCGCATCATCGACGGCACGGGGCTGACCGTCTATCCCGGCCTGATTGACGCCAACACCAATCTCGGCATGCCCGCCGCACCAGCGCGACCCGCGGGCGGCGGAGGCGCAGCAGCCGCTTTCCTCGCCGCGCAGCAGCAGGCGACGCCCGCTGTCTCTTCGCCAAACTCTTCGCAGCCTGTCGGCCTGCAACCCGAAATTCTCGCGTCCGACGTGATGCGTCCCGGCGGCGATCAAATCGAGGCGGCGCGCAACGCCGGACTGACCGCCGCTTTGACCGCGCCGCGCGAAGGCATCTTCATGGGACAGTCAGCCGTTATCAACCTCGCGGGCGAGACGCCGCAAGCGATGATCGTGCGTTCGCCCGTCGCGCTCCACGTCGGCTTCACGCCGCTGCGCACGGGCACGTATCCGGGTTCGCTCCTCGGCGTCTTCGCCGCCATCAGGCAGATGATGCTCGACGCACAGCGTTACCGCGAGGCCAACGCGGTTTACGAAAAAAGCCCGCGCGGCGTGCGTCGTCCCGATCAGGACAAGTCGCTCGCCGCGCTCCTGCCCGTGCTCTCGCGCCAGATGCCCGTCGTCATGTACGCCGACCGCCAGCGCGACATCGAACGCGCGCTCGACCTCGCGCAGGAGTTTAATTTGCGCCTCGTCATCGCGGGCGGCGCGGAGAGTTGGCGCGTGGCGGAGCGACTTGCGGCGGCGAAAGTGCCGGTGCTGCTCTCTCTGAACTACCCGCGCCGCACGACCGCCGAGACGCCCGAAGCCGACCCCGATCCGATTCGCGTCCTGCGCGAACGCGTGGACGCGCCGAAGACCGCAGGCCGTCTCGCCGCCGCGGGCGTCCGCTTCGCCTTCCAGTCCGGCGGCCTCTCGAACATGAACGACTATCTCGGCAACGTCTCCAAATCGCTCGATAACGGACTCGCGCGCGAAGAGGCCGTGCGCGCGCTGACGATCCGCGCGGCGGAAATCCTCGGCGTCGAAGCCCAACTCGGCACGATTGAGGTCGGCAAGATCGCGAACCTCACCGTCACGCGCGGCGACCTCTTCGCACGCGACCGCCGCATCACACACGTCTTCATAGACGGACGCCCCGTTGACCTCAAGCCCGCACCTGTAACACCCGCGACGGGCGGGCAAACTCGCTCACTCGCTTCCGGCACGTGGACGCTGCGCGTGCAACTCGAAGGCCAGCCCGAACGCTCGCTCACGCTCACGCTCCAACAGGAGACGGAACGCCTGAGCGGTTCGATTCAAGGCGACCTCGGCGCGGCGCAGATCGCAAACGCCTCCGTCGGCACGTCGGGCGACATCAAGTTCACCGTCCCCATCACGACCGGCACACAGACCACCGAGGCCACCTTCAACGGCACGATCAGCGGCAACGAAATGCGCGGCACGGTCACGACCGTCGGCACGGGCGCGGGCACGTTCAACGGCACACGCGCCGCCGGGGGCACAACGCCGCCGCGATAACGATGCAGCCGGAACGCGGAACGATGAAGTAAAAGCAGTTGGCTTGATTCCGCGTTCATCGTTCCGCGTTCATACTTTCTTCGACGGAGTTTAATATGAGAAAACTTATTCCACTTTTCGTTTCGCTGGCCGTGCTCGTGCCCTCTCTGGGCGGTGCAGGCGTGCAAGCGCAGCAGCGACGCCGCGAGGGCGCACCGCGCGCCGACGCAAACGCCGCCGCCGCGACCGAGACGTTGATTCGCAACGCGACCGTCATCACCATCTCGCGCGGCACGCTGGCGAATACCGACATCCTGATTCGCAACGGCAAGATCGCGGGCGTCGGGCAAAACCTGAAAGCGTCGGAGCGCGCGCGTGTGATCGACGCGACGGGCAAGTACGTCATGCCCGGTATCATCGACCCACACTCGCACTCGATGTCCGACTCGATCAACGAGGGCACGCTCTCCGTCACTTCGATGGTGCGCATCCGCGACATGCTGAACCCGACCGCGCCCAACCTCTACCGTGAACTCGCGGGCGGCGTCACCACGCTCAACATCCTGCACGGCTCGGCCAACACCATCGGCGGGCAGAACTCGGTGGTGAAGATCAAGTATGGTCGTCCCGTCGCGGAGTTCATCTTTCCGGGCGCGCCTCCGGGCATCAAGTTCGCGCTCGGCGAAAACGTCAAACGCGCGAGTTCCACCGTGCTGCCCGGCCAGACGCGCCGCTACCCGGCGACGCGCATGGGACAGGAAGAAGTTTTGCGCGATTCCTTCACGCGCGCGCGCAACTACAAGCGCAGTTGGGACGAACACCGCGCCGCCGTCGCGAGGGGCGACAAGAACCTCATCCCGCCGCGCCGCGACCTGCAACTCGAACCGCTCGTTGAAGTTCTCGAAGGCAAACGCTTCGTCCACGCCCACTGCTACCGCGCCGACGAGATCATCATGATCATGAACGTCGCAGACGAGTTCGGCTTCAAGATCAAGACGCTCCAACACGTGCTCGAAGGCTATAAGGTCGCGAAAGAGATCGCGGCGCACGGCGCGGGCGCGTCGCCGTTCGCGGACAGTTGGGGCTACAAGATCGAAGCCTACGACGCCATCCCCTACAACGTGGCGATCCTGATGCGCGCCGGAGTTCTCGTCTCGATCAACTCCGATTCGGACGAGCGCGCGCGCCGCCTGAACATCGACGCCGCGAAGATGATGAAGTACGGCGACCTGTCGGAAGAGGAAGCCCTGCGCCTGATCACGATCAACCCTGCGACCCAACTCGGCATACAGGATCGCGTCGGCTCGATTGACGTGGGCAAAGACGCCGACCTCGCCATCTGGACGGCGCACCCGTTCAGCGTCTACTCGCGCGTCGATACGACTCTCATCGACGGCGACATCTTCTTCGACCGCCAGCAAGACCTCGCGCGCCGCCCCGAATTGCAACGCGAACGCGAAGAGTTGATGCGCGCGGAAGTGAACCGCCCGCCCGCCGAAGGCGCACAGCCACCCGGCGCGCCGCGCCGTCGCCCGACCAACCATCACGACCACGACGACGTTGACAACGGGGAAGGAGACAACCGCCGATGAGCCTGAACTTATTCTCAACCCTTGTCGCACGCATCCACGTCGCCGCAGGCGTTCGTCTCGCCTTCGCCGCGTTACTATTTTTGTCCGCCGCCGCGCCAGCGCGAGCGCAGCAGGCTTCGAGCACGATGGGGCCGCAGTTCATGTCAGGCACGCCGGGCACTTTCGCCATTCGCAACGCGCGCATCGTCACCGTCTCCGGCGCGGACATCGAGCGCGGCACAGTCGTCATCAGCGACGGCAAGATCACCGCCGTCGGCGCGAACGTCGCCGTGCCCGCAGGCGCGCAGGAGATAGACGCGAGCGGCCTGTCCGTCTATCCCGGCATGATCGACCTCGGCACTTCGATGGGACTGATCGAGATTCCGCAGGGCGCGAACCCGACCGTGGACGTGGCCGAAGTCGGCGACATGAACCCGAACGCGCAAGCCTTCTACGGCATCAACCCGCACAGCGCGCATGTCGCCGTCACACGCGTCAACGGCGTGACGAGCGTGTTGAGCGCGCCTGCGGGCGGGATCATTTCCGGTCAGGCCGCCTTCATCAACCTGCTCGGCTCAAGCCCGCAGGAGATGGCGCTCGTGCGCACCGCCGCGCTCGTCGTCAACTACCCGCGCGCAGCCGGTGGCGGCGGCTTCGGCGGCTTCTTCCAACAACCGCAGGCGAACCCTGCGGAGGCCGCGACAGCGCGCGACCGTCAGGTCGAACAACTGCGCAAGCTCCTGCGTGACGCCGAAGCCTACGGACGCGCGATGGACGCGTCGAACACTGATCGCAACCTCCCGCGCCCCGACGCTGATGTCATGCTCGCGTCGCTCGTGCCCTACGTTCGCGGCGAGCGTCCCGTCGTCTTCCGCGCCGACCGCGAGGCCGAGATGCGCGCCATCGTCCGCTTCGCCGAAGAGATGAAACTCAAGCCCATCATCCTCGGCGGCAACGACGCGTGGAAGATCGCCCCGTTTCTCAAAGAGCACAACGTCCCCGTCATCCTCAACGGCCTCTTCGACCTGCCGAGCCGCGAGGACGACTTCTACGACGTGCTCTACGAGAGCGCCGCCAAACTGCAACAGGCGGGCGTGCGCTTCGCCCTCTCCACCGGCGATCAGGGCGCGGAGGTGCGCGACCTCCCCTACCGCGCCGGGATGGCCGCCGCCTTCGGCCTCTCCCGCGCCGACGCGCTCAAGTCCGTCACCCTCTACCCCGCCCAGATCATGGGCGTCGGCGACCGCCTCGGCTCAATCGACACAGGCAAGATCGCCAACCTCGTCATCACCGACGGCGACCTCCTCGAAGCCCGCACCCACATCCGACACCTCTTCATCAACGGTCGCCAAGTCCCCCTCAACAGCCGCCACACCGAACTCTACGAACAATTCCGCAACCGCAAATAGAGCGACATCAAGAAGCACATGAATTAACCGGGCGACCGACACAACACAGGCGCACAACAAAGGCAGCCGAGACTTCTTCAAGTCTCGACTGCCTTTTCCTCAATCCCCTACAACTCCAAACACACCGGACGCGACTCCAACGCCGCCACCACGTCTCACAACTTACTCACCGTCACTCTCCCCCACATGAAACTCATCCTCCGGGTCAATCTCCACCTCCGGCATCGGCTCAAACTTCGACGCATCAAAAGGCGGCATCTCCGGCTCCGCCGCCCCCAACTCCCGCAAATGCCTCCGCGCCTTCTCCAACCCCCAGTGATACGCAAACGGCGGCCCATCACACCACGCCAACCGATACGCCCGCTCCGCCGCCTCAACCGCCGCCACCGCGTCGCCCACATCACGCTCGATCTGCGCCAGCACGTTACACGCATCCGCGTGAAAGAGCGGGTACGGCCCACGCTCCGCCGCCTCCCACACATCATCCAGACATTCGCGCGCCGCCTTCAAATCCTCCTGCCGTCGCCGTAATTCAGCTAGCCCGACAAGCGCGGTGAGTTCTTCTTCGACCAGATTACCTCTCCGTGCGCGGGTAAGCGCGTGGAGCAGGCGTTCGTTGGCTGTTGTGAGATCACCCAGTCCCAATGCTGACTCGCCTTGCAACCGTGAGGCTCGTATTTCACCGGGTTCAAAACGTTGCTGCTGACAGTAAGACAATGCTTTGTCTGCCCAGACCTTCGCGGTGTCAAAAGCCCCTCTCCACAAAGCAAGCATCGCGCGGAAGTCATATGCCACGTATGAACTACCTTTCAATGCAATCGCAAGTGAACTATCCAATGCGAGCCTGCTCTCCTTTTCTCTTCCGCGTGCCCCAAGCGATAATCCAAGTCGGTACAGACTTCTTACCCCCGTCTCATGATCGTGTTGCAGATGTGTAAGGATCAGTGCGCGTCGCGCTGCGGCCTCAGACTCATATAGTGCGCCTGATGTTCGCAATGTCTCTGACAGGCTGCACAAGGTAATGCTGAAGTTGTAATCATTCTTATTTTTCGAATCAATATCAATGATGCAGGCGCGACGATAAAGAGATGCTGCATATCTCGGCTGTCCGCTTAAGTCATATGCTAATGCCAGTGAGCTTAGCGTGTAGGCTTGCTGGGCCGGATTGGTCAGACGCGGTAACTGCTCTGAGCCGTCAGGAAAGAGCATCTCCAAGAATTCGATACGCTGGGGGCTGGCACTCAATCGGTAGAGGATGGCATCCCTTAACCAGGCCATAAAGATTACAAACGCATCATCATAACGTTCCAGCCCGATTAGCGTGTTGTATAGCTCGATTGCGGGTGTTAAGTCTTCGAGGTCGCTGACCTCTTGCCAATCGCTAATCTTTGGCAAGGCTTGAAAGTGCGCGTGTAGAGTAATATGGACGCGGCGTCGCGTGGCGTCATTTAATCCGCTCCACACCACGCCGCGCACAATCGGATGTAAATCGTAGCGGTTCGCTCGCCTGTCCCAGCCGACCAGCCCCCGGTCTTCCAACTCGGTCAGCACGTCGTCTAGTTCTTGCTCGTTCTCAAGCGGTCTACGTTTGCTTCGCTTATTCTTGGCGACCAATAACGCGGCCAGCGTGTCGTAACGTGCGGGCATTCTGAACGCGGCGATGACTTGCAACGTCTGGCGTGCTTTGTCGTCCAGCCCGCGCAGGGCGAATTCCAGCACGTGTGATTTCACCTGCACGAGCGGCAGGCTGAATGGATTGAAATCGGGATGATTGTGCTGCCATGTGTCGAAATCGCCGGGAGCGAGGCGATAGCGCGATACCTCGCTCGCCAACGCCTGAACCAACAGCGAGTGATTGCCCACGCGGTTGAAAATCGGGAGCAGTGTATCGCGTGTGCCTGTCACGCTGAGTGCCCGCCACAATTGGAGCGCGTCGTCGTCGGCCAGCCCGCTCAGGAAGAGGGCGAAGCAGCCGGGCAGCGGTTCGCCCGTCACGGTTTGCAAATCGACGGGATAGAGGCGCGTGCTGACGAGGATGCGGGCGGCGCGGACGGTCGCCAGTTTGCGGAGGAATGCGCCCGCGCGGGGGTCTGCGGTCTTGCGCAGGCGGTGCTCGCCAGTGAAGGATTGCGCCGCGCTCGCGGGCAGGTTGTGGGCGTTGGCGACCAAGTTCGCCGTCTGCCGGTCGTAGTCGTCGTCGGAGAGATGTGAGGCGTCCATGCGCGCGTAGGCGATGAGGATGCGCTCTAGGCCGTCGAGGACGAGGAGGTGTGGCTCGCGGTCGAGCGCGGTGAGGAGTTGCGTCTCGCGTTCGGGCGCGGGGATTTGTTGTACCTCGTCGAGCGGGCGGTGCGTGACGTAGGCGAGGGCGCGGGTGACGAAGTTCTCGAAGGTGGCGTCGGATTCGTAGAAGCTCCACCACATGCGACCGGCGAGCGGCGACATCTCGTGCGGGGCGATGTCGTTGAACCACTTCCACGTGAGCGCGCTCTTGCCGAGGCCGCCGATGGCGACGACGTTGAGGATATGCGCTTTGAAAACTGCCGAGCCGGGTCTGGCGACCCAGTCGGTGAGCAGGTTGAGTTCGGGTTGACGACCGACGAGGCGGTGAGTTTGCAGCAGCGTGTAAGGGTGCGCGATGAAGGGTTCGGGCGGCGCGGGGATGTCGCTGATATAGTGAAATGTATTGAGGTCGGGCTGGCGGAGTTTTGAGAGACTGTTGATGACGTGCGCGCGCAGGTCGGCGGGCGAGTTGAAGAAGTTGACGGCTCGTTCGATTCCAAGCCGCCGTTTGAGGGCGTCTAATTTAAACGCGCCTTCGTCTTTCTCAACGTCCGACGCTTTGATCGGATGGTCGTCGTGCATCAGAAAAATCAGGCGCGGAATGTCGCGTGCAATGGCGCGGTTGTATTCCATCTCGGTGATGGATATTTGCTGCGGGTTATTCTCCTTCGGCACGTAGCCATAGCGATGCGCGAACACGCCGAGGTAAATGTCCGCTTCGTCCACCATCTTGAGCGAAGCCGAGATGGCTTCCGCATCGCTGGCGGGCAGATGCTCCATCATTAAGGGAAGCATGCCCTGCCGCAGACACGCATCCCTGATCTCTTTGCGGTGCTCCGGCAGGTCGCGCGCCGTGCTGCTGACTATTATTTTTTTGACGGTTGATGTGTGAGACATATCTTTGTGAGTGGAGGCTTTCAGATATAACTCGAAGGACTGGCGCAGAGTATACGGATTTTCCCGGCGGAGCGGAAAATTTTTGATCGTCTATGGTTGCGTCCGTGCGTCGCGGATCCCGGCGCGGGGCGTTATGAGTGGTGGCTTGTCCAACCGTCCGGCGCGAAAGAATTGCCCCGGTTAAATGAAAAGGCGCTTCTCGAACGAAGCGCCTTTTGGTGGTCTGTTGCGTTGTGGCGAAGTCTGTTACATCTCGGAATCGGAGAGGAGCAGGTCTGACGCGTGGGGGCTGGCGAGGTTGAGGATGGCGTTGATCAGTTCGTCGGGGTCGACGGGCTTGGGGACGAAGGCGTTGAACCCGGCGGAGAGCGCGCGGGCGCGGTCTTCAACTCTGACGTAGGCGGTCAGGGCGATGGCCGGTGTCTGCTCGCCGGTTTCCGCTTCGCGCGCCCTGAGTTTGGAGATGAGCGAGTAGCCGTCTTCGGAGGGCATCGCCAGCGCGGAGACGAGGACGGCGGGCTTGTGCCAACGGAGCACATCGAGGGCGTCGGCGGCGCAAGCGGCGGTTTGCACGGTCGCCTTGTAGCCGGTCAGGATGGCGGCGAGCGCGTGGAGTGTGTCCGGGTCGTCTTCGACGAGAAGCACCTGCACGCCTTCGAGCGAGGGGAGCGGTTTGACGTTCGCTACGTCGTCGCGCCACGCATACTCTTCGCCCGTGCGGCGACCTCTGGCGGCGTCTGGGGCGGCGAGCGGGAGTTCGACGGTGAAGGTCGCGCCGCATCCTTCGCCGGGACTGTCGGCGCGGACTGTGCCGCCGTGGAGTTCGACCAGATGGCGCACGATGGCGAGGCCGAGGCCGAGGCCGCCGTGGCAACGCGTGCTGCTGCCGTCGGCCTGGCGGAAGCGGTCGAAGATGTAAGGGGCGAAAGCGGGACTGAATCCGCAGCCGTTGTCGCTCACGGTGAGTTGCGCGTTCGCGCCCGCGCGCTCAAGCCGCACCTCGACGCGTCCGCCGCCGGACGTAAACTTGACGGCGTTCGAGAGCAGATTCCAGACGACCTGCTGCAAACGTCCGGCGTCGCCGGAGACGTGGCGCGCGGAAGGATCGAACGTCACGGCCAGTTGAATGTTTTTTGCATCGGCTGCCAACTGCACGGCGTCGATGGCGTCGTTGATGACGCGAGCGACATCAACCGGCTCGACGTTGAGACGGAGTTTGCCCGTGATGATGCGCGACACGTCGAGAATGTCATCGACGAGTTGCGCCTGCGATTTGGCGTTGCGCTCAATCGTCTCGACGGCACGCGTTGCGGCCACCTTGTCCAGTTTGCCGTGGCGGAGCATGTGCGCCCAACCGATGATGGCCGTCAGAGGCGTGCGTAGTTCGTGCGAAGCGGTGGCGAGAAATTCGTCCTTCAGCCGGTTCGCCTGCTCTGCGGCGGCGCGCGCAGCCTGCTCCTGAACGAGCGCGACGCGGAGCCGGTCCTCGACCTCCCTGCGTTCCGCGATCTCCGCTTCGAGTGTCCGCGCCTTCTGCTGCAACCCGACGATGATGCGGAGGCGTTCGTCGGCGTCCGTGATGCCGGAATAGCTTTCGGCGGGGATGACGCGCGCGTGCGTCCCGCACACGTCGCCGAGTCCGCGTGTGTGCGTCTCGCCGCTGAAACCGCACATCGGGTAAGCGCAGAAGAGCGTAAACGGGTGTGCCTTGTGCAGTTCGTTCCAGAATTCTTCGAGACGGATCGCGGCGTCGTAGTTTTCCTCCGCCCACAGCAGCGCGACCATCTCGCCGAAGATGCGCACGCGACGCCGACCCTCCGTTGCCACGCGCTCGATGAGTCCGCCGACGACTTCCGTGAAGCGGCCTGCGTCCGGTTGCCCGCCAACCATGAACTGCGACAAAAGCTCCGACGCGTCCAGAGCGACGTACTGGCCGCGCGCGCGTGCGGCGTCGGGGTCGAACCCGCCGGCGCGCAATTTTTCGTCGAGCGCATCGCGGTGCTCCTGCGTCGCCACGACGATGCAGGCGTCGCCCTCGCCAAGTCCCGCGCCGATGAAGCCGCCGAGCGAACTTATGAGAAACGCGTCCGCCTCGTAGAACTGTACGAAGTGTTCCGGCTCACACGCGCCGCTCCAACTCGACAACGGCGCGACCTCTCCCGGAGCCGCGCCGCCCGCGTCCTGTTGTTGCAATGCCCCGCGCTGCGATTCGATCATGTTTTCCGCTTCGCTCAATTCCGTCTCTCCGTCAGACCAAACGTTTCGGCGGCAACGCACGCCCGCGCGCAACGCTCGACACGTTACTCGTAAATCGCCGGAACACGATTACAAGTTAACCGCGACAGGCGTGTTGATAAATTCAGGGAGTGAAGGCGGCTGCTCCGGTTTCGTCGAGACAGAGGGTTTCGCATCCCGGATTCGGCCACACGCTGCGGTCAGGGGATGCCCGCGCCCGTATTCTATCTCGCAAAAGGCTCGAAAAGCCAGAGCCAGCCGACCTGCGAACGTCGCCCCGAACGTCGCTTTCGGGCGGCGACGCTCACGTCAAGTTCAGTTTATTCGACCGGCCAGAGCGCACACTTGCCGGGGAAGCCCTTGAGTTCCTCGCCCGCGTGTTCCGTCCAACTGATGTTGATACCGGCGCGGCGCGGGGAAGGAGAAAAGGCGAAAGTGAGGTGGAAGCCAGAGACGCTTCCGCGTTCACTTTCGCCTTTTGTTTTTTGCCGGACGCTGAATCCGGCTGGCCGTCGATTTGGCTTACCTGTCGGCGACCTGGCCGCCGTTGGTCTTGAGTTGCTTGAGCAGTTCTTCGACGGCGGTTTCGAGTTGGCGGTCGCGCCCGGCGAGGTTGTCTTCGGGTGAGTTGTCGACGAGGATGTCGGGGCGGACGCCGGTGTTCTCCATGTTGGTTTGCTGTTTGTCGGCGAGGTAGACGCCGACGCCGGGCGTGCGCACGGTCGAGCCGTCGATGAGCGAGTAGCTGCCCGTGCCGATGACCGCGCCCATCGTGGGCGTGCCGATCACTTTGCCGAGTCCGAGCGCGCGGAAGCCTGCGGGGAACATCTCTGCGTTGGAGGCCGAACGCCAGTTTTGCAGGACGACTTTGGGGCCGAAGAAGCCGGCGAAGGGACGCGTCGTCGCCTCTGTGCCGCGCGGTTGCCAGACCTGATACTGGCGTTGGACGAGGATGCCGAGCAACTCCTGTTCGATGTTGCCGCCGCCGTTCCAGCGTTGGTCTATGACCATCGCCTCCTTGTCGCGATACTCGCGCAGTTCCTTTTCAAACTTGCGCAAGGAGGGCTGGTTCATCGCCTGTATGTGGACGTAGCCGACGCGCCCGTTCGAGAGTTTCGACACCGTGTCGCGACGCTGCTTGACCCAGCGTTCGTAGCGAAGCTGGCCGTAGTTGCCCATCGAGGTCGGTTCGATGCGCGTGCGCCACGCGCCATCTTCCGCGGCCTTGTTGTTGAAGGTGACGGCGACCTTGCGGTTGAGACGATAGTTGAGGTGCTGCCAGTATTCGTCGCCCGCGCGCACGGGCTTGCCGTCGATGGCGATCAGGTAATCGCCGACCGAAACCTTGACCCAATCTTTGTCCGAAGGACCGTCTTCGTAAATGTGCGTGACGCGGTAGCGACCCGCCTGCGCGTCGGGTTCGAGTTCGAGGCCGAGGTGGCCGGTGGTGGCCGCGCCCGGCTCGCGCCCGCCGGGGGGCGGCGCGGCTCCCGTGTGCGAGGCGTTCAGTTCGCCGATCATCTCGTTGACGATGTTGAGAAGTTCCTGCCGGTCGCCGACGTACTCGACGAGCGGGCGATACTTGGCGCGCATCGCGTCCCAATCCGTGCCGTGCATCTTCGCATCGTAGAAACGGTACTTCATCGTGCGCCACGCGTCGTCGAACATCTCCGTCCACTCGGCGGGACGATCAACCCTGACCTTCGCAGTGAAGTTGATGCGGCGACGCTGCGCGGGCGCAGCCGACGTGGCGGGCGGCCCGCTCGAAGCGGACGCGCCCGGCGGGAGCGGCGGCGGCATCGGGACGGAATAAACGAAGTTGCCTTCCTGAAAGAAGAGCGTGCGGTTGTCGCGCGCGACGCTCAGGTTGGAGACGCCGCCGAAGCCACCGCCGCCCGGTCCTGCGCCGTCAGTGGGCGGCGTGCCCGCGGTGAGGCGCGTGAGCCGCTTGGCGTCGTCCTGAATCGAATAGATGACGGGGACGTTCGCCGCCCCGGCGAGTTCGCTGGTGACGAAGACGACGGTCTTGCTGTCGGGCGAGATGGTGTAGCTCGTGACGGCGAAGGGCATGCGCGTCAACTGGCGCGTGCGTCGCTTGAGTCCGGCCCAATCAATGTTGACCGGCTTCGGCGCAGGTCGTTGCGCGGGATTCATGCGCGCGCCGCCCGCGCCTTCCGCGCCCGCTTCGCCGGAAGGGCGTTGCGCCGCCGCTTGCGCGGCTTCCTGCTCGGCGCGTTCTTCGGGATCGTCGGGGTCGCGGTCAAGTTTTTCGAGCATGACCGAGTAGATTTGCGAGGAAGTCAGAGAGTTGAAGCTGCTCTGATCAATGCGCAGGAAATAGAGTTTCTTCCCGTCGGGCGAGAAGCGCGCGCCCAACTCGTTGAAGGAATCGAAGGAGACTTTCCGTTCTTCGCCGCCGCCTGAAGGTGCGATGAAGATGTCGCTGTTGCGCGTGAAGTCGGGCTTGGAATAGGCGAGCCACTTGCCGTCGGGCGACCACGCGGGCGCGCCGATTTGTCCGTAACGCGACGCGCTGATCTCCTTCGCCTGTTTGCTGGCGACCGTGACGACGCGGAGTTTGTTGTCGGAAGCCGTGTAGGCGATCTGCGTCGAATCGGGCGACCACGCGTAGCCGGACTTGAGTTCGTCGAGGTCTGTGATCTTCTGCGCGTCGCCCGCGCCGTCGGCGGCGACGACGTAGAGTTCCTCGCGCCCGCTGCTGTCTGAGACGAACGCGATCCACTTGCCGTCGGGCGAGTATTCGACGTTGCGGTCGCGGAACGGGCTGTCGGTCAACTGGCGCAGGTCGCCCTCTTCGACGGGCGCGGTGAAAATCTCGCCGTGGATCGAAAGCACGATGCGGCGCGAGTTGGGGGCAAGCCCGTAGTCGTCAACCTGCGAGGCGAAGTCGCGCACCTCGCTCAAACTTTCCTGCGTCTCGGCGGCGATGTCGAGTTTGATCGGCGTGATGCGCTTCGAGGAAAGGTCGAGTTTCGAGATGCCGAAGTCGTGCTCGAAGACGATGGTTTTGCCGTCGTTGCTGATGGCAGGCCAGCGCACGTCGCCCGTTTTGAACGTCGTCACCTGCGCGGCGCGGCCACCCGCTTCGGGCACGCGCCAGATGTTGGTGATGCCGCCGCCTTCCCGGTCGCTGACGAAATAAATGTGACCGTCGCGCGCCCACATCGGCCACGAGTCCAAGCCCTCGAAGTCCGTCAGGTTCGTGAAGCGTTTGGAGGCGGCGTCCATCACCACCACGTCCGATTGCATCGAGCCGCGATAGAACTTGCGCCAGTACGCCTGCGCCTTCTGGTTGTAGGCGATGCGCCGCCCGTCGGGCGAGTAGGAGCCTTGCACGCCCATGTCCACGCCCGCGTTCGTGGGCATGCCGCCGTCGGTGCTGACGGTGTAGAGACGCGGCGCGAAGTCTTCGCCGCGATTTGAAGAGAAGAGGATGCTGCGACCGTCGGGCGTCCAGTTCAAGACCGAATCGTCGGACGAGTGTGCGGTCAACTGCTTCACCGTGCCGCCGCTCGCGGGCATGATGAACACGTCGAGGTTGCCGTTGCGGTCGCTCGAAAAAGCGATCCACTTGCCGTCGGGCGAGAAACGCGGGTACACGTCGCGCGCCTTGTGGACGGTGAGCCGCTGGACGTTTTGCCCCGTCTCATCCGCCGTCCAGATGTCGCCGAGATAGCCGAACGCGACGCGCCCCTGATGATAGTGCGGGTAGCGCACGAGCCTCGCCTCTTTCGCCGTAGCGACGACCGAGGCCACGAAGAGAAACGCGATTGCCGGGAGGTAAATTTTCTTCATCGTTTTTTCCAGACTGTTAGTAGAGTTAAAGGCCGCTCGATTACGGAGACGGGCGTGCAAGCCAGAGACGACACGACAAGGCTGCGACGAGCAGCAACAAATTTTGCTTCTTTAGTCAGACAGGAAATTCTTTATGCGCCCCCACGGAGCGCGTTGCAGGATTAGCTCGTGCATTGTATTTAAAACGCCGCGCGAACGCTAATCTTACGAGAGACGGCGGGAAAAGTTTTTCCCCTTCACTATTCCCGCACGATTGACTTCCCCGCCGCCCGCCGTGCGACGACGCGCGCGAGGCGTCCCACGAGCGGCAGACCGAGCACGCGCGCCTGCAAACGCGCCGTCGTCGAATGATCAAAGGCTTCCCGCTCGGCGCGACGGCTCAACGTGAGCCAGCGCAGGTAAGCGGCAGCCGCGCGCCCCTCCGCCGCCGCGCCGCCCTCGCGTCCGACGCCTGCGGCGTACTCGTCGATCACTTCCCGGTAAAGCGCGACGATCTCGTCCGTCGCCGGTTCGATCCCGGCCATCGCACGGACGCGGCGTGACACTTCGGCGGCGTCGGCGGCGTCGTAACGCGCGATCTGGCACGCGAGCGTCCCGGCTTCGAGCTTTTCGTTCAAGGTGCGGACGCCGAAATTCAACCGTCGCAACTCTTCGAGTTCGCGCGTTGTCACGAGCGCGCCCGCGCCCGACTCGTCGCATAAGACGACCGCCGCACCGACCGCCAGAGCTTCCAGCGCGCAACGCGCTTTGGCAAAAACCAGATCATATTGTCCGAGCAGTTGCTCCGGTTGCGCCGTGACGTTTCCAGCCCGCAAGCCCACCACGTCGAGCGTCAGACCCGCGCGGCGGCAGGCTTCGCGCACCGTTCCGAGATAAGAATCTTCGCTCGCGTAGTTGCTGAAGACGAGCGCGCGGGCGGGCTTGGCGGGAAGCGGCGGGCGCGGGCGGAAGCGCGCAAGGTCAACGAAGTTGAGAATGACGCGCGCACGCTCCGCAGGGATCGCTTCTTCGCAGACGAGCCGGTCGTAACAGGTGTGGTCTACCGCCACGTAGCGCAGGATGCGCGGGAAGCGCGGCGGCGACTCGATGCGCGCGAGCCAGCCGTGGCAAAAGTAAGCGGCGGGCGTGTCCGGGAAATGCAGGAGCGCGGTCATCGTTTCCAGATTGTGCTGTCCGTGTATGAGATCGGGCGGGCGCGTGATGGAGTTCAGATCGTCTGTGACGGGGACGGTCACCGCGCGCAGGTCGCGCGCGACCAAGCCGAGTTGCGTGCTGTAGACGATTGGCGTGTGGCCGCGAGCGAGGAGGCGCGTGGCGAGATCGCGCACGTAGAGTTCCGTGCCCGCATAGTTCGCTAGAGAGTGGTTGGTGATGAGTACGCGCAGGAGGCCGTCGTCGCCCATCAGGCGCACCTCTCGACGTGCTCGCGCAAGGCGACCGACAAGGGCCAGAGGTGCTCGCGGTAACGAATCACTTCCCGGTAGTACCCCGCCGCGACGAGTCTCTCGGCGTGCGTCTCGTAGAACGGCTGTTGACGCGGGAAAGCCGCCTGCTCATCTTCCGAACTGACCGGGCGCAGGCACTCGACCCGAAACATGTCCAATCCCGTGCGCGCGTGTTCGCGCCGCTCCCCCTCGTCGAGCGCGAGATAGTCGTTCAACGTGCCGTCCTCGTCGTGCTTGTAAGTGTTCTCGACCTCAGCGGCGAGTTCGGGATAATACTTGCGCGCCGAAGAGATTTTTCGCCGGAACTGTTCGTCGTCGAGTTCCAGCCGACTCATCCGTGCGCGCATGTTCGCGGGGCAATAGTCAGGCCGGTTGACGACCGGAAAATCGAAATTGCGGATCGGGTTGTCCCCCGCTCTGCGCGCCATCTCCACCGCCGTATTGATCAAGAGACGGCACGCATCATGCGTCGAGTTATAGCCCTCGGTCGCGTCGCCGGAAACGTGGCCGACGCCCTCTCTGAGAAAGCTGTCGGCGAGTTCATCCGCCAACCGTAGAAAAAAATCGAAATCATGGGCCAGCAAGGCGAGATAGATTTCCCGGTCTGTAAAACGACCGTAGAGCGCGGCGCGCTCGACGCCGTATTCCGACAGGTAAGCGGTCGTCGCATCGAGCCGCGAACGCGAGGCGCGACCTGACCCGTCAGTCAGTATAAAAATCCGTGGGCGGGCGAGTTCGAGCCAACCGTGCAGGCGAATTTCATGGCCGGGATGAGCGACAATCAGGGCGGCAGGAGAATCGGGCAGAGTGGTTAACATCGTCTTCCGGTTTGGTGCATCTTCCAGCGCAAGGCAGCTTCAACTTTAGAGAGCGTGTGAGGCGAAACGAGGTGCGAGTGGCGACAGTATAGACGACCCGGCGCGCCGCATGGTTTTATTTTTTCCGCACGCTCGAATAAAGAGAACGACAGGCCGGTCGGGCGGTTTGACGGTCGCCCGCCAACTTCATCCCGCCGGATTAAACTACGTTACCGATCCGGCACGATCAACTTCGACGCGGGCAGCATCGCGCCGCGCCCACGGTGCTGCCAGCAGCGACCCGTGCCGCGCACCCGCCGCGAACAGGGCGTCCCACGCTGAGTGCGCGCGCCGCAGACGGAGACGATTTCGGCAGGCTCGGTCGGTCGTTCCGTCTCCGTGCCGTCTGCGCCGTAGACGGGAGCGCGCGTGGTCGTAGTCGCTTGTGTCTCTGCGCCGCCCGCCGTCGAAAATTGCGACGCGAGCGCGGGAGGAGAGTTGAGCACGCCTCGTTCGATGACGAGCGGCGGGGGCGCGGGTCGCATCGCGCGCCCGCCAACGTAGCCCGCGACGACGAGCACGATGCACGCGACGAGCGGACGGACGACGCGCCCGCGTCGAAACCTCTTGTCGCACCCGTCGCAAAAACGGCGACTCGTCCACGCGCGCCAACGCACGCGGGCAACGCGCCCGCCGCACTCCGCGCAAAAATTGGGCTTGTACATGGTTCGGAAATCTCCCTGCGTATGAGGACGCGCCGCCGTTGCTGCTCCTGCCGCTGCTGCTGTCGTGAGTTATGGCGCGCCGCTAAAAGAGGTCGAGCGTTCAATGGTTCGAGGCGGGCGAAACATGTGCGAGGAAAAGCGTACGTGCCCTTATGTCTTGCCCGTTG
>Ga0307513_10004955_pt1 | contig 17654 bp, 8 predicted proteins | sample 15_EM_MG_FD_202174 | JGI IMG/M metagenome (GOLD analysis project Ga0307513, IMG submission 202174) | Populus trichocarpa ectomycorrhiza microbial communities from riparian zone in the Pacific Northwest, United States - 15_EM | ecosystem: Host-associated > Plants > Roots > Unclassified | place... | reverse complement strand
AAAACGCATAAGGTCCACGAAGCAGCTTACCTCAGGTAGGGTGCGTTAGGGGTGCTAATACCTTCCCTAACCACAACCAGTCCCTTACCCATGAATCTCTGACGAGACCAGTACACCCGGGTTTCCTAGTAGCCCTCAATTAAATACTAGGTGGCGACTCCCAACGAACCAAATCAAAGCAAAACGACAAACGAAAAATCGCTAGCCGATGCCGCGCGGATTTTTTTTTGACGTGCGACATTGAAATCAACCTCGACACTCTTCTTACTGAGCCTGGCTTAAGAAGACCAATTTATGAATACCATGTAAATGATAGGGATGCAATCCAAAAAGCTTATCTACGAAAGGGTCATTGTCAACCTTCACACTGTGATTTTCCTCAAAAATAATTTGGGAATATATTTACACTACGATGCTTTAATCCGACTTGGTTTGGTGCATACTCAACATTGTTAGAGTAAAACATAACTAAAGATGTTTTATTTTTCTTGTATTGTTACCTCTTCAAGTCAAAAGGGGGTGTTGATTCATTTGGGGGTAATGAGTTTTCAAATTGGCAAAAAGGAAAGATTTGATCTTCATATTGAAAAGTCTAATAATAGTCACAATGCAAATCGGATAAAATATGAGAATTTAAAGAATGAAAAACAAAGTATCACGACTTTGTTATCCGAGCAGAGAGTAAACAGTCAAAGTGATTATCAAACTCGATTGAATGCTTCAATAGAGTGTGCTTGTTTTTTGTTGCACCAAGGACTTTCATTTCGTGGCCATGATGAATGTGAATCTTCAAGCAACCAAGGAAATTATCTAGAGCTCTTACATTTCTTTTCCAGAAATAATGAAGCTATTAAAATAGTTACTTTCAGTGAAGCTCCTAGACATAACAAATTAACTTCTCCAGATATTTAAAAAGACATTACTGAAGCTGATGCAGAGGAGATTACAAATATGATTATCAAACATCTAGGTGACTCATTATTTTTAATTTTAATTGATAAGTCATTTGACATATCAATCAAAGAATAAATGGTAGTTGTTTTATGATATGTAAACAACAATGGACATATAATTGAATGCTTTCTTGGCATTCAACATTTGTCCGATACAACTGTTAGTTCACTCAAGGTAGCTATTGAAGTTTTGTTTTCTAAACATGGGCTAAACATATCAAGATTGCGTGGTCAGGGATATGATGGAGCTAGAAACATACGAGGTGAATTCAATGGCTTGAAAGCATTTATTCTAAATAACAACCCAAGTGCATATTATGTACATTGTTTTGCTCACAAACTTCAATTGACTTTTATGGTTGTTACAAAGAAGCATAATGAAGTTGAAAATGTCTTTAATTTTATTTCTAGTATTATAAACATAGTTGGAGCATCATGTAAAAGGATGGAGGTGATTAGAGAAAAACAATATGCTAGAATTATTGAAGGACTTGAAAATGGAGAAATTTCTAGTGGACGAGGTTTGAATCAAGAAACTTCTCTTAGAAGGTATGGTGATACCCGTTGGGGCTCCCATTATGTTATAATTATTCGTGTACTTGTAATGTTTTCATTATTTCTTGATGTGCTTGAGATTATAAGGGAGGATGGGATGAGCTCAGAACAGAGAATGAAAATAGTCGTTTTAACATATATTATGGAATCATTTAATTATGTGTTCATGCTTCATTGTTTGAGAATGATACTAGCAGTTACTAATGAGTTCTTACAAGCATTACAAAAAAAAAGATCAAGACATAGAAAATGCTATGAATTTATTGAAAACATCAAAGGAACGATTCAAAATGATGAGAGAGAATGATTGAGAATCTTTATTGGAAGAAGTGTCATTGTTTTGCATCAAACATGATATTAATACTCTAAACATGGATGATGAGTATAAGCTTCGTGGGCGTTCAAGGCAAAAATCTCAAAGGATTATAAGCCTACACCATTTCCGTTATGTTTAACAATATCATTGACATGCAACTTACTGAGTTGGATGATCATTTTACTGAGATAAGTATGAAGTTATTTTTTTGTGTGACATGTTTAAACCCAGGTGACTCTTTCTCTACTTTTAACAAAGAAAATCTTATTCGCTTTGCTCATTTTTATCCCAATGAATTCTCTATAATGGACCTTATGGTACTTGGTAACCAACTTGATACATATATTATTGATCTATGTGGTGATGATGAGTTCTCTAGTATTGGATGTATTGCTAGTCTTGCAGAGAAAATGGTAAAAAGAAAGAAGAATGTGATATTTCCATTAGTATACATACTTATTAAATTGTCATTACTTCTACCAGTTGCAACTGCTATAATGGAGAGAGTTTTTTCTGCTATGCATATTGTCAAGAGTAGATTGCGGAATATGATGTGAGATAAATGGATGAATGATAGTTTGATTATATATATTGAGAAAGATATCTTCAATAATATTGATAATGAAATTATTTTGAAGCGGTTTCAAAATATAAAAACTCAAAGAGAACAATTATAATGTAAGTTTTTTCATTTTAAAGTATTTTTAAATTAATTTTACTTGATATGAATTAATATATATGTTTTGGATTGAGTTCTAACGCATATCTACATAATATAGTATTTATTAGTAATTTGTCCCCTCATTTAAAAAACTCTGGCTCCGCCAATGACCCTCCATCACCATCATCTTCATCTCCAAGCACCAGCTTCGCCTCCGCCTCCAGTAAGCATAAGTAAGTCTCCTCCCATTTTGTTTATACATTACATAGTGTGAAGGTAATTTTAATTACCTTCGCACTGTGCAACACACATGCGTGCTCTTTTGCCCAGTTAGGTCACCGGCTTGGGCTAGGTCGGCTGGGTCCAGCCCAGCCTGTATAGGTGGTCAAACCCAACCTAAAAAATGAAAAACAAGAAAAAAAACTGGACCTTTTTGAATTTATTTGTAGGTTCCTCGTATTTTTTTAGGGTATTTCACTATATATTTGATATGTGGATTTTTATTGTTAAATGCAAATCCGATATTCGATACATTATTTTTTTTCTTAAAAAAGATAAAAAAAAAATTTGTATGCCTTGTTTTAAATTCATTTTATTGGTTTATTTATCAACGCCAGAGCTAGAGTTAGAAATACAATATGTTTTTTTTTGCTACGTAATATTTATCAATGCTAGAGTTGGAAACATCTGTGTCTGAATATTCACTGGTGTTAGAATTAGGAATATTATAGGTAGACCATCAAAGATAAAGCACAACAAACCCCTAATAATTTAAGACAAAACTCGTGATGTAGGCTACCTTAGGTAGAACGATTAAGGGGTGATAATATCTTCCATTTTGCGTAAGCAGTCCCGTAGCATAGAATCTCTGCTGATCAGTTAGGGTTTTTATTGACCATAATACTAGGTGGTGTCTCCTTAAACGAGACCTTTCCTCATCAAATAATAAGATGCTATAAATCTTTTATTTATCCTTTAAAGATGATTTTTTTAGGGTCGCCGCGATGTCGGGTTTAACAATACTATTTGGATGATTGTGGATCATCTGACGAAGTCTGCCTTATTTTTACCCATGAAAATGAAGTATTTGGTTGATAGATTAGCCAAGTTGTATGTAAATGAGGTGGTTAGGCTACATGGTGTGCTAGTGTCAATTGTTTTGGATAGGGATTCAAGGTTCACATCAAGGTTATGGCCAAGCCTATAACGAGCTTTAGGAACCAAATTAGATCCAAGTGTTGCGTTTCACCCTTAGACTGATGGTTAGTCTAAAAGGACTATTCAGGCTCTCTTCTAAGAAATTATGTGTTGGAATTTGGAAGAAATTGGGCAGATCTTTTGCCTTTAGTGGAATTCACGTATAATAATAGCTACCAAGTTACAATTGGTATGGCCTCGTACGAAGCATTGTATGAGAGGAGGTGTTGCACCCTGGCCTGTTGGGATGAAGTGAGAAAAATGAAATTACTAAGGCTGAAAATGGTAAAAATGACAAATGACAACTGATAAGGTAAGGGTAATTAGAAAAAGGATGAAAGAAGCTCAAGATAGATAGAAAAGTTACGCGGACAATCAAAGAAGGCCTTTAGAGTTTCAGGTGGGAGATAAGATATGTTTGAAAGTGACACTGTGGAAGGGAATTATTTGGTTTGAGATCAAAAGGAAACTAGCTTTGAGATACATTGGTCCTTTTGAGATTATAGAAAGAATCGAACCTATTGTTTACCGATTAAATTTTCCCACATAATTAGATAAGATCTACAATATGTTTCATATATCATTGTTGTAGAAAGCAAAGATGGACCCATTATAGGTGTTGCCATGGGTTCCTATCAAGTCAATGGAGATTTAACCTTGGAAACCAAGCTTATCAAGATTCTGGATTGGGATGAAAAAGTGTTAAGGAATCAAAAGGTTCTATTAGTAAGGGTGTTATGAAGGAGCTCTAAGATAGAGGAAGAGACATGGGAAAGGGAAGCAAAGATGAATGAGAAGTATCCGTATTTATTCAAGGATGAATGTATGATCTAATATTTTAAGGATGAATTTTTTTTTTAGAGGAAAGAATGTAAACCCCGATATAAATTTGGCATAAAATTAGAGAAATGTTTTATATTAAGTAAAATAAAATAAAATGAATGATGTATGAATTTTAATAAATGAGGCACGAATATATGTATATATAAAAGGTAAAGATATGAAAATTGATCCAAAATAATTTCTTGTAAATGTTGATTAAAAAATATAAACCCGGTACAACTCAAGAGTTCTATAAAAATTTTAAAGGAAGTGTATAAGAAAGTTAAGCAAATAAAATACAAAAATTGAGGATTTGACACTTATATTAAGGGAATTGATATGGACATTTGAAATTTAGAAAAATTATTAGCGAACAAATTTTTAAATATAGAAGTGCGAAAATGCTTAAAAAAAAAGTTCAAAATATGAATTAAATTTTAGTGGAAGTGATTTATGAGGAAAGAAAGGTACTGGGCTATTGATTAGTATTTAAAAGTTATATTATCATTTTGCACTTGAAGTATCAATAACTCCTTAACTAGAGCATGTTTTATAATAACATGTCTAATAATATAAGATACCTTTAATTTATGATAAATATTCATATTAAATGCAGGCCTATCACATAATTCAAAGGATTGATTGATGAGTTTAACTACTAAAATTGAGCAGACAAAGAGAGGGCTAAGCTTAGAAAAGAGATGCTGGTTTAGACCAAACTGGAACACCATACGGTTATTGGATCATAACTGGAGCTGTAGAACTTGGATTTAGGTCTAGTTTATATGGATAGAAAGCTAAGACATAGGCATAAAACTTTCATGAAGAGTCCAAGTTTCAAAAGGACCGTTTTCAAGTTCAAATTGTAGCAACAACAGAGAAGTTGGAATCTATCCTATAGCCCAGACACTGTTCAGTGTTTAACCCATATCTCGAGTTCTAAAAGTTCAAATGACCTCATTCTTATTGTTTTGGAAAGCTGAGACAATTTCCTAGAAGTTTCATGAAGACTATCTGTTCAAATTCTGATGTTAGCAATGACGTTTTCTGCAGATAAGAAGATAAGGATTGTTACCAAGTCAAGAGGTGGTCACCCACTCAACAATTAATCATCAAATCAATAGTTCCAAATTTTGGCCTATAAAAGGAGGCATTTGCCATCATCTAGACATCTTGGTGTTTAGATCAAGATCTTGTTCTTACTCTTTTTCTTTGTAATTTGTAATGTCCAAGTTTTATTCTCCTTAATCTCTTGTTTATGCTTTTCATTTCCTTTACTATACTTATATAATTATGTTCTTATCTTGTTTATTTATGTTTCTCTTATTCATAATGTTTAACTAAGTTTATTATGTCAAGGTGAAAAGGTTACATTAATGGTGTAAGAATAAGTATAGTATAAACTCAACATGGACTTTGTCGCACGTGTGCGGCGTCACGGCGAAAACATCCACCCTCAAAATCTTGTGTTAAAAAAAATATATATAGCAAATGTGTGGAGACAAGGAATTCTTGTCTTTTATTAGTGGAAAAATGGAATGGGAGTCGCCACCTAGTATTTTGGTCACTAGAAACCCTAACTGGTCTCAGAGATCGGGTACGGGGACTGGTTGCGTAAAGGGAAGGTATTAGCACCCCAAATATGCCCTACCTAAGGTAAACTGCATTGTTTTATTGTTTGATAAAATCTAAGGTCATGTTGTGCTTTTTATTTGTTAGTCCGTCTATGGCTTAAGAAAAGTTCTCTTTGGTAAAGATATACTTATCTTATCGGGTAAAACCTAACCGGTCTAATGCCAACAAAGAAAATTTAATATCCGGAACACGTCTTACATATAAGATCATAACCCAAGATATTAAAAGAAAACAAAATAATTTTTTTTTAGAATTTTTGAAGTATTGGCCTAGTTCTCGTGACTTTAATAAACTTGTTATTAAAGCCAAAATGCATGCTAATACATATTTTTTTGAAATTTTCTTTGTTGTATGAAAATACAATATGATTTTTTATTTTTTGAGAGACTTGGCCGTATGCATGAAAACAAAACATTTTTTATGTCTAGAAAAAAACGTGGTATTTTAATACTGGATTTGTATCTTTACAGTATAAAATACAAACCGGTATTGATTAAAATGCAGTAAAAATTAGTGGAAAATCACATATATTTAAATAATTTATTATTATTATTTTTTTTGCTGGGCCCAACTCAGCCCATATGCTGGGCTGGACCCCAGCCAACTTGCATAGCTGGGCTGGATTCAGACAGCCCAGCATGGTCACTGGCATGGGCCAGTGACCATCTTCAAAAAGAAATTACCCCAGCCAACCTGCGTAGTTGGGCTGGATTCAGACCATGCTAGTGGCCATCTTCAAAAAAGAATTACCCCAGCCAACCGGCATAGCTAGGCTGGATTCAGACCTGGCCCATGCCAGTGACCATCTTCAAAAAGGAATTCCCTTGTTGAGACTTGAAACCGGGTCTCTTGGATGAGATCTGGGTAAGCTGACCATCTAGACTGCAAGGCATATTTTTATCTATTGGCACCATAATATTTTTAGGCTTGTATGAACAGGGCGAAGGTAATTAAATTACCTTCGCTCTGTTAACCATCTTTGTTGCAGTGCGAGAAAAAAAAAGAAAAATAAAACAGAGCATGTAACTGGCGATTTCTGGCGTCGGTTTCCTTATGTTTTATTTCTGTATTTTACATACTAACATGCATCATCTCATTCTGCAGGGAAACAGAGAAGGGCATCGAACATACCTGATTTTGAGAAGACGAAGACGAAGACGATGGTGGTGCTGGATTCTCTGCTTCACAGTGTCCTCTATTTCTGTTTGGTTTGCTTCTTTCTCTCGTTCCTCTTCTCTCCCTTATGCTTGCTCACTATTTCTCCACTCTCTCACTTTTCTTACGTTCTCATAAGCTGTCTCACTCCCTTTTTTTTTTCTTCACGGTAGCCTCTCCTCTCTCTCCTTTTTTTGTGTGTTTAGCTCTTCCTCTGGCTTTTATAGCCAGAGGACGCCAGCAATTTTGGTAAGCCGGCGCCCATCACGGTGACGAGGGATATCAGCCGCGATACCCGCCCTATTGAATCGAGAATATTTTTCATAATCGCTGCTAACGTCTCCTTCCATTATCGTCACCGATTCACAGCTATTTGAAAACCATTAATGGTGGAAACGACGCCGCTTGGGTTCTTCTAATTTGGCCCTTGAAGTTTTCGCTGTTTTATAATCAAACCCCCCGAAAACATTGTAATTGGATTCCTTAATGTTAGCGCCTTTTCTGGTTTGATCCTTGGTCTCGAATTGTTTCAATTAAGTCCCTAATTGGCCATCAAACTTCAATAATTATGCAATTAAGCCCCTGATTTGACCAAATCAACTCTTTAAAATTATAATTGGACCCCAGAACTTTAATTTCTTCCTATAAAAGCCTAAATTGACTTACAAAATCAATTTTCTTGCAATCAAACCCTCTATAAATTCAATTAAACCTTGGATAAAATTTAATTGAGTCCATAAACGTCTGATTTTGGACTTTTCTTCCTCAAATTGAATTTTCCTCATCGACGGGGCTCTCACTGTCAAATTTCAACTTTTTGCATTTTTGAATCTCCTTAACCAATTTTGGCATTTTTTTGGCATTCCAACAAATCTTTTTCTCGCTCCTATTATTTTTTGGATTTCTTTTGATATATATATTCTCATTTTTATGTGAACTCAAAAATGGGTAACAACAGACTTTAATGTTTGATACTAACATGCTTTGTATTTGTTATCTTACTCACTCATAATACCTTGTTTGTGAAATGGTTAATCTAGATTTGTGTTGAACAACCTTTGGTACAACAAATACTTGGCACTTTCATAGCCCAACTGTATGGTATAACCGACACCTGTGTTATGAAAGGAATTTGATTTGTTGTTAACATAAGTTATCATCATGAATACCTGATAATATTTACAAGTATTAGCATTATTCAAATAAGATAACTAATGTAATCATGTTAACAATTTATAATCTGATTGGAACCTTTTTTGTGTGTGGTTTCCAGTTGAGTAATAAAAAGAGTTTATATTATACTTATTTGAAATACCATTAGTGGATCCTCTAACCTTGATATTTGTTTTATCCTTGTTTAATCCTTACATCAATATCACATCTCAAAAGTTCTCTTCAACTCCTTTTCATTTATTGTTTATAATTTTATATAGTTAACCTCCCTATGGTTCGACCCTGGTCTTGCGGGGTTATTTATTACTTCAATATTCCTGTACTTGGGAGAAGACATCAGTCTTTTGATCATGTCAGGTATAAATTAATGAATTTTGATATAGCTTGTTGAAAATCGATATTAAAAATATACCGAGATAAGGGAAATAAAACTCGATAACTATAAAAGTTATTATTTAAAGGGACATAGTGGGAATTTGATAATTTTTTCCTATAAAAGATTTGGGTGCAGCCGGCCATGGGTGGGATTGAGAGGGAAGAGAGGAAAAACTCAATTTTTAAGCAACAAAAAATACTTGAGATTTGAAAAATTCTTAAGAACCTAGAGAAAAACAAGGAAAAGAAGAGAGTTACTGATACTAAAGGATTTAAGCAACAAAATCATTTAGATTTAAAGTGTTCTTGAAAGAAGAGTTTAGGGATATAGTGAGGGGGAAGGGGCGACAACAATAAACAAGGAAGAAAAGGTGGGAATCCTTGATTTGTTAGCACTTAGAACCTAGATTACTCATTGATAAGATGTCTAACATTCGTTTAACAAGTTCTTACAATATTTGTTGAGTTTCCATTGATTTTCAATCAAATTGAGGTTAAGGTATGTCATAACCCATTTTTGGGTTATTCCCAAATTTATTTTCTTTTCTTCCAAAAAAAAATAATTAAAAAAAAGAGAGAAACTCAAAACAGTGTCATTTTGAATGACACTGTTTTTCTTCTTCCCCTGCGAGTGTAGAGGCAGGGAAGAAGAAATATTTTCAAAATCTTTTCCCATCTTTTCTCTCTCCTAACATAACCACACCCCGCCATTATTATAGAAGAAATAGGAGGCCCATGCCCTGGCCACCATGCCTGTATTTGGACAGGGTATGGTGACCATCTCCCCCGGCATCCTATAAATATAGGGCGAAGATTACAGAACAGGAGGGGAAGGAAAGTAAAAAAAAAAGAATGAAGGAAGGCAAAAAGAAAGATAGAAAAAAAAAAGAGAATAGAAGGGAGAGAAGCAAAAAAAAGAAGGAAGAGGAACATAGAGAAACAAAGGGAAATAGAGGAGAATAGGGGCAGAAAAGGAAGGGGAAAGGGAAAGGGAAAGGGAAAGGAAAGAATAGCATGGAGCTAAAAAGGAGAAGAAAAGGAAACAAAAAAATAATAGAGGCAGAAAGAGGAAATAGAGCGACTGTTTCTCTGTTACTAACAGTAACAACCCCGTCGTTGTTCGTGAGCCATGACACCGCCATCGACACTCTTCCCGGTCGCCATCGTCAGCTCAACTACTAGAGCCCTCTCTGTTCCAAGTAACACTCTCATTCTCCTGTTCGTCTTCCCATTTATTTACTTGCATGCAGAATGTGCACTGTTCATGTTTTTGCAGCAAGAAATATAATTAACCGGTTACTGTGCATGAACACAATAACCAATCCATGGTTGCTTCGGGCTCGACTATCAGCCCAGCCCACGCGGCTGGGCTGAATCCAACCTTATAGAAAGGACTTTTTCTGCTAGGATTGAATTGAGTTGAAATAACAAGTAATTTTAAAAGGAAATTAGTAGTCATTTGCTAAGTGTGTGGCTAATCATTGATGTAAAAAGAGGAAGGGTGTTTTTTTTTTAAAAAAATCCTTATCTTGAGGGTATGTGTTTATATGAATTAAAATGATGAGAATGCATTGAGGAATAACAATGAAGGTGTTAGAAAGGATTGAGAAGAGTGTTGATTGAAAGTTAATGAAATTGGAGAATTAACTATGTTGTAACCCATTTTTAGGTCCCCACACAAAAAAGTAGAAAATACAAAAAAACTAAAAAAATTATATATATTTGGAAGAAATCAAAAAATGATAGTAGTGAGAAGAGGATGCCAGAGCGCCGAAAAAATAGTCAGAAATTGGTTAAGGAGGTTTAAAAATACAAAGTTTGAAATTCAATGGTATACTTTTGATTGATAAGAGTCCTGTTAACAAAGAAAATTCAATTTGAGGAAGAAAATTCCAAAATCAGATGTTTATGGACTCAATTAAATTTTATTAAAGGTTTAATTGAATTTATAGAGGGCTTGATTACAAGAAACATTGATTTTTAAGTCTATTTAGGCTTTAATTGGAAGAAATTAAAGTTCTGGGTCAAGTTATAATTTTTTAGAGTTGATTTGGTCAAAACAGGAGCTTAATTGAATAAATATTGAAGTTTGATGGCCAATTACGGACTTGATTGAAGAAATCTAAAACCAAGGACCAATCTGGAAAAGATGAGTAAATAGAGGGTCTGAAATTGATTGAATCAGGGACCAAATTGAATAAATAACAAATTAAGGACTGATTCAGAAATTGACACATTTTGGCGCCATTTACTTTTAAATGAAACGACGTGTTTTGGGCAAAACGGTGCCGTTTCATCTACTGTTAAAAAAGAAAAAGAGAAGAAGCTCAAAACGATGCCGTTTGGAATGTCACTGTGGGTTCTTCTTATTCCCCTAGACGCGCAGAGATAGGGGAAGAAGAATTGTGTTCCCCTGCATCTGCTCCTCTCCCTCTCCCTTTCCTAAAACCTAAAAAACCAACAAAGACCCCCACTTGCCTAAACTCTAACCTGTGGCCTACCACTAGACTAAAAAACAGAGGGGACGAGCCCCTCAAACGGCCATGAGGCGGTCGCCCAACCACCCTACTCCTGTGCCATGACTAGACAGGGGAAGTAGCGCTCTCTCCCCTATTTTCCACTTATAAATACCAGGGGAGAGAGGGTTAAAGAGGGGAAAAAAAGAAAAAAACGGGTAGGAAATAGAGAGAAAGAATAGGGGGAAAAGGGTCGAACAGAGGGAGAAAAAGGAGAATAAAAATGAGGGGGGGAAGGAGAGATTGAAGGAAGAATTGATTGAGATACAGAGGACAGAAAGAGAAGAAAAATAAAGAGCAAAAACAGAGAAAAGAAGAGAGAGAACGAAGGAGATTGAACGAAAAAAAAGGAACAACCAGAACAAAGAAACATAAAAGAAAATAAAAAAGAAGAAAATGAAGGAGAACATAAAGGATAGAAGAGAGAAACCGAAGAAAAAAAGAAAGAGAGAGAGGTAAAGGAAAACATGGGAGAACAGATGAGAGAGAGAGAGAAGAGAAACAAAAGCAAAACAAACTAGAAAGAGAGAAGACACAGGGACAAGGGGAACGAAACAAAGATAGTGATAGGGGTAAGTGCAATCAAAATAAAAGGAGATAAGGAAAAACATAGGCTTGAGCCTCTGCACAAGGAAGAAGAAGAACAGTCACCGCCGCAATAGCCACCATCATTTTTTTTGCCATCTCAAAGCACCGCCAACGACAGCAACCACGCTCCGTCACATTAGGTAATCTTCTCTCCTTCTCTGATATGTTTTGCTGGTTTGTTTTATTTGCATGCAGAACGTGAACAATTCACGTTTTGCAGCAAATGAAATATAATTAGTTGGTTACTGTGCGTAGCACAACAACTGTAACCAGCTATCTTCTCGGGCTGGACTTTAATATTCCAGTCTATATGGTTGGGCTGAGTCCAGCCTTGTAGAAAGAAGGTTTTCTTTTTGGGCCGGTTCTGGCTTGGTTTTATTTTGGGCCAATCTCGACCTAATTTCTTTTTGGATCGGGTTCAGCCCATTACAAAAAAATTCAAAAAAATATTGTCAAAAAAATTTAGGATTTTCTCACATATTTTTCTATTCATTTTGATTAATATCGGTTTGTATTTTTATACCGTAAAGATACGAATCTGGTTTTCGTCAAAACGTTGCAAAAATTATAAAACAAAAAAAAGTTTTGTTTTCATGCATATGACCAAGTCTCTTAAAAAAAATCATATCGTATTGTCATACAAAGAAAATTGAAAAAAATATGTTTTAGCATGCATTTTGGTTATAATAACCAGTTTATTAAAGTCATGAGAACTAGGCAAATATTTCAAAAATTCCAAAAAAATCATTTTGTTTTCTTTTAATATTAAGGATTATAAGCTTATACGTAAGACGTATTCTTGATATAAAAAATATAGTTTTTTATTGACGTTAAAATGGTTAGACTTTACCCGATAAGATAAGGACCTCCTTATCGAGGAGGACTTTTCTTAAACCATAGATGGATCAACAATTAGAAAACATGACAAGACCTTAGTTTTTTTTATCATCTAATTAAATAAAGTAGCTTATCTTAGGTAGGACGTATTTGGGGTGCTAATACCTTCCCTTTACGCAACCAGTCCTCGTACCCGATCTCTGAGACCAGTTAGGGTTCCTAGTGACCAAGATACTAGGTGACGACTCTCATTCCCTCTTTTCCACTTATAAAATACAAGAATCCCTTGTCTCCCCCTATATTTGCCAAGCAGATAAAAAAACCTATGAGAGTGGACGATTGTTGCGACGTCGTACACGTACGACAATCTACAATTATGATAAGTTGCAAAATGATGATAAATTAGGTAAACTAGTTCTTAGAAGGTGTATTTGAAAACATTATAGTGTATATTACACGACAAGGAATTGATTTTGAATGAGGATAAATTAAATTTGTAATGTGTGAATGTTACAGAATTGTCGATGAAATTGGACAGTTTCATCTTTTGGTCTTTCAAAGGGAATATGAGCATGAAAATAGGGGAATTTAAACTAGGCCTCTTCATAAAACTTGTAGCCTTGAATGATATCCATCCAAGAAAGTTGACCTTACTTAATTTGGAGTTTTATAACTCCAACTATGGGCTAATAATTAAGAGCGGGTTGGGATAGACCTTACTGGGCAGTTGGTCATCTTCTCAATAACATATAGTTTTAAGGGCTTTATGAGCAAAACTAAGTTCTTCTCTCTCAGTGAACTTATAACCATGTATCTTAGCTTTTCAAGGGATTAAGCCACCCTTAAACTGAACTATATAATGTTAGTTATGGATGAAATACAAAATAGTGTTCTAATGAGGAATTACGCTGATTGTGATGTTGATTTGCATTCTTATTTAAGAAACTAGGGAAAAGGATTTAATAGAAATATGAGATATAAATTTAAGAAAAAGGGGTAATAATGAATGAGATAATTAAATAGAAATTTGTATGGATTTTGGATTTAGAAGAAATAAATGCTCTCGAGTAATGACATGGTATACTTGTTGATGCAGGGGGAGCTACAGGATTCATACAACAACCTATGCTATCAAACTTTTATAATAGGTAAGTGCCCAACACCTATGCTTTCTATTTTCTGCTATTTTAAATTGTTTGGCATGTTAATGCTTGAACCCAATAGTCTATGTATATGATGTTAATAAGAAAAATAAAAGAGGATTAGTACGAATGGTAGGTTGAGATGTCATTGATTAGCTATCTAGGTTAGGATAGCTAATGGTATCAATGGGATTCCATTGATACCAACATTTCAGATGACATTGATTAACTATCCTGGTTTGGATAGCTAATGGTATCAATAGGGTTTCATTGGTACTGACATTCCTTAAATTGATTAGTCTAACCCGGTATTGGAAGACTAATGATATTAATGAGATTCATTAGTATTAGTAATTACCTTACTGAGAATGGAAAAGAAAGTATTGATTTGTTATTTTAAAAGAATAAGATAAGCTAATGATACCACAAGAGGAATATTTTGGTATCAAGTGAGAATTGATTCATAAGGAGATGATGTTTGAAACCATTGAGTTTAGTTGAGATTTCCAAGATGAAATTATTCTCGATAAACAGGTTAGGATATTAGATGGATATTGGTAATAATGAAAAATGTATGTTGTAAAAGAGTTCTATGCCTAATTTTTTATATATATAAAAAATACCATGGAAATTATAACATGTCATTGTTATTATTTGTCACTACTTTTTTATTTACATATACATGTTAATTTCTATTTTCAAGTCCATCAGGGTCACGTCAGGAGTGATATTAGTTTAGTCACCTTTTGCTTTTGAACATGTAATTATTTTGTAAATTAGAAGACTTATCTCCCAAAACTTGAAATGTACTATTAACCCGTAAATTTGGATGTATGACTTTAATCTAATGTATGTAATTCTAAATACCTGTTTAACCATGCATGTTTATAGTTGAAATCAAATCCTTCACTTGAATTACATTATATGATGTTGTTATGCAAGATGTAGTTTATGTGATGATATTTTGTAACAATTGAATTATGCATTGTTATTTTGTGAACTTGAATTGTATGATGTTATTGAATAAGATGTGTTCTATTGATGAAGATGAGTTGGGTTGAGATCTAGGATGATTGGATTGGGTTGTGAAATGAAATTTAAAGCGTAATATAATTTTATCGATAACTCGAGATCTTCTAGTATAGGGGAGACTCTGTCGAAATTTCAGTCGAACTTGTATATAATTTTTTTAAAAAAATTTCCATATACCTGTTGTGTGTTTTCCTGGAAATTGGGATTGTTACATTTTCATTATCTTTTTTTTTTGTTAAATGCTATGTTTGGTATAAGAAAACAAAAAAAAATATTTTGCTATTTTAGCATTATAAATTATTATTTTTTTTACATTTGTTTGTTTTTTAAAATGTATTTTTATTGCATGTATTTTAAGGCTTGATAACAACTTTATCAAGTTCATTAAAAGACATACTAAAACAAAAAAAAAACCATTTCTTTTAACTAAATAATTGTGAAAATTCATTAAATGACTAGTTTTGAATAAAACGATATAAAGCCTATTTTTGCTATTCTCATGAGTCCAATCATCATTGTAGAACTCAATCTAGGATTGTTCGGTTCAAAGTAAGTGGATTTACGAAGAATATCAACCCCAATATTTATTGATATCAAAATCAGAAATATCAATCCCAGTAGTTACTGATACCACAATCAGAAATATGAATCCCAGTAATTACTAACACTAGAGTCAGAAATATCAGCCCTAGTAGTTACTGATGCTAGAGTTAAAAATATTATAAACAAATAATTGATAACATAACACAACTCATAGTAATTTAAGACAAAACTAGCAATGAAATTAAGGTTTTTAGTGACCATAATACTAGGTGACGATTTCATAAACAAGACATTTCCCTTATAAGAACAAAATGCCATATATATGTTGTTTTTTCTTTTTTTTAAAGGTCATTGTAATGTTAGGTGCGACAGAATAATGACTTTACTGGAGAATTGAAGGTTTGAGGACCAATATGAATAAGATTGTAAAGTTTAGAAGTTAATTTGACAAATATCAGAAGAATTAATAAGTCTTTAGATGTGATTGAACTTTTGTATTACTTTAATTAATGCTATTAATGGTGAAATTGAAGGAATTAGAAGTTTGAAAAGTTATTTGAGGACTAAATTAAAAAAATTCAAAACTAAGGATCATTGTAAGGCGCGTGGAAATCCAAGAGTTTAATTGCAAGATTTTGGGGGTGACATTAAAAATATTATCAAAGATAAGGACACTTTTAAGCTTAATTGTAAGGTTTTGAGAGTTTAGGGGGTAAATTAAAAACTAACATTAACTTAACCTAATTCCCTTTTAGTAGACGACTTATCGTTGTTTTTAAACCAAAGCTCAGAACAAGTCATTCATGTACTGTTCATTTTCTTTTTCATTTTAAACCATAAAAGCTATTTAAGAAGCCACCTATGCAACCTTGGTTCAGCCCAGTTTTTCTATCAAAACACATCAAATCTTTCCAAAATCAGAGACCATAATACCTCTTCTACATCTCACTGTTTGGATCAGGAAAATCTATGATGCTCTAAAAAAAACTCCACAAGTCAAAAGAAAGAACCGTCACGGCCCGTAATTTTAAACATATTAAATAGATTTAAAAGATTTGCAATTATGAAGAAAATACACGTCAAAAGAGAGATCGGTAAAAGACCCGCTTAGTTAACGCGGAGGAAAAGTAAAGTCTATATATAAATTGAATGCTAAGATAAAAATAATAAAAAAACTGAAGTGGAGGCTTTCACGCTACCGAGGAATGGGGGTAATTTAAATTATATGGGACCCATCCTTCTCTTAGAGAGCTGCATTCCAACAACCCCTTGTAAGAACCTCTGATTTTTTTCATTTATCCGAAACAAAATTGAAAATTGTGAGTACTACGCAGATTCTAAGCCAACTAAACAGTTGAAAAAAGAAGAAAGAAAGAAAAGTAATGAATAAATTGCCCATTCTACCCTTTGGAATATTTGCTGGGCAATTTTTTCAACTGTTTAGGTGGCTAAAAAGGTCTCAGGTTTATCCGAAGAAGACCCGAACCTCTTTTAACCCACTTTGCCATAACTATATATATGTACACCCCTCCTCTTGGTGCTCTTCAAACGCAAAAGCAACATCTGCATCTGCTCTTTCTTCTACTAAACGGTGCCGCTCTCGAGCCATATTATCTGAGTAAGTTTGTAGTATTATGAATCCTGTGGAATGCCGTACTCACTTCGAGCACTACTAATTGTCTCTTAATCATTCCTATTTTAATTAGCTGAGGAATGGACGGATACAGCCACGTATTCGCACCTGCGCCGGACTCCGCCGCTGGATTCCACTCCGCCGCTGTTAAAGGAGGAGTTGCTGGCGGCGTTTTCCTTCTGCTTCTTGTTGTCATAATTTATGTGGTCCTGAGGAATGGCGGATTCTCTATGAATTGCAAGGTGAGAATCGGCGATGCTATCCGCGGAGCTGAGGAAGAAGCCTGAAAGACTCATACACACGGCAGCGGCCATGTAAGTAGGGTGACCCTATATATATCTGTGTGTGTGTGTGTGTGTGTGTGTAGATATAGAAAGATAGATATAAATAGATAGATATAGATTTCATTTGCATGAAATGAATGTATGTATATGAAATCTATATCTATCTATCTATACACACACACACACACATACATATATATATACACACACACACACACACATACATATATATATACA
>Ga0307513_10004954_pt1 | contig 17655 bp, 16 predicted proteins | sample 15_EM_MG_FD_202174 | JGI IMG/M metagenome (GOLD analysis project Ga0307513, IMG submission 202174) | Populus trichocarpa ectomycorrhiza microbial communities from riparian zone in the Pacific Northwest, United States - 15_EM | ecosystem: Host-associated > Plants > Roots > Unclassified | place... | reverse complement strand
TAAACATCATCCGCCGCTTGAAAAAACCGCCGCTTCTTGGCTGATTATGTGAGCGCGGACTGAGATCGGGGGGTAACGGACGCCTTTCGCCAACCCATGCGGACGCGCGCATCTGGCCGCACCGGCCTTCGCGCACCGCAATGCCGGCGCACCGCCTCAACATAAAAGGGGGATGAATCCGCCAATGTCCGACACTCGCCAATGGCCCGAGAAGACTGAAGCCGAGACCTTCCATCTCTGGGTGTTCTCCGACGCGCATGTCGCGACCGACAAGGCGGTATCCGCCGCGATCCGCAACGGCATGGAATTCATGCCGCCCGCCGGCTACCCTGAGAGCCTGGCGCGGGCGCTGCGCCAATCCGAGGATGGCGGCGAACTGGGCGGGCCGCCCTTCCGCTGGGATATCGCGCTCGACCTGGGCGACAATGCCGGGCTATGGAGCCTGCCGGACGACGCTCAAGGAGCCGAGGTGGTCCGGCAATATGGCGCGCTGCGGCGGCATCGGCGGGAGCAAATCTACCCAATCGCCGGAAATCACGACGCCTCGCCGGGCGACGCTCCTTCCAGCAAAGGCAAGCCGGCCAATTGGTGGTTCCGCAAATGGGTGGACCCGCTCGGCGAATGTGCCCAGACCTCCGGCGTCGATGCCGCGCGCAGGCCCTATCCGGTCGAGGGGAGCTGGGAGCGTTACACCTTCAAGGCTGGAAACATCCGCTTCCTGATGATGAGCGACCGCAACGACCTGCCCTATCCCGTTGGGCGGCGGGCATCGGGCGGCGGCTCTCCCGCCGGCGCAGTGACGTCGGAGACCTTCGCCTGGTGGCAACGCCATGTCCAGGATGCCAGCGGCGACATCGTCATAAGCTGCCATCACCACATGCTGCGCGAGACGACGGTGGGCTCGGGCGACTTCGAGGGCGTCGCGAAATACCCCGATGGCCGCTATCGCCACGGCCGCTATCACGGGGTGGACGGCGCTCCCGAAGGCGCGTCCTATCTGTATTTCATCGATGCCCAACCCAAGGCGCAGCGCTTCGAACGCTATCTTGCCGAACATCCCGGCGCGGTGGACCTCTGGCTCGGCGGCCACACCCATACGTTCCCCGGCGATGCCGTCAACGGACGCAGCCACGTCGAGCGCAAATGGGGCACGACCTTTGTGAATTGCGCGCAGCTTTCGAAATATCATTCCTTCGTCACCTGCCCGCCGATGAGCCGGCATTTCACCTTTACCAACGGCTCCAAGCTGGTGCGGGTCCGCTGCTACCTGCATGACGACAGCCATGCGGCCGAAGGCTGGTATCCGCCCGCAGAGCGCGTGATCGAGCTGGGAAAACCGTTCTATCGCTGAGGCGGCTCAACGGCGCGCCGGCAGAATTCCCGGCAGATTGAGTTGGTGCTCGGCGGCGCAGTCGATGGCGATCTGATAGCCGGCATCGGCGTGGCGCATGACGCCGCTCGCCGGGTCGTTCCACAGCACGCGGGCGATGCGCCGGTCAGCTTCCGGAGTGCCGTCGCAGCAGATCACCATGCCGGCATGTTGGGAAAAGCCCATGCCGACGCCGCCGCCATGATGGATCGACACCCAGGTGGCGCCGGAAGCGCAGTTCAGCAGCGCGTTGAGCAAAGGCCAGTCGGAGACCGCGTCGGAGCCGTCCTTCATGGCCTCGGTCTCGCGGTTGGGCGAGGCGACCGAGCCGGAATCCAGGTGGTCGCGGCCGATGACGATGGGCGCCTTCAACTCGCCGCTGCGCACCATTTCGTTGAAGGCCAGCCCCAGCCGGTGGCGCTGGCCGAGGCCCACCCAGCAGATGCGCGCTGGCAGCCCCTGAAAGGCGATGCGCTCGCGCGCCATGTCCAGCCAATTGTGCAGATGCGGGTCGTCCGGGATCACCTCCTTGACCTTGGCGTCGGTCTTGTGGATGTCCTCCGGATCGCCCGACAGCGCCACCCAGCGAAACGGCCCGATGCCACGGCAGAATAGCGGGCGGATATAGGCGGGCACGAAGCCGGGAAAGGCGAAGGCGTTCTCCAGCCCCTCCTCCTTGGCGACCTGGCGAATGTTGTTGCCATAGTCGAGCGTCGGCACGCCGCGGTTCCAGAAATCGACCATGGCCGCGACATGCGCCTTCATCGAAGCGCGGGCCGCGCGCTCCACGGCCTTGGGATCGCTCTCGCGCCTCGCCCGCCATTCGCCCAGCGTCCAGCCGAGCGGCAGATAGCCGTTGATCGGATCATGGGCGGACGTCTGGTCGGTGACGATGTCGGGGCGGATGCCGCGCGCGACGATCTCGGGGAAGATCTCCGCCGCGTTGCCGACAAGCCCAACCGATTTCGCCTCGCCCGCCTGGGTCCAGGCCGCGATGATGGCGAGTGCGTCGTCCAGCGTCTCGGCCTTCTCGTCGAGATAGCGGGTACGCAGGCGGGCCTCGATGCGCGCCGGATCGCATTCGACCGCAAGGCAGCATGCGCCCGCCATCACTGCCGCCAGCGGCTGCGCACCGCCCATGCCGCCAAGCCCGGCGGTGAGAATCCAGCGCCCCCTGAGGTCGCCGCCATAATGCTGGCGCCCGGCCTCGGCGAAGGTCTCATAGGTGCCCTGCACGATGCCTTGCGTGCCGATATAGATCCAGGAGCCCGCCGTCATCTGGCCGTACATGGCCAGCCCTTTGCGGTCCAGCTCGTGGAAATGGTCCCAGGTGGCCCAATGCGGCACGAGATTGGAATTGGCGATCAGAACGCGCGGCGCGTCCAAATGCGTGCGGAACACGCCGACCGGCTTGCCCGACTGCACCAGCAGCGTCTCGTCGGCTTCCAGCTCCGTCAGCGCCGCGACGATGCGGTCGAAATCCTCCCAGGAGCGGGCGGCGCGCCCGATGCCGCCATAGACGACCAGCTCATGCGGGTTTTCCGCCACGTCCGGGTGGAGGTTGTTCATCAGCATGCGCAGCGGCGCTTCGGTCGCCCAGGATTTGGCGGTCAGCCGCGTGCCGGTCGGCGGATAGATGTCGCGGGAATTGTGACGCCTGTCGATCATGTCGAAGCCTTCCGCGGGATTAGTAAAGCGCGATCGGGAAAAGCGGGGATCGGTTTTCCTCTAAAATCGCGCGGGCCAACAAAGACTCTAGAGCGGCCACCGAACCGTGGTGTTTCCACCTGACGTGATCCCGCTCCAGCGCATTCTGTGTTTCGGTGGCACCGGGCACCCTCACGCACGGACGTCATCCCCGCGCAAGCGGGGACCCAGTAATCACCGGGATTGCTGCGGAGTACTGGGTTCCCGCTTTCGCGGGAATGACGCCTTTTATGGTCCACTGCTGAACACACCGAAATGCAGAATGCTCTAGGGCTGCGCCCTTGCCCAATCGTCGAGACGGCGCAGGATTTCGGCCAGATGCACGCGCAGCCCATCCGCCTTCACCGGGCTATAGGCGAACGGGGCGCTTTCGCTGGCGAGATGCGTGATTTGCGCCAACTCCATCTGGATGGCGTGAACGCCCCTCGCCGGATCGCCGTAATTGCGCGTAGTCCAGCCGCCCCGGAAGCGCCCGTTGACGATGGCCGTGTAGCCGGGCGCGCTGGCGCAAGTCTCGGCGACCGCCGCTTCGATCGCGCCGTCGCAAGTCGCGCCATTGTCGGTGCCGATGTTGAAATCCGGCAGCACGCCCTCGAACAGGAACGGGACACGCGACCGGATCGAGTGGCAGTCATAGAGAACGGCGACGCCATGCGCGGCACGGATGCGGGCAATCTCGGCGGCCAAAGCGGCGTGATAGGGCGCGTGAAACAGGTCGCGGCGGCGGGCGATTTCCGCATCGTCCGGCTCGCGGCCGGGCCGGTAGAGGGGCCGTCCGTCGAAATCGGTCGCCGGGCACAGGCCGGTGGTGTTCTGGCCGGGATAGAGCGTCGCGCCGCTCGGGTCGCGGTTGGCGTCGATGACATAGCGGTGGAATGTGGCACGCACGACGCTTGCCCCCGGCAGCAGCCCGTCATACAGGCGGTCGATGTGCCAATCCGTGTCGGCTAGCGCCCGGCCGGTGTCGTTCAGCGCGTCGAGGATGTCATGCGGAACGTGGGTGCCGGTGTGCGGCATGCCGAGAATAACCGGCCCATCGCCAGATGTGATCTCCACCGGGATCATGCCGCGCTCCCCAGGGCGATGAGCGTCTCGGCGCCCGCCGCCACCACGATGTCGCGCGAGGTGACGAAACCGGCGGCCTTTTCCAGGTCGGGCGCCATATAGCGGTCCTGACCCAGGCTCGGCACGCTCTCCCGCAGCCGCGCGACGACGGCTTGCAAGCGTGCGCTCGTCAAGAGGGGCGCGCGGAACTCGATGCCCTGCGCGGCGCAAAGCACTTCCACGCCGAGAATGTAGCTGAGATTGGCGTTCATGCGCATCAGCCGCCGCGCGCCATGGGCGGCCATCGACACGTGGTCCTCCTGGTTGGCGCTGGTGGGCGTGGAGTCGATCGAGCAGGGATGGGCCAGATGCTTGTTCTCGCTCATCAGCGCCGCCGTGGTTACTTCCGCGATCATGAAGCCGGAATTGAGGCCCGGCTCCGGCGTCAGGAACGGTGGCAGGTCGAAGGACAGCACCGGATCGACCATCAGCGCGACGCGGCGCTGGGCGATGGAGCCGATCTCGGCGACGGCCAGCGCGATCTGGTCGGCGGCGAATGCCACCGGCTCGGCGTGGAAATTGCCGCCGGAGACGATGAGGCCGCTGTCGGGCAGCACCAGCGGGTTGTCGGTGGCGGCGTTCGCCTCGATCGCCAGTGTCCGGCCGGCCATGCGCAACAGATCCACGCAGGCGCCCAGAACCTGCGGCTGGCAGCGGATGCAGTAGGGGTCTTGCACGCGGCTATCGCCCTGACGGTGGCTTTCGCGGATTTCCGAGCCGCTCATCAGCCGCCGCATCGCGCTCGCCACGTCGATCTGGCCGGGATGGCCGCGCAGCGCGTGAATCTCGGGATGGAGCGGCGCGGTCGAGCCCATGATGGCGTCGGTGGACAGGCACGAGGCGACGATGGAGCCTTCCGCATTGCGCCAGGCGTCGAACAGACCGGCCAGCGCATAGGCGGTGGAGAACTGCGTGCCGTTGATCAGCGCCAGCCCCTCTTTGGGACCGAGCGTCAGCGGCGCGATGCCGGCCGCCGCCAGCGCCTCGCCGCCATGCATGCGCCGGCCGTCGAATTCGGCCTCGCCCTCGCCGATCATCACCGCCGCCATATGGGCCAGCGGCGCCAGATCGCCGGATGCGCCGACGGACCCTTGCGCGGGCACGACCGGCACGAGGCCCCGGTCCAGCATTGCCTCCAGCTGCTCGATCAGCGCCCAGCGCACCCCCGACGCTCCGCGCCCGAGCGACAGCACTTTCAGCACCATCATCAGCCGCGTGATCGCGGGCTCGGTCTTGTCGCCGACGCCAGAGCAGTGCGACAGAATGAGGTTGCGCTGTAGCCTGGCGCGATCGGCATCGGCGATTTTGAGGCTGGCCAGTTTGCCGAAGCCCGTGTTGACGCCGTAGATCGCCTCGCCGCCTGCCGCCGCATCGGCGATTGCCGCCGCCGCGCGATCCACGCCCGGCCTCGCGCTGCGGTCCAGCATCACCGGGCTGGCGTTGCGATAGATCGCCTCCAGCATGGCCAGCGTGGCGCTACCGGGCTTGAGGATGGCCGCGCTCATGCCTCGCCTCCGAAAATGCGCATATGCAGCGCGTTGATGCCGATGCGATAGGGCAGCTCGGCCGGGTGCTCGGCATCCCACACCGCGAGATCGGCGCGCAGGCCAGGGGCGATCATGCCGGTATCGACAAGGCCGAGTGCCCGCGCCGCGTTGCGGGTGGCCCCGGCGAGCGCTTCCTCCGGCGTCATGCGGAACAGCGTCGCGGCCATGTTCATGGCGAGCAGGATGGAGGCGAGCGGCGAGGAACCGGGATTGCAGTCCGTCGCCACCGCCATCGGCACGCCGTAGCGGCGCAACAAAGCAATGGGCGGCGCCTGGGTCTCGCGCACCGTGTAAAACGCCCCCGGCAGCAGCACGGCGACCGTCCCGGCGGAGGCCATCGCGGCAACGCCTGCCTCATCCAGATATTCGAGGTGATCGGCCGATAGCGCGCCATAGCGGGCCGCAAGCGCCGCGCCGCCGAGATTGGACAATTGCTCCGCATGCAGCTTGACCGGCAGGCCGAGCGCGCTGCCCTTGCGAAACACGCGCTCGATCTGCGCGGGGCTGAAGGCGATGCCTTCGCAGAACCCATCGACCGCGTCGGCCAGGCCCTCGCTCGCCGCCCGTTCGAGCGCGGGAATGCAGACCTCATCGATATAGGCGTCCGCGCGGCCCTTATATTCGGCTGGCACCGCATGCGCGCCGAGAAAGCTGGTGCGCACCCTCACCCGGCGGTCCTGGGCGATGGCCCTCGCGACGCGCAGCATGGTCAGCTCGGTTTCGATGTCGAGGCCATAGCCGGATTTGATCTCGATGGCGCAGACGCCCTCCGCGATCAGCGCATCGACGCGCCGCAACGCGCCCGCCAGCAGCGCATCGGCACCGGCTTCCCTGGTCGCCTTGACCGTCGAGACGATGCCGCCGCCCGCCCGCGCGATGTCCTCATAGCTGGCGCCGTTCAGCCGCATCTCGAATTCGCCGGCGCGGTTGCCGCCATGGACGATGTGGGTGTGGCAATCGATCGGCGCGGGGGTGACGAGGCGCCCCCCCAGGTCGCGACGCGGCCAGTCCGCATAGGCCGCCGGGAGGTAGGCGACCTCCCCGCACCAGGCGATGCGCTCGCCCGAGACCGCGATCGCTCCGTCGCGGACGTACCCATAGGGCACCCCGCCAGGCGTCATCGTGGCAAGCGTGGCATTGAAGAGCAGATACTGAGACATCGGCCGGATCGCTTGAATGACAGGCGTTATTTGATAATATGCATGCACATATTCATGGGTCAATGAGGTTTTGCCGTGCAGCAGATCTGGGCGAGGCAGGCGCTGACGTCAGGCGGCTGGCAATCCGGCGTACTCGTCACCCTCGGCGATGATGGGCTGATCGCCAGCGTTGCTGCCAATGCCCCACCGCCCAGCGCGGTGGAAGGCGTGTTGCATGTCGGCGTGCTGCTGCCCGCGCCGGTCAATCTGCATAGCCATGCCTTTCAGCGCGCCATGGCCGGGATGACGGAACGGCGCGGCCCCCACGCGAGCGACAATTTCTGGACCTGGCGCGCGCTGATGTTTCGCTTCCTCGATCAGCTCGGGCCGGACGATGTCGAGGCAATCGCGGCGTTCGTGCAGATGGAGATGCTGGAAGCCGGCTATGCGGCCGTCGCCGAGTTCCACTATCTGCATCATCAGCCGGGCGGTGCGCCCTATGCATCGCTGGCCGAACTCTGCGCGCGCATCGCGGCGGCGGCTAATGAAACCGGCATCGGCTTGACGCTGCTGCCGGTGCTTTACCAGCATGGCGGCTGCGACGGCCGTCCGCTTGGCCCCGGCCAGATCCGCTTCGGCAACGATCCCGATCGGTTCGCGCGGCTGGTGGATGGAGCCGAGGCGGCGCTGTCACATCTGCCCGCCGATGCGCGGATCGGCATCGCGCCGCATTCGCTGCGGGCCGTCAGCCGGGATGGGCTAGGCTTCGCGGTGCATCTCGCCGGGGATCGCCCGCTGCATATGCATCTTGCCGAGCAGCAGGCCGAGGTGGAGGACGTTCAAGCCACATGGGGCCAGCGTCCAGCCGAATGGCTGCTGGCGCATCACCCTGTCAGCCGCAACTGGTGCCTGATCCACGCCACGCAGATGCAGCCGCATGAAACCGAGGCGCTCGCCGCGACAGGCGCGGTCGCCGGGCTGTGCCCGATCACCGAGTCGAACCTTGGCGACGGCATTTTCGACGGCGCGCGTTATCTCGGTGCTGGCGGCCGCTTCGGCATCGGCTCGGATTCCAACATTGCCATCACGCTGACCGGCGAATTGCGCACGCTGGAATATTCCCAGCGCCTGCGCGACCGAGCCCGCGCCGTGCTGGCGACGGCCGATGCCTCGACGGGCCGCGTGCTGTTCGAGGGCACGGCGGCGGGAGGCGCGCAGGCCGCCGGGCGCAGGAGCGGCGCCATCGAGGCGGGCCGGCTCGCCGACCTCGTCGCGCTCGATGCCGATGCTGTCGATCTGCTCGGCCGGGAAGGCGACGCCATCCTCGATAGCTGGATCTTCGCGGGGGATAGCCGGGCCGTCACCGATGTCTGGGCCGCCGGCCGGCATGTGGTGAGCCAAGGCCGCCATCGCGCCCGCTTGCGCATCGAGGCGCGCTATCGCAAAACCATCCTGTCGCTGAGGGAGAGGCTTTGAGCGCCCCCGAAATCAATAGCTGGAAGCTGGTTCGCGACGAGGTGGTCCGGCGCATCAACACCAGGGTCTGGCCGCCCGGCGACTTCATCCCCGGCGAGGCCGAGCTTGCCGAGCAATTCGGCTGCGCCCGCACCACTGTCAACCGCGCTCTGCGGGAGCTGGCCCTGGCCGGGCTCGTCACCCGCCGCCGCAAGGCCGGAACGCGCGTGTCGCTCAATCCGGTGCGCAAGGCGACGCTCTATATCCCCATCACCCGGCTGGAGGTCGAGCAACGCGGCTGCACATACGCCCACGCATTGCTGGAGCGCAAGCGGAAGAAGCCTCCACTTGCTTTGCGCCGGCAATTGGGGCTTGCGCAAGACCAGGCGATGCTGTTCATGCGCGCGCTGCATCGCGCCGATGGCCGCCCCTATATCTACGAGGAGCGCTGGATCAACACCGATATCGTGCCCGAGATCGAGGCGGCCGATTGCGAGGCGATCAGCGCCAATGAATGGCTGGTCGTCAACGCGCCGTTCACGCATGGCGACATCGCCTTTTCCGCCGCCAATGCAAGCGCACGGGAGGCGGAACTGCTGGCCACGGCGGACGGCGCGGCGGTGTTCATCGCCGAGCGTACCACCTGGAACGGTATCCAGCCGATCACCAGCGTGCGGATGGTCTACGCGCCCGGCTATCGCATGGAAACCGCGATATAGCTCGGCCCTTCCCGCACCGCCCGCCTATCGCGCGGCTATCCCCGCTTTCGCGGGGAGGCAGTTCCAGCGCGGCCTGCGTCACCGCCCGTCCTTCGCGTATCGCCCGTGCGGTTGATCACCACCCAGATGGCGACCGCCGGCTCGGCCCCGACCGCCCACAGCCGATGCGGCATCTGCGCGCTGAAGGAGGCGGAATCACCGGCTTCCAATTCATAGCTCTCGAAACCGATCTGCAAGCCCAGCCGGCCCGACAGCACATAGGCATATTCCTTGCCGCCATGGCGGAAAAGCTGGTCCGGCGGGCATGACTGCGCGCCCGGCTGGTAGACGACATGCAGGAACTCGACCTCGTCGTCGGGCTGGGCGGTGAGGCGCTCCCACGCTACGCCGCCGGCAAGACCGATGCGCTTGCGGGCCTGGCGGCGCAGGACCGGGCTCCCCGATGCGGCGGTCTCCGGGCCAAGCGCCGCGCTAGGCGTCGGCGAGGCTCGTTCAGAGGTGCTGAACAATTCATCGATGGTGAGCCCGAGTTCGGTCGAGAGCAGCCACAGCGTGCTCACCGATGGCATGGCGAGGCCGCGCTCGATCTGCGAGATGAGGCTGGGCGAGACATTGATGCGGCGCGCCAGCTCGCGAAGGCTGATCTCCAGGCGCTCGCGCCCGGCCCGCAAGCGGCTTCCCAGCGACTCGAAATTGACGGCCCCCGCTTCCGGCGTGGCGTGGGCGGCTTCAGGCGGGGCGATAGGGTTCTGCTCGGCTTGGTTTTTCATCGGTTCCGGACTTGACACTCTTGATCGGAGAATGTTGATAATAATTAAACGCGTTTACTCAGGTTGAACAAGAGGCGCGGGGCATGGGGAGGATTTTATGGGTCATCACGTAGCACGTGCTGCCGACATCACGCCCTTGCCCGCTTATGTAGGCAACAGCGCGGGCTTCAAGCGCGCCGCCATCATCGACCGCTCCACCGGCTCCACGCATACCGCCCTTGGCATCAGCGTGTTGACTGCCGGCGGCCATATCGACCTTCACGCGCATTCCTTCGAGGAGCAGTTCTACATCACCGATGGCGAGCCGGTGCTGATCATGGAGGGGCGCGGCCATCGGCTTATGCCCGGCGCATGTGGCGTCATTCCGCTCGGCACACCCCATGCCTGGCTCGGCCCCGAGGCAGGGACCGCAAGATGGATCGACATGCTGACCCCGATCCCGCGCGGTCCCGATCAGCCCAAAGACCTGTTCTTCCTCGGCCCTCCGCCCTCCGTACCCACTGCCCCGCTCGACATCCGCGATCCGCGCGAGCAGCATTTCTTCCGCATGGCAGATGACGACATCAATATCGAGAAGCTGAAGATCGGCTCGCGGGTGAATGCCCCGACCGTATCGGCCAGCATGGCGACCGCGCTGCTCGCCTATAGCGGCATCGCCGTGAAGATGCTGGTAGACCAGCGCATGTCAGCGGCGCTCGGCACCATGTTCATGGTCGAGTATCAGCCCGGCGGCATCGCTCATCCGCATGACCACCCGCTTGAGGAAGCCTATGTGGTGCTCGAAGGCGAGGTGGAGTTCCACGCCGACGGTATCGTCTACGAGCTGAACCCCGGCGATGTGCTCTGGACCGGCGTGGGATGCATCCACGCTTTCTACAATCGCACCGATAAGACCGTGCGCTGGCTGGAGACGCAATCGCCGCAGCCGCCGGCGCGGCATTCCTACCGTTTCAACCGCGACTGGGACTATCTGCAAGAAAAGCTGGGGCGGCCGTGATGGATTTCGCTATCGCCCCCGGCGCGGCAAATCCCTTCCCCGATGGGAGCGCGCGTCTGGCCGTGCCGGCGGAGGCATTTCCGTTTCATTTAGAGCGGCGGATTTTAAACCGGACCCGGAAGCGCCGCTCTATGTCTTTGTTGAAGCATCGGATTTATCCGAAAACCGCTTCGCACTTTTCGGTCCGATGCTTTAGAGGAGTGAGCGCGTGAGCAACAACGCAATCGTCATCGGCGGAACGCAAGGGATCGGGCAGGCGGTCGCGCAGCTCATGCTGGCGCGCGGCGACACGGTGGTCATCACGGGACGCGACCGTGCGAGGGCCGAAACGGCTGCATCGGCGCTCGGTGCGGGCGCGATGGGCCTGGGCGTCGACCTGTCGAAGCCCCACGATATCGCCGCGGCGCTCGCGCAGGTGCCGGCTCCGATCCATCATATCGTCATCCCCGCGATCCTGCGCGACGCCAATACCGTGCGCGATTACAACATCGACCGCGCCATCAGCCTCGCCACCTTGAAGCTTGTGGGCTACACCGCCGCGATCAGCGCCTTGCTGCCCAAGCTCGACCCAAACGCGGCCATCGTGCTGTTCGGCGGCCTTGCCAAGGAACGCCCCTATCCCGGCTCCACCACCGTCACCAGCATCAACGGTGCGGTCGCGACCATGGTCCACACCTTCGCCCTGGAACTGGCGCCGATCCGCGTCAACGCCATTCATCCCGGCATCGTCGGCGACAGCCCTTACTGGGCCGAGAAGGAGGCCGCGCTTGCCGCCACCACCGCGCGCACGCCGACCAGGCGGTTGGCCACCATGCATGACGTGGCCTCGGCGACGCTGTTCCTGCTCGACAACCAATCCATCAACGGAGTGAACCTGAACATCGACAATGGGTGGCTGCTTACCTGAGACAAGCGGTCGGGCCTATGGGGAGGAAATATAATGAAAATAACGCGGCGTGATTTTTCCAAACTCGGCCTGACCGCTTCGGCGGCGCTGGCCGTGCCCGCGATCTGGCGGGAGGGGCGCGCGCAAGGCAAGCCCATCCGGGTGGGATGCAGCGCCTCGCTGACGGGCGCGCTGTCGGCTACCCGGAACATGGTCATCGGCTATGAGCTGTGGCGCGACGATGTGAACGCGGCAGGCGGCCTGCTGGGGCGGCCCGTCGAACTGGTGGTGTATGACGACCAGAGCACGCCGTCCAACGTGCCGGCCATCTATTCAAAGCTGGTGGACGTGGACAAGGTGGACTTCCTGTTCTCGCCCTATGGCGCGAACCTCACCGCGACCATCGTGCCCTTCGCCAAACAGCGCGACCGCTTCATCATGGGCATCCTGACGCTGGCCGCCAACGACAAGGTGCGTCACGACAAGTTCTTCCACGCGGCCCCGTGGGGAGCGGACGGCGCCACGAAATGGGCGAGCGGCTTCTTCGATCTCGCCAAGGCGCAGGACGTCAAGAAAATCGCCATCGTCGCGGCCGACACCGAGTTCTCCAAAACGGCGGCGCAGGGCGGCCGGACGGTGTGCGAGGAGTCCGGCATTCACGTGGTGGATTTCCAGATGTATCCGCCCGGCAACAAGGACTTCTCCGGCATCCTCCGCAACATCCGCGCGGCCGGGCCCGACGCGGTATTCGCATGCACCTATCCCGGCGATAGCACCGCCATCATTCGCGGCATCCAGGAAATCGGCCTCGGCGATCAGATCAAGCTGTTCGGCGGCGGCATGGTCGGCCCGCAATACGCCTCGCTGATGGAAGCGCTTGGGTCAGCGCTGAACGGGGTGGTCAACTTCCACCTCTATGTGCCCGAGCCCACGCTGATCTTCAAAGGCATCGAGAGCCTGCTCGCGCGCTACGAACCCATCGCCAAGCAGAAGCAGGTGGACCCGCTCGGTTTCTACATCCCGCCCTTCACCTATGCCGCCGGGCAGGTCATTGCCGCGGCGGTCGCGGGCTCCGGCTCGGTCGATCAGGCCGAGGCGTCGAAATGGCTGCACGCCAACCCGGTGGAAACGGTGGTCGGCAAGATCGCCTTCGACGAGATCGGCAACTGGACGCAGCGTCGCGTGCTGATGGTTCAGTTCCAGGGCGTCGACGGCTCGGGGCTCGACCAGTTCCGCAAACCCGGCAAGCAGGTGGTCGTCAGCCCCGCCGACTATAAAAGCGGCGAGTTGATCCCCTTTATGAATGCCCGGAAGACTTGAGCACGGTTGGGGATGGCGAGGCCGCCTGTTTGGCAACGTCGTCATCCCCGCGCAAGCGGGGAGCCAGTAATCACAGGAAATGCTGCGGAGTACTGGGTTCCCGCTTGCGCGGGAATGACGACTGAGGGGTGGCTAAGCAGGGTTTCCCAAAAGTGGACACCGGTTTTGGGATAAAAACCCTGCTCAAACAAAAGACTCTAAGCAACCATTCGTTGGCGAAGCCAGGAATGGCTGCTTAGCCCCTGCTGCTCGTTCCCGCGAAGATAGCTCTGTCTTTATAAGCTTCAGTCCGCAGGCATGGACCCAGGATGATCGCTCTTGAGCTGATACTGAACGCGATAGCGACGGGGGTCGCGCTCGGCAGCATCTATGCGCTGATGGCGATGGGGCTGGCGATCACCTTCGGCATATTGCACATCCCCAATGTGGCGCATCCCGCGATGGTGGTTGCCGGCGCCTATGCGGTGGCGATCTCCAACCAGTACGGGCTCGATCCGATCCTGGCGGGGGTCATCTGGAGCGTGCCGTTCTATGTCCTCGGCCGGCTGTTCTATGCGTTTTACGCCGGCTCCTTCGAGGCGCGCGGCGGCGGCAACACGCTGCAAAGCCTGACATTGTTTTTCGGCGCGTCGCTGATCATCGAGGTGGCGCTCGCGGTTGCCTTCGGCACGGATATGCGCTCGGTGAATGTCGGCTATGTCGGCCACAGCCTGCAACTCGGCCTGATCGTCCTCCCCTACCGCTTCCTGGTGCCGGCCCTGGTGACGCCTGCGGTCATGCTGGCGCTCTGGCTTTACCTAGTGCGCACGCCTGTCGGCCTCGCCATCCGCGCCGTCGCCCATGACGAACGCGCGGTGAGCATCTCCGGGCTCGATCCGTTTGCCGTCAAGCGCCACGCCTTCGGCATCGCCATGGCGCTGGCCGTCATCGCGGGCGCCGCGCTGGTGATCACCGGGCCGATCGATCCGTTCGGCGGGCGTGTCTATATCGGCCGGGTGTTCGCCATCGTGGTGCTGGCCGGAATGGGCGCGATTCCCGGCGTTCTGCTGGCGGGCATACTGATCGGCGTCGCGGAGTCGCTGGTGATGAGTTTCCTCAGCCCGTCCTGGGCGACAGGGGTCGCATTCGCCATCCTGCTTGCCACGCTCGGTCTCAAGCCGACCGGACTGTTCGGAGCGGCCCGGTGAGGATGCTGCCCTTTACCCTCATCGCGGCGGCTATCGCCCTGGGCGGGCTGATGCTGCCGCAGCTTATCGGCAATCCCTATTACTTCTATGCCGGCTACGGGGTGCTGCAATATGTGGTGATCGCCACCGGATGGAATATCCTCGGCGGCGGTGCCGGTTATACCAATTTCGGCGCATCGGCTTTCTTCGGCGGCGGCGCGTATATGGCGGCGCTGCTGTTCAAGGCATTCGACGCCCCGCTCTTCGTGCAGATCCTCGGCGCCGCGGCGGCGGGCATGCTGCTGGGCGTGATCACCGGCTATCTGACGCTACGCATCCAAGGCGTCTACTTCGCCATCGCCACCGTCGCACTGGTGGTCATGCTGGATACGGTGGTGCAGAACACGGAATATCTCGGCGGCGCGTCCGGTCTGGCCGTGCTCGCGGCGCCCGCGCCGGCCTGGTTCGGCGGACAGACGCAATATGTGTTCTGCATCATGCTGGGCCTGGCATGCGGGGCGGTGGTGCTGGCGCGCTGGGTGGAGGTGTCCTGGGTCGGCCGGGGCCTGCGCGCCATCAAGGCGAGCGAGCCTGCGGCGGAGGCTTGCGGTGTGCCGACACTGAAGCTGAAGCTGTTCGCCTGCGCTCTCAGCGGAGGGGTGATGGCGGCGGCCGGCGCGCCCTATCCAACATATTCGGCCTATCTCGACCCGGTGAGCGCCTTCAACCTGACCATCGGCCTCAATGCGCTGGCCATGCCGCTGATCGGCGGCACAAGAAGCTGGATCGGCCCGGTGATCGGCGCGGTGCTGCTCGCCAGCGTCCAGCAAATCGCCACCGTCACCATCTCGTCCGAGTTCAACATCCTGGTTGTCGGCGTCGTGCTGATCGCCTTCGTGGTCGCCGCGCCCGAGGGGCTGCTCGGCCTCGTGCATCGATCCAAACGGAAGCTACAGCCGGAGTTTGGAAAAATCGATGCACAAACAAGGAGCTAGGGCAATGGCGCGTGAACGAAGTGAATGCGTCAGTGTACTAGCGCCAAGGCGGAGGGCACGGGCATGAGCGAGGCGCTTCTCCAGGTGCGCGGCGTTGCCAAGAGCTTTGGCGCAATCAAGGCGCTCGGTCCCGTCGATCTCGATTTGGGCGCGAGGGAGCGCTTGGGCATCATCGGCCCCAACGGCAGCGGCAAGACCACGCTGATCAACTGCATCACCGGCTTCTTCCGGCCCGATCGCGGCACCATCGTCTACAAGGGCGAGGACATCACCGGCGAACCGGCCTACATCCGCGCCCGCAAGGGCCTTGCCCGCAGCTTCCAGATCCCGCGTCCCTTCACCGGCATGACCGTGCTGGAAAACCTGCTGGTGCCGATGGACTACTGCATCCACGCCAGCGAGAAGACCGAGCGCCAGCGCGCCGAGGCGGTGCTGCAATCCGTTGGCCTTGAGGGGCAGCGCGATGCCCTCGCCGAGACGCTCTCCCAGCTCGAACAGCGCAAGCTGGAACTGGCGCGCGCGCTGGCGGCCAACCCGCAAGTGCTGATCGCCGACGAAGCGATGGCCGGCCTCTCCAACAGCGAGATCGACGACATCCTCTCGCTGCTGTTCGCGCTCAATGCCTCCGGCGTCGCCGTGATCATGATCGAGCACATCATGCATGCGGTGATGCGCTTCTCCCAGCGTGTGATCTGCCTGGAGACGGGCCGCATCATCGCGCAGGCGCCGCCGGCCGAGATCGTCAGAAACCCCAAGGTACAAAAGGCTTATTTCGGTGAACAGGCTGCGCATCGATAATCTGCGTGCCGGCTACGGCGCGGTCACTGTCCTGCGCGGCATCGACATGGAGGTGCGCGAGGGCGAGCTGGTGGCGCTGCTCGGCATGAACGGCAACGGCAAGAGCACGCTGCTGAACACCATTGCCGGCTTCGTTCGCCCGACCGCCGGCCGCATCGTGCTGGAGTGGGACGGCCTGACGGTCGACTTGGGCGCCAGGGCCCCGCACGAGATCGTCAATCTGGGGATTGCCATTGTCCCGGAGGGCCGGCGATTCGCGCCCAACCTCACCGTGGAGGAGAATTTGCGTCTGGCCGGCAGCGCCCGGCGGGCCAAGGCGGACGCCAGGCGCAATCTCGATTTCTGCTACCAAACGTTTCCCATCCTGAAGGAGCGACGCCGCCAGCTCTCCGCCACGATGAGCGGCGGCCAGCAGCAAATGCTCGCCATCGCCCGCGCGCTGATGACCTCGCCCAAAATCATGATCGTCGATGAGCCCTCGGTCGGCCTCGCCCCGATCATGGTCGAGCAGGTCATCGCCACCATCCGCAGGCTTCAGGCGGAAAACAACCTCACCATCCTGATGGCCGAGCAGAGCTTCTTCCAGGCCATCGACGTGGCGTCGCGCGCCTATGTGCTGTCTCACGGCGCGATCATCCGCAGCGTGGACCGGCAACTCGATCCAGCGGCAGCCGAGGACATCCGGCACGCGATGATGGGGGTGGGCTAAGCAGGGTCGCTTCGTTTGTTCAACAGATAGACCCAGCCGTTGGAGTCGGCAATGCGGTGGCAGCGGTCATTCACCGCACGCCTCGGCCCATGCCTTCGTGTCTTGGCATGTTTCCATCGCCCTCTTGTAGGCGTCGCGTCCGGTGGTGCGGGCTACATAGGCTTGCTCTGTCTCGCCGAGGACGACGCCCGCACTTCTTCGGGCCTGCTGCAGGGCGTAGGTGACCGAAATGTCGGCTGCGGTGAATGTGTCGCCGGCCAGATAGGGCGAGCGCACAAGCTGCCGCGTTACCAAAGTCAGCCGGGTTTCGAACACATCCATCGCCTGGCGGGCGCTCCAGTTATACCGCTCGGCCTCGGGTGCCAGACGGCGCGCGCCGGACACGAAATAAATGGAGGCAGCAAGGCCGGCTTCGCCGAGATGCAGGAACTGTTGGTAGGCGGGGAAGGCGGGATCATGCGGGGCCGGCGCGAGCGGCGTCGGCCCGTAACGGCCCATCAAATATTCCATGATCGCAATCGACTCGACCATCGTGACGTCCCCGGCCTGGAGCGCAGGGATGAACCCGGCGGGGTTGATAGCCAGAAACTCCGCGTCTTCCTCGACGCCGGCCAGCAGATCCACCGGCCTCAGCCGGTACGGGAGCCCCATCTCCTCCAGCAGCCAGACGACCCGAAACCCCCTCCCTTCGCCGTAGACGGTAATCAAGTTCGCGATTCCTTCATTGGGCGCTGCTCAAATAATCGGTCGACGACCGCGCGAGCGCGACCGGTTTAACGCGCGCCAGAACGATCTCCGCAGCGGGTGGCGGCCAACGACCGCTCCGAGGCAACTGCCGTCGCCACGCCAAAGCGCGTCTGTTGGCGAAGCGGCGCGAACCTGCTGAGAGCGGGATAGGTGAACCCGCCTGAAATCATCCCGCTCTCGGTTTTTGTGTCGTCGGGCGATCGGACGGAAAACCGGAGCCCCCTTTT
>Ga0307513_10004953_pt1 | contig 17657 bp, 13 predicted proteins | sample 15_EM_MG_FD_202174 | JGI IMG/M metagenome (GOLD analysis project Ga0307513, IMG submission 202174) | Populus trichocarpa ectomycorrhiza microbial communities from riparian zone in the Pacific Northwest, United States - 15_EM | ecosystem: Host-associated > Plants > Roots > Unclassified | place... | reverse complement strand
CCTTACCAATGCCAGAGGCGCTGTACTGTTTCCTTCCGCTCCCGCCACCATTTTGAACATCACAAGTAACAAGTCATGCCCTCCCCACTAAATATTCCCCAACCCCGCTCGCTCTCCCTCGGTGGATTTGTAACCGCACGCCCCTCGGGACACTTTGCCTGGGCTCTTCTATATATCCGGGAAAGCGGACAGGATAGGCACCTTAAGAGTGGGAAACCAGGCCAAGCCCAACTCCAAAGCCAGATTAGTGCCATACCCTCTGTGCTGGCAGTAGCGGTAGAGTACTGTACTGTACAGTACCGGTACTGCGTTCAAGAGCATCAGCTGGGTGACAAAAATGAAAGTCGGCATACCCATATTATATGTTACTGCGTTATTATTTGGATAACATACATTCACATCTCAAGCCTTAACTCCCAACCACCAATCATGCACCCCGCATAAAGTAAGCACAGGCTCATGCTTGGGCTTAATGCGCACCCGATCGGCTTGCCGAAAACTCCTCGAATAAACACCCATTATGAACCATCCTTCATGGAATGAAAGCTGTCAGAAGGGGGGAATCTAGGGGTAAAAAAATTGAAGCTCTGAGCTGGAAAAGGATTTGAATCTTTGGCCTCACCATGGGCTTCTGTATGTTTAGCACTTGTCCTTACAGTTATACGCCGGCAGTGACTCGCGGCTTAGCCCTTAACTGGCATATAAGCGATCATATGGGATCACTCGCAAAACATATGTAGGAACTGTTGAATTTTCTGTGCTTATTCCACTACGATTGGGGAGAAACCCCCAATACTTATAGAAAGAGAATGCGCTACTGACATGACTTCCGATATACGTAGTCTATTACATCATGCTCCATCACCATGATCCTGCCCTTACACAATGACTTGCCCATTATGGAAAGCGTATCCAACAGGAACTGTCGGAAGTACTACCTCAGAGTAATGATCTGGTCCGGATATGTTCGGCCAGTGGTCAGGCGAGTTGAAACATGCGGATCTAGAGAATCGCAGTAGTTATCTTGATGTATATTCATACTACAGTACGTACTACTATAAGTACAGCAGTCTTAAGCTCGTTTGTAGGACAAGCAACATAGCATTCTTCTCATTCTCTTTCTTTCATTTGATCAGTCCCATTACTTTTAGTCCTCACTCCGGCCGTTCCTGTGTGACCTCTAATAGGAACAGTTCTGAAAATAATGGAGCGGGAGGTAATGATCGGCGGCGGGAGTGATTTACGTAGTAGAGTGGAGTAGCTTAAATGAACACAGGGAACTTGTATTAAGCGGTGAAGGAGTTCAACATTGGGTTGAGTATGTAGGAAGGAAAGTAAGGAGCAAAAGGAAATAATAGAAAGGGGGGCCGGGGCATGGAAGGAAAAGAGGGAGGGAAGGCAAATAAGAAAAAAGTTTTCAAAGCTTGCGCATCCCCAGGTGCATACCCGTATCACCGCTTGACACTGAGCGCGGTCGTTCCGAACAAACAGCTAGCGTAAATAACTGTAAGCACCAACTAAAGGTCTGCATATACGAGGCATCAAGACAACTGGCAGATTAGCTGGCCAAGGTAAAGGCACAGCGCTGGCTACAAGCGGAACGAGGGAACGTCTCCAGCTCCTTTGGGGCCTTAGGGGGGTCGCAAATATAGGTGTTACTATCAGCGCCGTACCGTGAATCCCCAAATACCAAAAAGTTTTCCTTGACCTTAGGGCCGGGCTTCCAAATAGCCGTCGAAGCTTCCCTGCCCAAGCCGATCATAACGGCCCCTGGAACAGTGTGAGGGTGACCAGAAAAGGCTTACCGAAAAACGGGTGGTGGGACCCATTCATGCTGGGCCTAAATTGTGGCTAGTTCATTTTCATTTCCGAGCAAGGAGAGCTTTTGTCTTTCCCGGGGTGTATTTTTTTTGGTTAAGAGAAGCGTCAGCTATTTGTGACTAATGGCGTTCTCTCCGCTCTTCATATTTCGTTTATGAAGGCATGGCGGTGCTTAGCCCCAACACTAGAGTGCCACGTTTTGGTGCCTGCCGATAGAAGTCTTTTATATTCATCATAATAATGATATTATTATGATACTAATGCCAAGAGGGCTAACCCCAGGAGTGCCCATTATCCACTGGTGAATTGGTAAAACCTTAGTTAAGATTAAGGTTTGATAGTAACCGGCAATATACAAACAGGGGGTGAGATGCTGACCACCTCTGACTCCACACCCAAGGCATTCCACTTTGTGAACCGAATGGACATGTTTCATGGAATAACTAATAGTGGGAACTCTGGCCGATAGTGGGAATTTTCTGTGAAATTTGATCGCATGGTCTTTGAGGTTTTATCTTTTGAAGTTGCCTGAATCAATAGTTATTGTTGATATACCACAGTTAACATTATCTGAATTTATCTATTGTATGCCAGTGGGACTCTCACAAGATCTGAAATACAGCCCGAGTGAACAACGCATCGACATTGATTTGCGCACAAACTAAGTCATAGTGCCATGGGCCTCAGTTTTTTTTTGTGTTTTTTGGTTCATCAGAACCAGAGCTTAATTTGAATGCAATTGAAGCGGTTAGCCCCAATACAAGTACTGCACATCCCTATATCTCCGCAAAATGCCCATGTACCTTTCCTCCCGCTGCACCACTTCACTACGAAATATCCCGCACCCATTATATGGATGATAAGGGGCCGTCAATTGGTGATGGAAGCCCATGGGAGTTTATTAGCAGAATATCAGAAATGGGGCAATAGTAGTTAAAACCAAGGGCACCCTTCCTCAGAGTGGTTCTCTTCTTTGGGCCAGAGGTCAAGGACATCTTTGGCCATTTTACCCACCCCTCTCCATTACTAAACGCGATCACCGAAGATCAATAGAAGCACCCCTTGCCGCCCGAGTACCGGAATTTCAAGGGTTTCATTTTCTATGATCGGTGAAACGAAGAGAGCCCCCCGGAGCATAAGTAAGAATACAAATAAAGAAGGTATCCTTAAAGTATCAAGAGGGAAAAACAAAGTTTCCCTCACCCAACGATCAGAAGGCGGGGCAACTCCAGTTTTGTTCTACCACTTCTCGGCAGGCTTCTAGAGCTAGTTTTGGCCTCTGTCTTTTTACCCACATTCACCAATCCGCCGGCGGCCTCCTTGGTGGGTTGTTTATTAGCGGGCGAACGTTTAACGCCACCCCCCCCTGGTTCAACATGTTGGAGGGGGGCATATGTGGAGACGAAACACTCCGCACGAAAACTGCCCACCTACAAGCTAGCATTTACTTGGGCTTAGATAAGACTAAGGTGGTCTTACCGAAAAGACTGCCGGGTTCTCCATGGGAGAACAGGTTGGTTTGTCTAGAAGGGTGCAGTCGAGAACGCTAACGAAATCTTTCGGGGTGAGTTCCTCGGGCTTGAGCCTGTTACTGGTCTCGGCAATGGCAGCTTTAAAGCATCCAGGAAGGATACCAGCATGCCAAGTGTGGGTGGAACTACTAGTGAGAATGCCTACCAAGAGGTTTTTCTTGGGAAAAGGGAATGTTTTCATAATTTATGAGCTCGCGAAAGCTTGAAGGGGAGAGGTCACCCTTACACTGATCGGATTCGATGTGCCGGGTGATGTCAGAAGTGGGGCTGAACAAGGCATCGCAGCCGGGACACTGCTGGGTAGTTGTTGGTTTGGGCTTGTGGACCTGATGGTAGTATTAGCTGGCCAAACACGTTCCAAGATCGGAAGGGAAGAACTGAAAATAGATCTGCTTACAACGAAGCTTAGGTGCCTCAACAATGTGAAACTCCTGAGAGCACTCACGGCAAACCAAGTGCTCGGAACTATCCACTGTATGCCCCTTCAACTCCTCTTGTCCTTAAAGTTATACCTACACTTTCCACAGTAAAAATGAATCCCGGGATCGCCCTCGCAATTCCCTCCGTGCATATATCCATCCTCGGTATTCAAAAACTTAAAACTACACCTCTCGCACTTAAAATAGTAACTGTGATCCCCATGAAGAATCTCATTCGGGTTCCAGATCGGCCTGCGCATGGCCTTGAACTTGACGCCACTCTCGTTGGTATAAGCAAACTGTGCCTGTATCTGTGTCTGAGTCGGTGAAGAGACTGGAATAAATTAGCTATAATATGTCGGAGAGGTAGGGGAGGGGATTTGGGGGGAGACATTACTAAGCGAGGTAGTAAAGTATAGCCATGCTTGATCTGTAATCAGTTAAAGGGGGTTTTGTAAATTGTATGTGCGGTTTTCCGGCCTGTTGCGCTTTGTTGACAGAGTGGAGGTATTGGCTGGGGGGCAGATGGGTGAGGAAAGTTCGGTAGGGTAGTGGTGTGATTGGGTGGTGATGAATTCACAGGCGATTTGTGCCTTTTTCTTTTTTTTGTTTGGGTGTGTAAGAAGAACCGGTGTGTGGGGATTTTTTTATCTGTTTTTAGCTGGCGGGGGGGGGTTTTTTTGCGTTGCGATTAGGGTCGGGAAACAGGCCATAACAATCATTTCTAAGGAAACGCGAAATATTTACATTCAGCTCAAGAAACTAGCATAAGCCTCATCGAGACCTCGTAGCCTTGTTCATGCCCGCATTAGCTATGCTATACCCATGATATAAGGTTCACAAAAGGATGTTGGGAGAAAAGTGACCTTGAGGTCATTTCTTGAGAGTGAGTGAGTGCACACGTAAGAGAAGCTCGTTGATATCGGGAATTTCTGACGCTGTAGCTAAGAGAGCATAATAATATGTAGCACCTTGTGGGTTTGCTGTGGCTTCAACCTCTCAGTCGCACATTCCAAGAAACAAGGGCAGTACTGGGAGGCATTATATATCATATTAAAAAAAAACCGGAGTCTACCCATGCTCAATCAGGGCCAAAGCTTCGGGCGATTACGCTTTCTGGAAAGAGACCAAGTTATGGGACGTCTTAAAACAATACTTGTCGTGCCATGTGATAGGCAAGGTGCTCTAATGTTCAATATATTTCATTACTAACCAATAAGGGAGCACCATTATTAGGCTAATAGCACCCACTGGAGTACTGTACATTCCAGAAGCACGCCCCCCCCAGCCCGCTTATCGTGCAGTGCATCTGGAAAGCACTGCTCTCATGGTCATACAGTACTCCAGGACCAGATTCCTTGGGAAAGAAACATCATTTCCTATTATCATAGGTTTTATTTTCACTTCCTCACCATACTAGTCCATCAAGACCTAACCCCTGCTGCTGCTTTCGAAGTTCTCCGCGAGTTCTTGCTGCCGAATTATCTGAGTTGGGATACCTCCCCTTCCAGTTTTCACTCAGCCCTCGGAATACAATAAACAAGATATTGTGGCTCAGTGGTTGGGGCAACAGACAAGAAATCTGTTTCGTTCGCGGTCGCAGGTTCAAACCCTGTCGATATTTTTTGTTTCTGTTTCCTTTTCCAACCAAGGAAAGAAAACCTAACCCTTGTGAAAACTAACTAACCAAACATCAGCCTACATAAGAATAATGAAAACTATCCCAATCATTCTATCGCCTCCCACAAATGGCAATCTCTCTTCATGAATGACCCCATTGGCCTGCGTCCCTCCCCAATAATAATAAAGGAAAGACATGACTATAAACCCTCCCATCAATCCTTTCATCTCCTGAACAAATGAAATCGCCAAATTCATTATGCCTCCTTGTCCCTCATCTATCCCTTATATCTGACAACTACCCGCTTCTGTCAGCTTTGACAGTATAGCACGTGGGGAAACCTCTTGGTCATTTGTCCAGTTCATATCAATAATGGGTAGAGACCTGACTTGAATGTTTAATAGCTTATCGAAAACTGGATTTTTTTCCAATGTTCCGGGTTTAGGCCCATTTCGTCTGTGTAATATTATGATTGGCTCGAAGAATATCTGCTGCTGGATGGAGGTCCTACAAGCTTATAAAGCTCTGCCATCGCTCAAAAAGCCATCGTTGACATCAATTTATCGAGATAATTGTCCCGGCAACACCACACAAAAGAATATCCCATTCTCTTATAAGCTGTAGGATGGTGGGGGAAGGTTGGAGGACTCTGTAAGCAGTTGGAGGATAACCTTTACATACCCATATAACTATTAGATAAGCATGGCGGAGTTTTCGTCGAGGTTTAGTGTAGGGGCCACTTCATAAGGTTAAGTTTTTCGGGTCCAGAGAGGTACTTGTACAAGTGATACATAAAAGGGGCGCCGACTTTATTAAATGTCATCTTTCTCGTCCGCTCCACCTCCAGCGATTGAAATCTCAACACCATGGGAAATCATCGTGAGAGCGTCCTCCGCCTGTGATCTACCCCGCCCGTGGCAACTGCTCGGGGGTTTATCACGCCTTCATCTCCTTCCTCTCTCTGGGGCCTTTGGCCTTACCTCCCGGGGGTTATGGATTCCTTTCTGGTTCCGTTCGTCTTCGTTGAGCACGCTCACGTTGATGTTCCTACCCTTTACCCCGCACTTCGCGACGCGCTTCGCTTCGCGTTTTGCACGGTCGGCGACCCTCCTTCCTCCGTCAATACACGGTTGCTAGTTTCGGACTATCGGTGAAGTAGTTGCCCTGGTGGCCCTGCTCTCTGGTATTGCGCTCTCTCCTGAGTTGCAGGATCGGTACGGTCGGCATTCGAAAAACTGTGACCCCGTCTTGGTCCTCCGTGTTCGTACTTCTCGGTTGTTTGGCGAGCCTTCCTCCTCCCGCTTCCCACGAGTCAGGTCCGCTTGCACCGTACTGCTGCATCCTTCTTTAACTGGCACCTTATCTGCTCCCTCGGCTGGCACCCTACTGCCCCTCACGATAGCTGGCACCTCTACTGCTGAGTGGCTCTCCTCGCTGGGTGACTCCCCTCGTCCTCCTCCCGCTCCCGCGATTTACTCTACGGTCGGAACCTCGCATTAGGTTACGCTGTGTCATGGTATAGCACTACCTCCGTGGCCCATGCTAAAGTCCGAAGCGTCGCCGATTACTGGAGACAGTCCGTCCCCGACCTGCCTGCCCCTGTAGCCCTTTGGGGTTTGGGGTTTAGTGCGATTCCGCTAAGGCGTCCGGCAATAGTAGTTTTATTTCTCTCCTCTCCGTCGGCACTTGGTGCCATAAGAAATCTTTCTTTTGTTTTGGGGGGCCGGCCGAAGGGTTTGTGTCTTTCCCTGGTTTCGTTTCTATACTTGTCTTGCCTTACATGTCTGGAGGAGGGTATTGCTTCGTCTTGCTTTCTTCTTAGGTGCTATTGGGGGGGAGGATGGGCTCTGGTTTCGAGAGGTTTGATTTTTCCCATGAGGGGGTGAAGCGGGTCGTTGGATTGTTTATAGGTTTTGTTTCGGTCATAGCTAGTGCTCCACACTGTTTCTTGTACCTTAATCAACGAATACATGATATTAAAAATAAAAAAAAATAAAAAAAGACTTTATTAAATGTGGGTGTTCGCTGGACAAGTATTGCAAACGCGAGATACTCGTGCACCGTGCTCTGGAGTACTGTAGATTACGAGTGCCCAGCGAAGTGCTATGATACCACCGTATAATCTGGCAAAAGTCGAATTTGAGCTAAAACGAAACTAAGGCAACCAAGCCAACAGGAGGGCGCGAGGAAGGCGAATTTGTCACAGTTTAAACGTGTGGACCGCGGTGGTTGGTCAAGAGGGTCTTCAGAAGCGCCAATCCGACTTTTGTGAGATTACTGGTACACGTCGGTTAACCATTTGTTTCGATCCCGGACGGAAGGCTGGCCTGAGAGCGAAATCAACTGGTGAACGGGGGTGGTTGTGGGATCGTTTTGAGCATTGGCGGTATAATGCATACGGAGGTACAAGTACAGCTCCTAAGTTTTGCATGTTCCACAGGAGGTAGGGGCAGCAAACCTCGCTTGTGGAACATACAAAACTTAGGCGCTGTACCTCCATAGACAGGGCATCCTTGAGTAACACTAGAGCCTTATATATTAGCCCCCTACTCCAAGAGAAGCCAGATGCTAAGTACACACGGCCCCTCTATCTCTCTCAAGTAGGAATTCAGGCAAACTAGGCTGTAGCGAAGATGTCGTCGGGGCGCCAGCAGTTCAGCGGTCATATCAACTCGTTCAACGTGAACAGCAACAATAGTGTCAACTTCATTACAGAAACAGAAGCGGAGGGACGGCAAATTCTGCAGTGGCTATCGCCACTTGAACCACAGCAAAGGCACCAAGGTGTCCGAATCGACCGACTCGACGGCGTGGGGAGCTGGGTACTAGAAACCACCGAATTCAGAAAATGGAGCGATAAGGAGGATGGTTGCGCTGAGCCAGTGTTGTTCTGTTGTGGGAATCCAGGGGTGGGGAAGACATATCTCAGGTAGGAAGGACTCTTGTCTAGGGAGAGATAATGTGGGTGTCGCTGACGATTAGTGAGTAATAGCTCCCTGGTGATTGATAGCCTATGTGATCGAGCTGTGGGAAAAGACATTGCTGTTGTGGGACTCTATTGCGATTTCCTTACCCAGCAAGAGCAGTCCACGGCAAGTATAATGGGAGCTATCCTTAAACAACTTGTCGGTAGAGGAGGAATCCCGCAGCATATACGGGGGGCTTTTGAGAAGGCGAAAAAGGAGTTCGGCGGGCGAGGGCTTCGATTTCCGGATATGGTGGCACTTTTGAGGAGGATTATTGCAACACTAGAGGGGGTATTTATATGCGTTGATGCTTTAGACGAATCTGGTCCAAGGAACCGAAGGGAGCTCCTCGGGTCGCTGCGAGAAATTGTGCAGGTATCACCAAACACACGAGTATTCCTGACCGGGAGACCCCACATCAACGGCGAAATCATGAAATGTTTTAGTGAGGCAGTCCGGATACCTATTAGTCCTACCCAAAGAGATATTAAGAGTTATCTGGAAATGAGGCTGGATGGTGACACTGACCCTGATGCAATGGATGATGAATTGCGGGCGGATATTATGAGTGTTATTCCGGCGAAGCTCTCGGAAAGGTAAGCAGAAATCTCAAAGATTGTCCTCATATAAGCCTAAGTTATTACTTGCTAACGGTGATCTCAAGTTTCCTTCTCGTTTCTCTGAACATGGATGCAATCCTGAGTGAGATTACTCTCAGTCGAAGAAGGAAGAAGCTTGACGAGATGACTAAAGGGGAGGGTTTAGGGGATGCTTACTCGGTAACCTTATCCCGAGTGAAGGCGCAACAGGGAAGTAGAGCAAAGCTCGGCATGGAGGTTCTAATGTGGATGTCACATTCGGAGCGACCATTATATGTCGACGAGCTATGCCACGCCCTCGGGGTAGAAGGATCCGCCGACTTGGATATTCGGAATATCCCAGCAATAGAAACACTACTAGCATGTTCCCTAGGGCTTGTCACGGTTGAGAAGTCCTCGTCTACCATCCGCCTTATTCATTATACTCTGCAAGAGTACCTCTCCCATAACCCCGGCTTGTTCCTAAATCCCCACTCGAGGATTGCTGAGGTCTGTTTGACTTACCTCAACTTCCGGCACATCAGGGGCTTTTCGCCTACCGTCCGTTCGGTCCCACCAACCATCCCCTTCGTCAAATATGCTTCTTGTTACTGGGGCACACATGCTAAACGGGGAACGACTGAAAGTGTGAAAATGCTTGCATTGGAACTCCTCGATGGATATGATAGGCATATATCTTCGAAAATGCTGTTATTGCATGGGATGGACCGTTGGGACCGGCCTTTAGATGAGGAAGACAGCCCTGGAGGGTTTTCGGGGCTTCACGGTGCCGCATACCTCGGGTGTGAGGAGATTACAGCTGCTTTATTGGAGATGAATAAATGGGATGTGCAGGCAACCGACTTCAATGGTAACACAGCAATTGCCTGGGCTTCTAGAATGGGACATTCGGGGGTGGTGAGGATACTGCTGGAACGGAGCGACGCCGATCCTAACATAGCTGACACCAAATACGGCCAAATACCGCTATCGTGGGCTGCCGAGAATGGCCATGAGGGAGTGGTGAGAATACTACTCAAACGGAGCGATGTCGATCCTAACATAGCTGATACTAAATATGGCCGAACACCGCTATTGTGGGCTGCCGAGAATGGCCACGAGGGGGTGGCGAGGATGCTGCTCGAACGGAACGACGTCGATCCCAGTAGAGCTGACACCGAATATGGCAGAACACCGTTATCGTGGGCTGCTGAGAGTGGCCATAAGGGGGTGGTAAAGATCCTGTTGGAACGGAACGACGTCGATCCCAATAGGGCTGACATCCAATATGGTCAAACACCTCTATCGTGGGCTGCCGAGAGTTGCCACGAGGAGGTGGCGAGGATGCTGCTTGAACGGAACGACGTCGATCCCAACATAGCCGACACCGAATATGGACGAACGCCGCTATGGTGGGCTGCCGAGAATGGCCATGAGGAGGTGGTGAGGATGCTACTAGAACGGAACGATATCGATCGCAACGTAGCCGACACCGAATATGGCCGAACACCACTATCGTGGGCTGCCGAGAATGGCCGTCAGGGGGTGGTAAAGATGCTGTTGGAATGGAGCGACGTCGATCCTAACAGGACTGACACCGAATACGACCGAACGCCACTCTGGTGGGCTACTAGGAACGGGCATCAGGCAATCACGAGGATAATGCTGGAACGGAGCGATATCAATCCCAATAAAGCTGACACCGAATATGGCCGAACACCGCTATCATGGGCTGCCGAGAGTGGCCATAAGGCGGTAGTGGAAAAACTGCTAGAGCAGGGCGACATCAATCCCAACACAGCTGATACCCAATATGGCCGAGCACCGCTCTTGTGGGCTGCCCAGAGAGGGCATGCTGGGGTAGTGGAGATGCTGCTAAGACGCAATGACGTTAATCCCAACACAGCTGACACCAAACACGAACGAACATCGCTCTGGTGGGCTACTAGGAATGGGTATCAGGCGATCGCGAGGATGTTGCTGGAGCGGAGGGACATCAATCCCAACAAAGCTGACACTCGATATGGCCGAACGCCGCTGTCATGGGCTGCCGAGAGTGGGTGTGAGGGTGTGGTGGAGATGTTGCTGGAACGGAGCAGCGTCGATCCCAACTTAGCCGACACCCAATATGGCCGAACACCTCTCCAGTGGGCTGCCAGGAATGGGCATCAAAAAATTGCCACTCTGCTGCGTGAACGATTGGGTTTGGTTTCCGGAATCGCAGCAAGCCTTCCATCAATGAAACTCCTCCCCCCCGAGCCGCCTAGGCTACCTGAACCCCCTTCCAAAAAGAGACGCAGGTTTTGATATCTGAGGATAAAACATGCCGCTTCTTCGCCCATCTACTTGAGATATCCTCCCAGCAGTGTAGCAAACTTGGCGGAACCAAATCCTCAACCTATTACAAACAGCTCTTTTTACGGATCGACAAGTTACCACAGGTATCCTACCGTACCTTTAGCTCATTGCTTGGAAAGTTTTGCCGTTTCTTGTTGTAGTGTCTAGGTTTGGCTTAACCAACTTTGTATATATCCATTGCCATTGGCGCTCTATACTCCCTTTTCCTTATTCATACACCTTTTTGATTTGTCCTTTGATTCTCATAGCTGCTTAGTTACGTTATTCTACGTTCGTTAACTTTGTATTTTACTTGTATCACTGTATGATTCACACAGTAACAGGGCTTATTGAAAAGAGGGGTTTTTATTGAGGCTTCACAGATATACCAGTAAATTAGATAATAGGGACACATACTGCACAAATCTGAGTGCGTGCGCCGGAGAAGTCAAAAGGAGAAGGGTTTACCAGTATGGTGAGGGATTCACAAAGCTTTGCCTATTTTTCTCTTCTTACACTTTTATTTTTCTACCTATTCACAGTATTGTAGCTTTCCCCTTTATTAATACTAGAGACATCATAACCTTTTTCTCCCGCTATCTTTCTTGAACCTCATAATTAACTTGTCGTGCCCTCCCCGCTAAATATACCCCTCTAGCTCGCCCCTCTTCGCTAGTTTTGAAACCATCACCACTCTCATCAGAACGCTCTGCTGGAGCTTTTCCATCTGTATCGGAAGGCCTGTAGTGGGCATTTTAAGAGTAGGAAACAAGGCCAAGATCTCACTCCACCGCCCAGCTTACTATCGCACCCTCGGCGCCCGCAGCAGCGGTAGAGTATTGTATGTCTGAGGATAACTAATAAATGGCGCAATGGTCGGACTCTCTAGCTAGACCATGGCTAAACTATAGGTAGGTCTTCGGAAACTTCATTCGCTCGTCGTCTGCTCTAAGAAATACAACTAACCAAACATAAGTCTGTAATAAGGGAATAATAAAACCGGCTCAATAATTCCATCGCTTCCCATGCCTGTCGGTCTCTCTACATGTGTGGCCCCATTTGCCTGCGTATTTCTGTGACAATAATGGGGGGAGAGGATAACAATAAACCCTTCCGTCGATCTTCTCAACTATAGAATAAATGAAATTATTAAAGCTACTCTCTGTCCTTGTCCGTCAACTATCCACTTTCCTTCTCTGACGACTAACCCAGCTTTAGTCAATTCTGACACTGTACTCAAGAACATTGGCTAAGTGATAATACTGAAGGTCTATATAACGATATCATAATATCGCTATTATGTTACTGAGCTATTAGTTAGGCTATGTTCATTAAATTTTACATCTCAAACCCTAACCCCTAGCCACTACTTACGTGCGACACACAGGAAGCACGGGCTCATGTCAGGATATTGGAAACCTACCCCGGCGCACCGGGTTAGCCGAAAATGCCTTGAATGAATAAACCCTTGATGGGAGATCCTTTGTAACAATGGCCGTTGTGGGAAGGAGGTAAAAAAAACATCCGGACAGAAAGGGTTGATTCCCTAAGATGGAAGCAGATTTGAACCGTTGACTTCATGAGCTTCCGCGCTTAGTACTAGCCCTTACTGTTATACGCGGTCTTTGGCCGGTAGCTTAGCCCTTGCGGGGTCTATACGCAATCATAGATAATCACTCGTGTACACACACAGCAGGAATGTTCGTATATGGTTCTTGCTCCTCTCAAATATGGCTTCCTTCTCCTCTCAAATGCTTCTTTCAGCTCTCTATCTTTTCATACTCGTTACTGGTTGAAGCATAATGTGCATTCTTTTATTGTTCCTTTTGTTCCTCTCAGGCCACTTCTTCGATAGTCTTTGTTTTTCCTTGTGGAGGGATCGCGGTGGTAATGGCTGGACTCAACCACTGTACTATATAGCTGGGCCATGTCTTTCTTATTATTCAATCTATGAGTGGTGTCGCAATAAGAGATCTCGACTACTTCTATTATCACTTCTTCGTCCAAAGTATCGATCGCATATTGTAACAAGGAACAGCTCTCATAAACCGCTGTAAACGCTAGACAAATGTCCGCAGGGGCGAGGCCTCCGAATCACTGGGAGACCAACCGGGAAAGATCAAAGCCCAATACTAGCTACCAATGGAAAGGGTGAGTTTTTCCAACTCTTTCGAAGCCTGGGGGTGCTTCTTGTAGAGGTACTCTTTGGGCCATACCCTAACCCCCCCCCCCCGATCCTAAAAGGTTTCCTTCATCCTAAGGCCGGGTTTCCCCTAGCCGCCAAAACCTGCAGACTCAAGCCGATCATAATGTAATAGCCGTTTTAGAAATTTTTCTTGTTAGAGGAGCCGAGGGATACGCAAAGGCCTGCCTACTAGAAGCCCAGCCGCCCAAACCCACCCCCGAGTGGCGCCCGTGGACCAAGGTCATTCAAAGCAGGCTAGGACCGCACGGAAAAGGATTGTTGGTGAGCAGGTGGGGGTATCACCCCGTGCGGTGCTTGGGCTTAGGTTGTGGCTAGTTCATTTTCATTTCCGGAGCAGGGAGAGCTTGCATTTTAGGTCTAGGTTGTTAGCTAGGACAAGGGCTAGTTATTTACGAGTCGAAATTACGACCAATAGAGATCTTACAGCTGTTAATATTTTGTTTATGAAGGCATGGTGGTGCTTAACCTTGATTCTACGAGCGCGGCAGATAGATATCATATAACAGTTAGGTGCCCTCTCTAAGCGCACTGCAACCAGAAAGTTCACCAAAATTCGCTTATCAGACCCGAAGTGACTGTTATATCAGTCGACCGCGCCCATAAGTGTGAAATAGAATTCTGTCGTGGGCGCGCCAAACTAAAAGTACGAGGTAGATTCCAAATAGCCGTTGGTAGCGAAATTGAACTTTTCAGACAATAACTGACTCAGCACACCCAGAGGTGGTACAAGAAGTAGGGGTAAAGTTTCCGGACGGTTGGTTTGGGTTAACCAGCAAAATAAACCCTGTCATGTACAAAAACTTTATCTTCGGCACTTGTAAATTTGTAAATTCTCAACGAATCACAAAATCTAATTCTTTCCACATCCGGCTTAGCCTCCCTTGAGCGGAATTTTCTGGCTTACCGGTGTATGTTAGCCCCTCTCTTCCCTCGAACTCCTAGAGGAGTCATTAATAGAGAGTTTGCGCAATAGGACCTAGGTGGCAGTTAACGGGAAAGAGACCTAGTCTCTGAACGAGTTTGCGCACCAGGTCTGGGTGGCTTGGCAGCTGGAAGATGGGAATTGAGTAGGGTAATATCGCATTGCCCTCAAATTTGTTCCCTGCTCAAATTAGGATTCCCAGATACACAAGTTGGGTACATAATATGATACTAACCATACTGACTGCCATAGAACAGGTGATAATCTACTACAGAATTCCCAATATTATCATCAGTAAAATCTTTAATAAAATATAAAAAGAGTGCTGTGTTGCTGCTGATTTATTGTTTTGCAGCGATCGGATTTCTTCACGTCCGAAAAGCCCCATTTTACACTTCTTCCAGGTCTCGCTACCCACCTGGGTGTCCAAGACTTTCAGGTTAACAGAAAATAACCAGTTTTCCTGCCACCTAGGTCTCCTTGCGCAAACTCTCTATTGCACACGGTAGCCCTCTTCGCGTAAAATAGGCTATACGAAAATTCCCGGACATTAGGTCAGTGGCAGTACCAACTCACCCAACGTGCCGAACACCGAGAATATTGCCGACTCCATCACGGGGAAGATGCCGAGGGGGGCCAAATTCCACAGTGGCTATCGCCATTCGAGCAGAACACCTCTATCGTGGGCTGCCGGGTGTGGGCGTGAGGGGGTGGTGAGAATACTGCTGGAACGGGACGGCGTCGATCCCAACATGGCTGACGTCCTAGATGGCCGAACACCGCTATCTTGGGCGGCCGAGAACGGGCATGAGGGGGTGGTGAGGATGCTGCTGGGACGGAACGACGTCGGTCCCGACATACCTGACACCCTAGATGGCCGAACGCCGCTATCTTGGGCTGCTGAGAACGGGAATGATGGGGTGGTGAGGATGTTGCTTGAACGGAACGACGTTGATCCCAACACAACTGACACCGAACATGGCCAAACGCCGCTGTCTTGGGCTGCCGAGAATGGACATGAGGGGGTGGTGAGGATGCTGCTTGAAAGGACCGACGTCGATCCCAACATAGCTGACACCGAACTTGGCCAAACGCCACTGTCTTGGGCTGCCGAGAATGGACATGAGGGGGTGGTGAGGATGCTGCTTGAACGGAACGACGTCAATCCCAACATAGCTGACATCCTAGATGGTCAAACACCACTATCTTGTGCTGCCGGGAATGGACATGAGGGGGTGGTGAGGATGCTGCTGGAACGGAACGACATCAATCCTGACACAGCTGATGAGTATGCCCGAACACCCCTCTTGTGCGCCGCTCCGAGTGGGATGGGGAGGTGGTGAAGATGCTGCTGGGACGTAATGACATTGATCCCAACGCAGCAGACAAAGATGGCCAAACACCGCTTTGGTGGGCTGCCGAGAATAATGATGAGGGCGTGGTCGGGATACTGCTGGAACGGAGCGACCTCAATCCGAACACAATCAACACCGGATGTGGCTTGACACTTCTATCGTTGGCTGCTCGGGTTGGGTATGAGGAAATGGTAGGGATGCTACTAGAACAGAGCGACATCAATCAATCCTAACGCAGCTGACGAGTATTCCCGAGCACCCCTCTTTTACGCCGTCCAGAATGGGCACGAGAGGATGGTGGAGATGCTGCTAGAACGGAGCGACCTCAATCCCAACATACCTGACATCCTAGATGGCCTAACTCCCCTCTTGCTTGCCGTCAAGGATGAGGACGAGTACGTGGTGAGGATGCTGCTGAGGCGAAACGATATCAACCCCAACACCCCTGACACCCTATATGGCCAAACACCGCTATCGTGGGCTGCCGAGAATGGGTGTAAGGGTGTGACGATGGCACTGTTGGAAAAGGACGACATCAGTCCCGACGCACCCGACATCCGATACGGCCGAACCCCGCTATCGTGGGCTGCTTGGAATGGGCATCAGGGGGCCGTAAGGCTCCTACTGGAGCGTGGCGACGTCAATCCCAACGCCCCTGACACCCTATATGGCCAAACCCCGCTCTCGTTGGCTGCCGAGAAGGGACATGACAAGGTCGTGGGTTTACTACTCGAACGGAGCGACACCGATCCTAGCACAGCTGATGACGAATACGGCCGAACACCTCTCCAGTGGGCTACCTGGAATGGACATCAGATAACTGTCGAGATGCCGCAGGAGCGGGTCAATTTAGTTCCCAGATATACACCAAGCCTTTTATCGGCAGAACTCTTCTTTCCCGAATCCTCCAGGCTATCTGAACCCCCTCCCAAATGGGTGCGGAGGTTCTGATGTCCAAGGATAGAACTCGGCCCTTCTCCCCTCATCCACTTGCGATGCCCTCTCAACATAATCCTCCGACCACCGACAGTTTCTTATACATGGATTAGCAAGTTGCAGTAGATGCCTGACCTTCAGATCATTCGCTTGCAACATCTCGTTGCTCATAGGTTCTTTCAAACTACTTTTTCTCTATTTGCATTCCGTATATGATTTGGGTCTTATTTAACCGATTTTCTCTGTATCCATGGCCCATTGGTGCTTTCTCATGCTGCCCTTCCTCTCTGCGTACACTCTATTGGTTTGCCTTTGTCTACTGGGTTGGCTTATTCTACAACTGTTAACTATTGGCTCTTTTAAAATTTGCTTGTATTTTTTTCACAACTTAGATAGTGTTCGAAATACCAATACTCAAAACCTGTTGTGGTGAAATTTCACAAGTTCTGCGATCAGGAATCTGATGGGGCAATTATGCCGAGACACGCCAGCTCGGGTGCTAGCTGGTGGCTTCACGAACATTTATTGCCGATGTAAGCACCAAGAGGAGTGTTGATGTGGGAAGAGACTTCAAGAATATGGATACCTGAACAGTGTAAAGGGCACGGCAGTGGAAAGCTCTATTGAGCGGGAGTGTGTTCTACGTGTTTCTCTTGTTTTGAGCGGTTCCGGAGGGAGATTTAAATTTTCTTTTTTCTTTTTTTTGTTTGGGAACTTTATGGGAAAAAGGATAGGCACTTGCGGTGAGCTGAAGATGGCGTTTGGATTTGGATTTATTGCATCTATCTTTCCCAGGTATCTTTTGTCTATTTTTCTCTTTCTCGCTTTTCTTTTCTTTCCCGCCACCTGTCCTTCGCCGCTCAGCTGCTCACTGTACCGTAAGATAACCCTTTCTCCTTACCAATGCCAGAGGCGCTGTACTGTTTCCTTCCGCTCCCGCCACCATTTTGAACATCACAAGTAA
>Ga0307513_10004952_pt1 | contig 17659 bp, 15 predicted proteins | sample 15_EM_MG_FD_202174 | JGI IMG/M metagenome (GOLD analysis project Ga0307513, IMG submission 202174) | Populus trichocarpa ectomycorrhiza microbial communities from riparian zone in the Pacific Northwest, United States - 15_EM | ecosystem: Host-associated > Plants > Roots > Unclassified | place... | reverse complement strand
AGCGGGCCGGTGGGGTGCTCTGCGGAGCGAAGTAAAGGAGGAGGCGGCGGCGGCCGCAGGCCGCCGCCGCCGGGGGACATTCGCGGAGCAGAGCACCCCAGCGGCCTGCTCTCGCCTCGGTCTTCGCACGCGTGCAACAACGGCGCCATCGAATGACCGCAACGGCCCGAAAGCCGTCAGCCAACGCAATGAGCGTGCGTGCAGTTTCATCCTGGCCCCATTGTGCAACCGCGCGCGGCTTGGCTTAACCTCGCCCTTCAACCGGAGACATGCATGCCCAAAGCGATCCAGATCACCGCCTTCGGTGGCCACGAACAACTGAAGCTCGTCGAGCTGCCGGTCGGTGAGCCGGGGCCGGGCGAGATCCGCATCCGCCACCATGCCTGCGGGCTGAACTTCATCGACGTCTACCAGCGCACCGGCCTGTATGCCAACCCGCTGCCGCTGACCCTGGGCATGGAAGGCGCCGGCATCGTCGAGGCGGTCGGCGAAGGCGTCGGCCACCTGAAGGTCGGCGACCGCGCGGCCTATGCCAGCAACCCGCCGGGGGCCTACAGCGAAGTCCGCGTGATGCCGGCCAAGACCGTCGTCAGGCTGCCCGACGGCATCCCGTTCGACAGCGCGGCCGGCATGATGTTGAAGGGCCTGACCGCGCAGTATTTGCTGAGGAAAACGCTGCCGGTCGAAGGCCTGCAGCCGGGCGACCCGGTGCTGTTCCATGCCGCGGCGGGCGGCGTCGGCCTGGTCGCCTGCCAGTGGGCGAAGGCGCTCGGCCTGGAGTTGATCGGCACCGCCGGCAGCGCGGCCAAGTGCGCGCTGGCGCTCGAACACGGCGCAGCACATGCGATCGATTATTCGCGCGAGGACTTCGTCGCCCGCGTGAAGGCGATCACCGGCGGCCGCGGCGTCAAGGTCGTGTACGACTCGATCGGCAAGGACACCTTCGAGCGCAGCCTGGATTGCCTGCGCCCGTTCGGCCTGATGGCGAGCTTCGGCAACGCGTCGGGGCCGGTGCCGCCGTTTGCGATCGGCGCGCTCGGGCCCAAGGGTTCGTTGTACCTGACGCGGCAGACGCTGTTCACCCACATTGCCACCCGCGAGAGCACGCAGGCGATGGCCGACGAGCTGTTCGCGGTGGTGCAAAGCGGCGCCGTGAAGATCCGCATCGACCAGCGCTTCGCGCTCGCCGACGTGGCGCAGGCGCACCAGGCATTGGAGGCCCGGCAGACTACGGGCTCGACGGTCCTGACGCCTTGACGACGACCCGGCGGCGCAGCGCGCTGAGCTGATCGCCCCACCACAGGCCGAGCGAGCGCACGAAGGCTGTCGTCTCCTGGCCATGGCGCGCCGGGTGGTCGGCGCGGATCGCGGCCCAGCCGCGGTGGACCACCGTCACCCGCGTGCCGGTGCCGCTGGGTTCGAAGCGGACCTCGACCTCGGTGTGTTCGGCGGGCGCGAACTGCGCGTTGCGCCATTCGAAGAGCAGCCGCGCCGGCGGCTCCCAGGCCAGCACGCGGCCGATCGTTTGCACCGGGCCGTCGCCGACCAGCGACTCGAAGACGCGGCCGCCGACATGCGGCTCGATCGCGATGATCGCGCGCTCGCCGCCCAGATGGCGGTACTTCGGCCCGCGCCGCCACCAAAGGTCGATCTCCTGCGTGAAGACCTCGAAGGCTTCGGCCGGCGGCAGCGCGACGCTGACGGTCACCCGGGCCTGGTCGCCGGCGAGCCCGTTCATCGGGACTTCTTCGCCCGCCGTTCGACGTGCGCCTGGAACGCCGAGAGCTGGTCCTGCCACAGGCTCTGGATCGTGCCGACCCAGTCGTGCAAGGTCTCGAAGGCCTGCGGCTGCAGGCGGTACAGGCGGACGCGGGCGTCGTCGGCCGGTTCGTCGTCGGCGATCAGGCCGCTGGTGCGCAGCACGCGCAGGTGCCGGCTGAGCGCCGGGCCGCTGACGCCCAAGGCCTGCGCCAGCTCGCCGGCACGGTGCGGGCGCTGGCGCAGCAGTTCGATGACCGCACGCCGGTTCGGGTCGGCCAGTGCCGTCAGCGCGTCGTCCACCGCCGAGCGTTGCATGGTTTCGGGATCAGCCCCGCAAGCGCTGCGTGAACCACCAGACGTGGCCTTCGGGGTCGGTGGCACCGTAGCTGCGGTCGGCCCAGTATTCGTCGCCGTAGTCGTGCACGGCCGGCTCGCTGACGATCGTCGCGCCGCGCGAACGCGCGTGTGCGCAGTGCGCGTCGACATCGTCGACGAAGACCATCAGCCCCTGCGTGTTGCCGTCCGCGGTGAGCGGGCTGACGCAGCGGCGGCCGAAGCGGGCGGGGGTGCCTGCGGGCTCTTCCTGGCCGACCATGATCAGCCCTTCACCGTAGGTCAGCTCGCTGTGTTCGATGCGGCCGCCTTCGCCTTCGACCTTCAGCCGGACTTCGAAACCGAAGGCGTCGCACAGCCAGTCGATCGCCTTCGCCGCGTCGCGGTAGTAGACGCCGGACGAGATGCGGGGCCAGCCGGACGGGGTGTCTTTCATGACGCGCTTCCCAGAGTCGATGGATAACCAGTTTATTAATGATTAACCAAAACGTCAAATAGTTTGATGGCCTCAGCCGGCCCGGCGCACGCGCAGCAGTTCGTCGACGATCAGGCAGACCGCGCCGAGCGTGATCGCGCTGTCGGCGACGTTGAAGCTCGGGAAGTAGCCGCCGGCAAAGAGCGGGGCGAGGAAGTCGAAGCGGAACTGCAGGAAGTCGACCACGTAGCCGTGGCGGATGCGGTCGATCACGTTGCCAACCGCGCCGCCCATGATCATCGTGATCGCGAAGCAGAACAGCTTCTGGCTCGGGTGGCGCTTCAGCATCCAGACGATGAACCCGGATGCCGCGACGCCAAGCCCGGCGAAGAACCAGCGCTGCCAGCCCGAGGCGCCATCGAGGAACGAAAAGGCGGCGCCGCGGTTGTGCGCGCGAACGAGGTTGAAGAAGTGGGTCACCGGACGCGAATCGCCGAGCGCGAAGTAACCGAGAACCATCGTCTTCGTGAACTGGTCGATGACGATGACGATCAGCGCCAGGGCAAGCCAGAAAAGCAGGCTGGGCGCGCGGGATGACGAGGGCATGGGGGCGGGTGCGGCGCGCGGCCGTTGGCGAAGGGCCGCTACTGTAGCGCGGCGGCTGTGCTCAGTCGGCCAGCACCGCACCCAGCCGTTCGACCAGCGCGCACAGCTCGATATCGAGTTGCGCCGCGTCGGCGGCCAGGCCTTCCGCCGCCACGGCGTTGCGCGTCGCCGCCTCGAAACGCCGCGCCAGCCCCTGCAGCCGCACCGCGCCGATCGTGCCGCAGGCGCCCTGCAGTGCGTGCGCGGCGTCGTTCCAGACCCGCATGCGTTCGTCGCCGCCGGGCTCGACCAGCACCGGCAGGCCGGCCGCGTAGTAGGCGACGAAGCGGCGCAGCAGCCGCTCCATCAGCGCCGGCCGGCCGCCGGCCGCGCGCAGGGCCAGGCTGGTGTCGACGTCGGACAGTACCGCCAGCCGCGCGGCCAGGGGCGACCGGCCTGGCGTGCCCGGCACCGCGGGCGGCAGGCCGCCGCCACCATCGCCGTTGCCGGGCCCGAGCCAGCGCAGCAAGGTCGCGTAGAGCTCTTCGGGGTCGACCGGCTTCGCGACGTGGTCGTTCATGCCGGCCGCCAGGCAGGCCGCGCGATCCTCGCCGAACGCGTTCGCGGTCATCGCCAGGATCGGTGCGCCGAAGCCGGCGCGGCGCAGCGCGCGTGCCGCCTCCAGGCCGTCCATGCCGGGCATCTGCACGTCCATCAGCACGGCGGCATATGGTTCGCGCAAGGCCCGCTCGACCGCCTGCGCACCATCGCCGGCGATGTCGGCCTCCAGCCCGGCGGCGCGCAGCAACTCGATCGCCACTTCCTGGTTGACGAGGTTGTCTTCGGCGACCAGCACGCGGGTGCCGGCGTGTGCCCGGCGCAGCGCCGACTCGGCCACGCCCGGCTGCATCGGCGCGAGCAGCGGGGTCGTCTCGTGGCGCAGCACGCGGACCAGCGTGTCGTACAGCGTCGACGCGGTGATCGGTTTGACGAGCACGGCGTCGAAGCGCGCGTTGTCGGCGCCGCGGCGCATGCCGTCGTCGTCGTAGGCTGTCACCAGCACCGCCGGCGGCAGCCCGGCGCCGAGCAGGCCGCGCAGCTGGGCAAGGGTTTCGATCCCGTCCAGCGGCGCCATCCGCCAGTCGATCAGCAGCAGGTCGTAGACCTCGCCGGCATCGATCGCCTGCTCGGCGCGAACCAGCGCCGCTTCGCCCGATTCGACCGCATCGACGCGCATGCCGAACAGGCGCAAACGCTGGCTGAGCGCGGCGCGCGCTTCCGGCAGGTCGTCGGCCAGCAGCACCCGGCGGCCGCCGAGCGACGGCGTCGCGTCGACCGCCACACCACGGCCGAGCCGGGCCGTGAACCAGAAGCGGCTGCCCTGGCCGGGCTCGCTCTCGACCCCGGTCTCGCCGCCCATCATCGCCGCCAGCCGGTGGGTCAGCGCCAGCCCGAGGCCGGTGCCGCCGAAACGCCGGCTGGTCGAGCTGTCGAGCTGCTCGAAGGCCGTGAACAGCGCGCCGAGCCGGTCGGCCGGGATGCCGACGCCGGTATCGTGCACGGTGAAGCGAACCTGCAGCCGGTCGCCGTCTTCAGCGAGCAGCTCGCCGAACAGGCGGACCCAGCCGCGTTCGGTGAACTTCACGGCGTTGGCCAGCAGGTTCAGCAGCGCCTGCGAGAGCCGGGTCGGGTCGCCGCGCAGGCGCTCGGGCAGGTGGTCGGTGTCGAGCACCAGCTCGAGGCCTTTTTCGCGCGCCCGGTTGGCGACCATCTCGAAGGTCCGCGCCAGCAGCCCGTCGAGCGAGAACTCGATGTCTTCGAGTTCGAGCCGGCCGGCTTCGATCTTCGACAGATCGAGGATGTCGTTGATGATCTGCAGCAGGTGGTGCGCCGAACCCGAGATCTTGTCGAGCCGGTCGCGCTGCTGCGCGTCGCGCGAATCGCGCTGCATCAGGTGGGCCAGGCCGATGATGGCGTTCATCGGCGTGCGGATCTCGTGGCTCATGTTGGCCAGGAACGCGCTCTTCGAACGGTTGGCCGCCTCGGCATGGTCGCGCGCCTGCACCAGCTCGGCGTTTACGTGCAGCAGCGTCGCCTCGGCGCGCTTCTGGGCACTGATGTCGAAGGCCATCACGAAGATGCCTTGCACCGAGCCGTCGTCGGCGGCGTCGGGCAGGTAGTGCACCTGGTGGTGGAACAGCTCGCCGCCGTCGCGCCGCGTTTCGCGCTCGAAGTGCTGCGGTTCGCCGTCGATGGCGGCTTCCAGCCGCGGCCCGTGCTCGCGCCAGTACTCGGGGCCACCGATCTCGCGCGCGCTGCGGCCGATCACGTTCTCGGGCCGGCGTCCGAACCAGTCGTAGTAGGCGCGGTTGGCGAAGCGGGCGTGCAGATCGCGGTCCCAGTAGGCGATAGCGCCCGGCAGGTTGTCGGCGACGGTGCGCACGAATCGTTCGGCCTCGGCGAGCTGTGCGTTGGCCTGCTGCAGGGCCTGCGTGCGCTCGTCGATCAACTCCTGCAGGTGGTTGCGGTGGCGCTCGAGTTCGAGGTCCAGCGCGCGCCGCTCGGTGACGTCGCGGGCGACGCCGAAGAGGCCGATCACGCGGCCGTCGGCGTCGCGCAGCGGGCCGCGCGTGCAGAGCTGCACGCGCAGGCCGGCGGGGGTGGCGAGCTGCTCTTCGAAGGTCTCGTTGCGTTCGGCCCGCAGCGCGCGGGCGTCGTTCTCGCGCAGCTGGGTGGCGGTCTCGGGCGGGAAGATCTGCGCGTCGTCGAGGCCGAGCACTTGTTCGGCGCTGCGGCCGAGCTCTTCGCGGCCGGCGCGGTTGTACAGCAGGTAGCGGCCTTGCAGGTCCTTGGCGAAGATCGTGTCGCTGGAATTCTCGGTAATCGCTTGCAGCAACCGCAGCGTCTGCAAGCGCTCGCGCTGCTCGGTCTGCTCGCGCTCCAGGTCGCCGACCTTCGCGCGCTGGACGAAGGCGCGGGCGGTGGCGAAAAGCGCCAGCAGCAACGCTGCCGACAGCCCCGCGGCCCAGCTCGCCGTGCTCCAGGCCGGCGCGTCGATCTCGCTCTGGTCGAGCTTGGTCACCAGCCACCAGTCGGTGTCGGCGACCGGGCGCACCGTCACCAGCACCCGCTCGCCGCGGTAGTCGCGGTCGCTGAAAGCCGCCTCGGAGGCGATCTCGCCGCGCAGCACGCGCGTGATCGGCAACGGCTCGGCGAGCGGTATCGACAACCGGCCGGCGGTGCCGGGCCGGTAGCGGAAGTCGCTCAGCGCCAGCGCCTGCTCGCCGTTGCGCCGCCAGAGCAGGGTTTCGCCGCCGCTGCTCGGCACCGGCCAGGCCTGCAGCGTCGGGTACAGAAATCGCCGCGGGTCGAGCCGGAAGACGATCGCGCCGCGCGCCGGCTGGCCGGTCTGGACCAGCGGGACGACGATGTCCAGCCGCATCGGCATTTCGGTGTCGTCGCGCCGGTACAAGCCGGTGTGGACGACCTCGTTGCGGGCCATCGCCAGCAGCCCGGCTTGGCGCAGCTCGGGGGCGACGTCGCGTTGCGCCGGGAACTCGCGCGCCACCGCTTCGCCGTTCTCGCCGAGCACGATGACGGCGTCGCTGTCGTTGGACTTGCGCAGCCCGATCAAGCGCACCAGCAGCCGGGCCAGCGCGTCTTCGTCGCCCTGCTTTTGCCAGCGCTGGTAGAGCTCGGCGAATACCGCGCTGGTGCTGAGGAACCGTGCCTGGCTCAGCCGGTCGCGCAGCCAGCTTTCGACCTGCGCCTGGCGCAGCCCGGCCACCGCCTGCAGCTCGGCGCGCGCATTCTCGCGCTGGCTGCGGAAGGCATTGACGACGACGACCGCCGCCAGCGCGAGAACCAGCGCGGCGACCAGCGCCATCGCCCGCCACTGCGAGCGCAGGCTGATCGGCGCCGGCAGCGGCGGGGCGGCGGTGCGGCGAAACGGCATGAGGACTCCGTACCGCGCTAGGCGATGCGGCGCACCTCGCCACTGCCTTCGAGGTTGCTGGTGCAGCGGCCGCAGATCGTCGGGTGCGCCGGGTCGTGGCCGACGTCGTCGCGCCAGTGCCAGCAGCGCTCGCACTTGGTCGCGCTGGACGGCACGACGCTGATCGCCAGCGCATCGCCGGCGGCCACCGTCGCCGCCGACGTGATCAACACGAAGCGCAACTCGTCGCCCAATGTCGCGAGCAAGGCGCGATCGCCCGCCGACGCCGTGATGCCGACGTTGGCCTGCAGCGACGAGCCGACCGTGCCGGTGCCGCGAACGGTCTCGATTTCCTTGTTGACCGCGTCGCGGATCTCGCGGATCCGCGACCACTTGGCGAGCAGCGCGGGGTCGGCGGCATCGAAGGCCCAGTAGGTCTCGACGAAGATCGACGGGCTGTCGCCGAACAGGGCCCAGGCTTCTTCGGCGGTGAAGCTGAGGAACGGCGCCATCCAGCGCAGCATCGCATGGGCGATCTGCCACAGCGCCGTCTGCGCGCTGCGCCGGGCGAGCGACTTCGGCGCCGTCGTGTACAGCCGGTCCTTCAGCAGGTCGAGGTAGAACGCGCCGAGTTCTTCCGAGCAATAGACCTGCAGCTTGGCGACCACCGGGTGGAACTCGTAGACCTGGTAGTGGGCCAGGATCTCGCGCTGCAACTCGGCCGCGCGGGCGAGCGCGTAGCGGTCGACCTCGAGCATCCGGGCCGGCTCGACGCGGTCGGCCACGGGGTCGAAGTCCGAGCTGTTGGCGAGCAGGAAGCGCAGCGTGTTGCGGATCCGCCGGTAGCCGTCGACGACGCGGGCGAGGATCTTCTCGTCGCCGGCGATGTCGCCCGAATAGTCGCTCGCCGCCACCCACAGGCGGATGATCTCGGCGCCGAGCCTGTGGCTGACCTGCTGCGGCTCGATGCCGTTGTTGAGCGACTTGCTCATCTTGCGACCCTGGTTGTCGACCGTGAAGCCGTGGGTCAGCAACTGCCGGTACGGCGCGCGGCCTTCCAGCGCGCAGGCGATCAGCAGCGACGAATGGAACCAGCCGCGATGCTGGTCGTGGCCTTCGAGGTAGAGGTCGGCCTCGGGGCCGCTCGCGTGGTGGCCTTCGGGGTGGGTGCCGCGCAGCACGTGGAAGAAGGTCGAGCCGGAGTCGAACCAGACCTCGAGGATGTCGCTGCTCTTGCTGTAGTTCGCGGCGTCCTCGGTGCCGAGGATTTCTTCGGTCGTCGCCCGGCTCCAGGCCTCGACGCCGCCCTTTTCGACGATGTCGGCAGCCTGGTCGAGGATCGCCATCGTTCGCGGGTGCAGCTCGCCCGATTCCTTGTGCAGGAAGAAGGGCAGCGGTACGCCCCAGCTGCGCTGGCGGCTGATGCACCAGTCGGGCCGGTTGGCGATCATGTCGCGCAGGCGGGTGCGGCCGTTCTCGGGGAAGAAGCCGGTCGCGTCGATCGCCTCCAGCGCGGTCTGGCGCAAGGTCTTTTCCGCCTTGTCCTTCGTGAAGACGCCGGTGCCTTCGTCCATCCGGATGAACCACTGCGCCGCCGCGCGGTAGATCACCGGCGTCTTGTGGCGCCAGCAGTGCGGGTAGCTGTGGCTGATGGTCTGGTTGGCGAGCAGCCGGCCGGCGCCTTGGAGCGCATCGATGATCAGCGGCACCGCCTTCCAGATGTGCTGGCCGCCGAACAGCGCGAAGTCGGCCGCGTAGCTGCCGTTGGCCTGCACCGGGTTCAGGATGTCGTCGATCGTCAGGCCGTGCGCGATGCACGAGTTGAAGTCGTCCACGCCATAGGCCGGCGACGAATGGACGAGGCCGGTGCCGTCGTCGGCGGTTGCGTAGTCGGCCAGATAGACGGGGCTCAGACGGTCGTAGGCCGGGTCCAGCGCGGCCAGCGGATGGCGGAAGTTCAGGCCATCGAGTTTCTCGCCGGGCGTCGTGGCCAGCACGCTGCCGGTGAGGCCGTAGCGCGCCAGGCACGTGTCGACCAGCGACGCAGCCAGCAGCAGCAATCCGCGCTCGGTGTCGACCAGCGCGTAGTCGAGCTTCGGGTTCAGGTTCAGCGCCTGGTTGGCGGGGATCGTCCACGCGGTGGTGGTCCAGATCACCGCGAAGGCGTCCTTGTCGAGCGCCGGCAGGCCGAAGGCGGCGGCCAGTTTCGCCGGCTCGGCGCAGAGGAAGGCGACATCGATGGCCTGGCTCTTCTTGTCGGCGTATTCGATCTCGAACTCGGCCAGCGAGCTGGCGCAGTCGAAACACCAGTAGACGGGCTTCAGGCCGCGGTAGACGAAGCCGCGCTCGATCACGCGCTTGAAGGCGCGCAGCTCGCCGGCCTCATTCGCGAAGTCCATCGTGCGGTAGGGGCGGTCCCAGTCGCCGAGCACGCCCAGGCGCTTGAAGTCGACCCGCTGCTGGTCGATCTGCTCGGTGGCGTAGGCGCGGCTCCTGGCCTGCATCTCGTCGCGGCTCAGGCTGCGGCCGTGCTTCTTCTCGATCGCGTTTTCGATCGGCAGGCCGTGGCAGTCCCAGCCGGGCACATAGGGGGCGTCGAAGCCGGCCAACTGGCGCGCCTTGACGATCATGTCCTTCAGCACCTTGTTGACCGCGTGGCCCATGTGGATCTGGCCGTTGGCGTAGGGCGGGCCGTCGTGCAGCACGAACAGCGGCGCACCGTGGCGGGCGTCGCGCAGGCGCTGGTAGAGGCCCTGCTCGTCCCAGGCCTTGACCCAGCCGGGCTCGCGTTTGGGCAGGTCGCCGCGCATCGGGAACGGCGTGTCGGGCAGGTTCAGCGTGGCGCGGTAGTCGATGCCGGCGCTGACGGCAGCAGCTGCGGGTTCGGCGGTGGTGGGCTTGGAATCGTTCATGGCCTCGATCGGCACCGAGCGGTGCGCGTTTCGGATTGATCGGGTTTGCCGGCCACCGAGGGGCCAGCGCGCGAAAGAGTTCAGTCGCGAGAGCGCTGAATTCGGTCGCGCGTGGTCTGGCGCCGCGTCGCGGCTTGCCGGCGCAGGGGGTCGGGGCGGACCATGGACAATTGCATCGCCCGATTCTAACGATCGATCGGCGACGCTGCCGTTTGCCCCGCGCCTATTCCCAGGACCTTTCGTGGTCCACGTGTCGCTGCAATTCCATGGCGTCGTGTAGCACCCGGCCAACCACCAGCAGGACTGGCTCCGAGCGGTAAACCAGGAAGTGGCGCGGTCTGCGGACTACCCGCGCACCGGTGCCGACGTGATCCCGACTCAGTCGCAGGTGCCACGAGCGAACGCCCGCGCCGAGTTCCGGGCGCTCGACACTGCCCGGTCGGTCTGGTTGTGTCGCCACGTCGCGAAGCGCCGCGACGATCAGGCTCTCATAGCGCAGCCGCGCCGCCTCATCGAATTGCTCCTGCGTCCAGGCAAGGATGCCGATGACATCTGCCTGGGCAGCGTCCGACAGGCGATAGCGGATCATCAACTCGCCGTCTTGGCCAGGTGGGCAGCGCGGCGACCCAATTGCCCGATGAAGTCCTCGAGCTGATCATCGGCAACATCGGCGTACCGCCCTGCCGAGACATCCGCCCAGCCCTGACGGGCCGCTTGCTTGAGGGCCTTGAGCTTGGCTTCCTCGATGCGATCGCGCTCTTCGATGAGGCGTAGTCCTTCTCGCAGCACCTCACTGGCGTTCTGGTAGCGCCCGGACTGGACCAGAGTCTCCACCAGATCGTGTTGATGCTCGCTCAGAACGACGTTGCGTGTCGGCATGTGGTCTGCTCCAAAGTGCGAGAACAGGCTCGCGGTGTCAGGACTGGCAGATTATGCCAATGTCTTGGCAGGGCTCCAGGCCGAGTTCCGTGCGTCGGCAGCGTGCTGGCCTGCCAGAACGGCTTGCGTCGAGTTGTTCGCCTCGTAGACTCCCATTTTCAACCGCCAGCCCACCGACGCCATGAACCCGACTTCGAGCACCACCCGGAACCGCCGCGCTTTGGTCTGCGGCGTGGGCGGCCAGGACGGCGCCTACCTGGCCGAGTTCCTGCTGTCCAAGGGCTACGACGTGGTCGGCACGTCGCGCGACGCGAACATGCTCAGCCGCGACGGCCTTCGGTCGCTGGGCATCGACGAGCGCGTGCGGGTGGTGTCGATGGCCGGCAACGACTTCCGCAGCGTGCTGCAGACCTTGACCCGGGCCGAACCCGACGAGATCTACAACCTGGCCGGGCAGACCTCGGTGGGGCTGTCGTTCGAGCAGCCGGTGGAGGCGATCGAGAGCATCGCCACCGGCACGCTGAACCTGCTCGAAGCGCTGCGCTTTTCCGGCCGGCCGACCCGCTTCTACAACGCCGGCTCCAGCGAATGCTTCGGCGACACCGGCAACCGGGTCGCGAGCGAGAGCACGCCGTTCCATCCGCGCAGCCCGTACGCCGTCGCCAAGGTCTGCGCCCACAACCTGGTGGCCAACTACCGCGAGGCGTACCAGATGTTCGCCTGCACCGGCATCCTGTTCAACCACGAATCGCCGCTGCGGCCGGCGCGCTTCGTCACCCAGAAGATCATCCACGCCGCGTGCCGCATCGCCACCCATCGCGACGAAGTTCTGCAACTCGGCAACCTGGCCATCCACCGCGACTGGGGCTGGGCGCCTGACTACGTGCAGGCGATGTGGCTGATGCTGCAGCAAGAGCAGCCGCAGGACTACGTGATCGCTACCGGCAAGACGGTGTCGCTGGCCTACTTCGTCGAGAAGGCGTTCGCCTACTTCGGCCTCGACTGGCGGGCCCATGTGCAAACCGATGCGGCGCTGCTGCGCCCGTCGGACATCGAATACGGCGCCGGCGATCCGTCGCTCGCCGCCAGCAGCCTGGGCTGGAAGGCCGCCCATGACGTCGACGACGTGATCCAGGCCATGTGCCGGGCCGCCGCCGAACGGCAGCAAAGCTCAGCTCGTTAGGCCAGGGCGTTCACTTTCAGCCAGTCGCTGGCGTCGGCCACGTCCTGCCCGATGCCGTCGCGCAAGGCCTCCATCGACGGGTACTTGCGTTCGTCGTGCAGCTTGTGCAGCAGCTCGACACGCAGCACGCGGCCGTAGCCGGCTTCCAGCGGCAGCGGCCATTCGAGGCAGAAGACCTCCAGCAGCACGCGGCCGGCGTCCTCGACGCTCGGCCGCACGCCCAGGCTGGCGACGCCGGGCAAGGCTGCGTCGACGAGCCCGTGCACGCGGACCGCGAAGATGCCTTTCGCCGCCGGGTGCGGGTGGCCGAAGCGCAGGTTCAGCGTCCGAAAGCCGAGTTCGCGGCCGAGCTTGCGGCCGTGGATCGCGTGGCCGCTGATGCTGTACGGGCGGCCCAGCAGTTCGGCCGCTTGTTTCATGTCGCCGGCGGCGAGCGCCTGGCGCACCGCCGAGCTCGACACGCGCAGGCCGTGCACTTCGTAGCTGAGCATGCGGGCGACGTCGAAGCCGGCGCTGGTGCCGGCGGCGTCGAGCAGCGCGTAGTTGCCGGCCCGCTTGGCGCCGAAACAGAAGTCGTCGCCGACGAGCACGTAGCGCGCCGCCAGCCCGCGGACCAGCACGTCGTCGATGAAGGTCTGCGGCGGCTGCGCGGCGAAGCGTTCGTCGAAGCGCGCGACGACGACCTCGTCGATGCCGCAGCGCTCGAGCTCGGCAAGCTTGTCGCGCAAGGTCGCGATCCGCGCCGGGGCGGCTTCGGGACGGCCGGCGCGGCGGGCGAAGAAGTCGCGCGGGTTCGGCTCGAAGGTCAGCACGCACGACGGCAGGCCGCGGTGGCGGGCCTCGTTGGTCAGCAGCGCCAGCATCGCCTGGTGGCCGCGGTGCACGCCGTCGAAGTTGCCGATCGTCAGCGCGCGGCCGCGGCCGACGGGGCCGGTGTGGTGGAAGCCGCGGAAGACACGCATCGGGCGCCGATTATCGGTTGCCCAGCCCGAGCAGCCGGCGGTACAGCGCCAGGTACTGCTCTGTGCAGCGGTCCCAGTCGAACTGCGCCGCATGGGCCTGGACGAAAGCCGCGCGGCCGGGTTCGGCGGCGCTGCGCAGGCCGTGCTCAATGACCTGCCGCATCGAAGCGGGATCGAAGTCGTCGAAGTAGAACGCGGCGTCGCCGCCGATCTCGGGCAGGCAGGTGCGTCGCGCCAGGAAGACCGGTTTGCCGAAGTGCATCGCCTCGATCGGCGGCAGCCCGAAGCCTTCGGCCAGCGACGGGAACAGGAAGCCCGCGCAATGGGCAAAGGCCCAGGTCTTCTGCGCGTCGCTGATGCCGAGGTGGAAGAACACGTTCGGCCGCACGACCGCGGCGCTCAAGCCTTTCGCGTCGTCGCTGGCCGGCCCGCAGAACACGAAGTCCATCTCCGGCCACGCGGCGGCCAGCCTGAGCAGGGCCTGCGGGTTCTTCGACGGCGACATCCGGCTCAGGTGGAACAGGAACGGGCGGCCGCCTTCGCGCCCTGGCAGCGGCGACTGCGCGTCGTGGCTCAGGTTGCGCGCGCCGTTGTGGATCACCGTCAGCGGCCCCTGCCAGCCGAGGTGGCGCCGCACGTCGGCCGCGGTGTAGTGGCTGATCGCGACGACGTGGTCGGTGCGCGCCATCAGCCGCCGCGTGCGCCGCGCGTGCCGCCAGCGCGAGTAGGCGGATGGGTGGTAGAGGTAGTTCAGGTCGTGCACCGTCACCAGCCGCGGGCCGACATCGCGCGGCGGCAGGTTCTTGTTCAATTGGTGCAGCGAGTGCCACAGCGCATACGGCTCGGGCCGCACGTGGCGCAGGCGTTGCCAGCGGTTGACCGTGAGGTAGCCGACCGCGTCGCCGAACAGGCCGACGAGCCGCTCGCGCAGGTGGAAATCGAACTCGACGCCATCCCGCTCGCGCCAGGCCTGCGCCTGCGCCGCGATGCGTTTGCCGAGCTGCAGCGAGAACTCGCCGAGGCCGTCGTGCAGCGCGCCGATGTTGCCGAGGCTGATGCCGATGCGCACGCCGCCAGCGCTCAGATCTCAGGCGGCGATGCGCTGCAAGGCCGTGCTGTAGAGCGCCATCACGCGCGGCCAGGTGTAGTGCGCGTCGACATAGGTCCGGCCGGCGCTGCCGAGCGCGTCGCGTTCGGCCGGCGTTGCCAGCGTGAGCTGGCGCATCGCGGCGACCAGCTCACCGCGCGAGCGGTAGGCGCGGCCGCCGCGGCTATGCGTAACATGGTCGGCGAGCACCTGGCTGTGCGCGTTGGCGATCACCGGTACACCCAGCCGCATCGCTTCGAGCAGCACCATCGACAGGCTCTCGTAGCGCGACGGCACCACCAGCGCCAGGGCGCCGGCGACCACCGCATCGCGGTCGGCCTCGGCTATGAAACCGGTGGCATGGATGCGCGGGTCGCTGTCGAAGGCCATGAAGCGCTGGCCGACGAGGACCAGTGCGATGTCGGGCTGCTCGCGGGCCAGCTCGTGAAACGCGAGCAGCAGTTCGTCGCAGCCTTTGGCGGTGTCGATGCGGCCGACGTAGACGAGGTAGCGTGCCGGCAGCCCGAGCCGCGTGCGTGCACTCTCGATCGCCTCGGGCGGCGGCCGTTCGACGTCGATGCCCAGGCCGGCTATGTCGCCGGCTTCGGGCGCGGTGCCGTACAGCCCGCCGGCCAGCAGCCGCTCGGCGGGGGTGTTGTAGAGGATCCGGCCGGCGGCCGCGAAGACCCGGTGGAAGATCGGCAGGTACATCGCCTTTTCTTCGTGCAGCTCGGGGATCAGCAGGCTGCGCGGGCCCCAGGCCAGCAGGCCCTGGGCGGTCGGCTCGTACAGCGCGGTGAAGAACACCGCGGCGTCGTAGTCGGCGCGGTGGCTGACCAGGTGCTCGAGCAGCCCCGGGCAATGCGGGCCCTGCCGGCGCAGGAAGTTGTCGCCGTCGTATTCGGGGTCGCCGCGCGGATGCGCGACCCGCGAGCCGGGCAGCAGCGACAGCAGCTTGCGCGTCTTGTAGCGCAGCTTGTGCGGCCGCGGCACGCGGGCGCGGCCGATGTCGTTGCGCAGCGGCTGTTCGAAGCGGCGAACGCGGATGCCTTCGACTTCATGCAGCCCGGGCGCGTAGTGCATCGCCCAGTCGGTGTAGTCGAGCGCGCAGCTGGTGAGGACTTCGACGTCGTGCCGCTCGGCCAGCCGCAGCGCCACCTGGCGCGCCTGCAGCTCGGCGCCGCCGTTGATCTCGACGCCGTAGCGCTGCACGACCAACGCGATGCGACGGCGCGGCAGCGGGGTGCCGCTCGGCTCGGGTGGGTGAGGTTGCATCGGCGGCGCGGGCTTCGAAGGCGGGCGATCTTACGTCACGCTCGTTGCGCACAGCCGCTCCAGGACCCGACGCGCGAGGCGTCGGAGCGCACCGGGCGTGTGGGGCAAAATGAATGCCGGCGCCGGATCGGCAACGAGCAACGAAGTCATCGGTTGAGCGTGCCAGACCTCGCCCTCCAACCGAAGCCTCGACGCCACCACGCAGAGCCATGACGACCGCCGACACGCGTGACGAGGCCATCCACGGCGACCGCTATGCCAACTGGAAGGGTTGGGACGCAGACCGCTTCGGGCAGTACTCGCGCAGCGACGCGCGCTACTTCGACTGGCACGTGCGACGCTGCCTGTCGGCACGCGCGCCGAGCGCAGCGCCGGTGCAGGTTCTGGAAATCGGCTTCGGCAACGGCAGCTTCATGGGTTGGGCCCGGGACCGGGGCTACCAAGTCACCGGTACCGAGATTCAGCCCTTGCTGCTGGAGCGGGCCCGGGCCGCCGGCTGGTCGGTCGCGCCCGGTCTGCCCCCGACCGGGCCGAAGAGGCACTACGACCTGATCGTTGCGTTCGACGTGCTCGAACACCTGGCGCGAGCCGATTGGCCCGCCGTCATGGAGCAGATGACGAGCCATCTGGACGCGAACGGGCGTGTGCTGATCCGCGTGCCGAATGGCGACTCTCCGTTCGGCCGTCTCAACCAGCATGGCGACATCACGCACGTCACGACCTTCGGGACCCAGATGCTGCGCCAGTTGGCGGCGCTGCATGGGCTCGAATTGCTGGCCCACGGCGAGGCGCCTTGGCATTGTCGGCAGGGCATGTCGCGAACCTTGACCAATGCCCTTCGCGCGGGCTTGCGAGCGCTGCTGGAAAAGTGGATCCGCTTCGCCTTTGCCTGGACGGAAGTCTCGATGGCCCCGAACCTGGTCGTTGTGCTCGGGCACCGCCGCGGCACCGGCACGCCGTCAACGCGCGAGCCCGGCTGACCGATACTGCCGACGCCCGATCTCGGCGCGCAGGGCCGCATAGTCGTGCAGCCTCGAGGCGATCCAGCGCTGGGCCTGCGGCCCGAACAAGGCTTCGAACTTGCGTTCCGGTGCGACGACGGTGCCGTTCAGCGCCGAGCGTTTCCAGGGTTCGTGCCGAAGGTCGGCGATCCGGCCCGGCTGCGTGGCGCGCGGCTGCGGCGGGCTGACTTCGGCGAACTCGAGCAATTCCGCCACCGAGCGCTGGCTGTCGCGCACGATGTCCTCGTGGCAGACGACCCAATGCCGGGGCTGCCCGGCGTAGCGCAGGTGGGTTTCGGCGGCACGATTCCAGTGCCGGACCCAGAACGCGGCACCGCCGCCGAACGCCTGCTGGTCGGCGAAGCGCAGCTCGGCATCGACCGCCGATGCAACCACGTCTTCGCCGGCGCGCAGCACGTGCACGAACAGCGCGTCGGGGCACAGCGCCTGGATCATCTCGATGTAGGCGAAGTGTTCGGGCGTCTTCTCCAGCCAGCCGGTGCAGCCTTCGTCGGCTGCGGCCCGATCGAGCACGCGAACGAACTCGGCGGCATAGCCGCGGCCGCTGAAGTGGCGCGACAAGCGCCGACCGTTCAACACGCCGGCCAGCGCATCGCTCAGCCGGCGGTGCGTGTTCGCCCGCGCATAGATCAGCCGGCTGTTCCAGCGGCGTAGCGCGCGTGCGCTGTCGGCCGCGATCCACTCTTCGAGCGCGCCGAGCAGGTGTTTGAAGGCGTGCGTTTCAGGCAGCGTCATCAAGCCGCCGCGCTCGGCCAGCATCGCCTGAACGACCGTCGTACCCGAGCGTGGACAACCGACCATGAAGATCCGGCGCAGCGGCTTCGGCTCGGCGATGGGGCGCGTCAGAACTCGCGTGATCGCGGTCGACAGCGCGAAGGACTGCGCGGCTGGCGCAGGAGCTGACGGGAAATGTGAGTGGCACCACGACGGCGTATGCATAGAGCGCACACTCTCGGCAAGCTGCGTTGCGCGGACGTTTCCGGGTTGTTTGGAAAAGCGGGCCGCTGTAACACGAGGTCCGCTTGGGCGCCCGCTTCACGGCCGCTGGTCGGGCCCGAGCCAGGTCCATTCGCCGAGCGCCACTTCGGCCGGGATCGTCAGCGCGCCGAACCCGCTGCGGTGCAAGGCCTCGACCCGGTTGCCCACCGCCGCCAGCATGCGCTTGACCTGGTGGTACTTGCCTTCGCCCAGGGTCAGCCGCAGCCCGCATTCGGCGCTGCGCTCGGCGGCGATGGCGCGCACCGGCGCCGGGTCGTCTTCGAGCACCACCCCGGCCAGCAGCGCGCGGATCTGCTCGTCGCTGACCGGATG
>Ga0307513_10004951_pt1 | contig 17659 bp, 12 predicted proteins | sample 15_EM_MG_FD_202174 | JGI IMG/M metagenome (GOLD analysis project Ga0307513, IMG submission 202174) | Populus trichocarpa ectomycorrhiza microbial communities from riparian zone in the Pacific Northwest, United States - 15_EM | ecosystem: Host-associated > Plants > Roots > Unclassified | place... | reverse complement strand
TCTATGGTTTCAGAACTTGACTGAACTTCCTCATGGTGTTTTAGGCCCGATCTTTCCATTTCTTATTGCTGGTTTGCACGGTGTTAATGTTCACGTATTGGGCCCTATACTGTCTCTCACTCTCTCTCTGTTTTTTTTTTTTCCTTCTGGTGAATGAGATATGCAATTGTGTTAATAGAGGAATTGAAGGACAAGGTACAAAAGATATCTGTTTCAAAAATGTTGGATTTACACTTGGTTACTCCCATACCTTTGACAATGTGCTGCATTAGTAGTTTGATGAATAATAGCTCTTAACATATCTTTGCCTTGTGACAATCTTTTATTTTTTTTTACTGGAAATGGTTTCAGTTTCTAAAGATGTTAGGTTTGGTAGCAAAGGTTTGATTAGCTATACATGGCAATGGTTTGGATAGTTCACTGACTCGTCTGATATATTTTTTTCAGTTCTCTTTTGACAGATCTTCTGTTCGGAACACAAGTGGCCTATTGGGCTTATTATCAGAAGTGAGCACTACAAGTTCATTGGTTGCTTAATTCTTGAATAATGATTGAATTCTCCTTCTCATATGTGCAGTATCATTTTGGTTCATGCAAGTGATTGAAAATGTCTGTTATTGCAGTACTACAGGAAATATCTGAATTTTATGATGCTGCCTTTGTTTTTCATTGGTTACTGCATTCCACAGGTAACATAGCATGACTTCATGTTTCTAGGAATTTAGCCTGTTATATGATATTGGTTTATTCTTAGCTTACCACCTTGGAAATTTAAACTAGTGATTTCTGACGTGTGCATTATTCAAACCATTGAAATTAAGTATTTTTTAAAATATACTTATATTAAATATATTAAATATATTAAATTAAGTTTTATGAATAATAGTTATAAAAAATTATTTTATGAACAACATAGAAAGATGTAATGTGAAAACTCCATATGATTTGGAAAACACAATCCTTTGAAATGGATTTTTTATGTACCAATTGACAAACCAATAATAATTTTCTTTTCCTTTATTCACTTTTAAAGATAGTTATATTTTATAAATGATTGTTAGTGTTTCATGTAGGTTTTCTATATTGCAACATCTCTTCTAATCGTAAATATATATTTTTTTTTTTTTGCTCCTTGCTAAAACAATACAGACCTTCTGTTTTGATAAAATGTATGTTTTCATGAATTTTCAATACCATTTTTTCCTTCTCAATATTGTACAATTTTGGTAAGTGGGGTAAAATCAACTACACCAATAAAAAAGATATTTTATGGCATGGTGGTAGCTTTTGAATTATTGAGTCGAAGTCTGAGGAATGGTTTCATTATGTTCTCTCCTACACTCCACATTTCAAGCCACAAGGCCTTCATGCATTCAATGACTTTACACTCCCTTTGATCCATTCCACGTCACTGCATTGGTGATATCACAATTATTCATCCTCATACAACGCAGGAAGGACACTAAGCAAAGTCCAATGACAATGCACTTATGAAGTCATTGCATTATTATTTTTGCAGCTTGTTTAGTAAGCGATTATAAAGATATGATAAAAGGATTCCACTCACAGTACCTTTGATCTGGAAAGATAACCCCTTTATTTTGATATTGAGCTTCTCTGTACACCCTTCCTGGTGCAGATTCACATTTGCTTTGTCTGTTTTGTTTTTCAGGGAAGTCTAGTTTACTGGGTTACCAACAGTTCATTAACTGCAATACAGGTTAGTTATCACACTTTACGGTTTCAGGATATATCTGTTACCTTTCCATACCTTGCAGATTTTATCTTGGTTATACTTGTGATATTATTTTCTAGTATGTTTTTATCTGTCCAAGGAAAGAATTACAGTTGTTGCTTCATTTGAAAAGGTGAATTTCCTTGGGGAGTTTATCCTTGAACAACCATATTACATTTGGTGACATAGTTCCTCTTTAAAAACTTAACAAAAGGTAAGGAAGGTACAAAAGCTTTCAATGTGGTCAGATAAATGGAAAAAGGATTTTCACTATTAAACATTGTACAGAATCATCTAGTTGTGGTTGGCTGCTTTCTTGCTTTCTGACTCTATAATTGCGTTTTCTGGTATATGGAGAACTAAATGAACTGGCAGACAAAAGAAATAGCTCTATTTGTGAAACGTGTTGTTTGAAGTCCTTTGACATGGTTTATTAGCTTACTTGGGGGATGCCAATTTTTTGTGACATGGTCATAGGAAAGCATTGGCATGCCTAGCTTCACATCTGACTTAGCAAACATCATTTGTTAATCACTCATGTGCAAAGCACTTTACAGTTGCGCCTGCTTTTTGATACTTTTGGATTTGTTGCTTCTTGCAAAGCTTTGTGGATTCTGAGAAGTGAGAATAATAAGTCTGGCTGTCTGATGCTCTAATTGGGTAGAGATAGTTTGGTGGGAGTTTTTTCTTCAGATTGTCATTTCCATTCTTAAACCTTTCAACTGTCCTTGCCAGTGTACAATGGGCAGTGCCATCTTTTGGCACCTTGAGTAGTGTAATATTGCAGATAAAATTAATCCCAGCCTTTTTGCCCTAGCTTTCCCTTTGTGTTCTTAGGATCTACTTTACAAATTCATCTTTTATTCTGAAGTTCATTGTTTTAACTCCTAAGCAGGAATGATAAGAGTGGGTTTCATTGTCTGACACGATATAATCAATCTTGCAGCAAGTATCTCTCAAACTTCCTGTTGTTCGTGCAAAATTAGGGTTACTGGACAAGGATTTTCCAAAAGCACCTGCACTTTCTGCAGAAATGGTTGCACATGAACTGCGCAAAGTTTCTCCAGAAAATTTGTCACCTCATGAACTACTAGTAGTGAGTGGTGCTGTACAAGTAAAATAAAGTATTTGCATTGTGGAGATGTTACAAGTTTTCTCACTTTTTCATATTGTCAATGTTGACAGCTGTCTGTTAAACTCTTATCCAGTGGGCATAGAGCCAGAGCTATTCCTTTGTTGCAGTAAATTGCTGTTGCCTTCTTCTTCTTCTGTCCAGATGACCAACTTATTCCTTTCTTTCTTTTTCTTTTTTTTTTACATTTATAATCCAGTAACCAACTTATTGCATGTTGCGTTGCATAATTTTCTTTTGGTTACAGAATGGCACTTGAGAAGGACTCTGGCCATGTAAAGGCTTTAATTGTTATGGGGCAGGCTCGACTGCAAGAAGGACTCCATGCAGAGGCAACTGATCATTTAGAGCGTGCTATTTCCAATGTAACCTACACCTCTTTTATTGGCTTCTTTTCAACCACTATTTTACTCCAGGGCTTTCTTTTTGAATGATCTCTAATTATCACAAAATTTTGAAGAGGGCTACTGTTGTCTCCAGTCACTTGCTATAGAAAGTTAGAAACCTCTTTTTATATGCTGCAATTTTCTGGATGACATTCTTTCATTTATGAACGATGCACCATCATTTGCAATCTTTTGATACTAGTATCTGTTAACTTCTCTGACACTAAATATATCTTCTTTCTGAGTTTTGTAAATAATTTTTTTTGTCTAAATTGCTTGCTTTACTCCACATAAATCTGAAACTATTATTTCTAACTTCCCTTCAGCTCATTCTTACTGGCCATCCAACAGCGGAGGATGTGGATCATCTAATTCTTGCATCACAATGGGCAGGTGTTGCCTGTATTCGTCAGGTGAAAACCATGAACACTTTTGTTATTGCTGTAGAGTAAAATGCAGCCTTACATTACAGATTTTGTTAATAAGGGATGTTCTGTCACTATTCGTCATTCATGTGTTTCTGGAGGGAACTATCTTTCTCCTTATTTATCCTCTGTGCACTCTTATTCACTACACTCTGTAGTGATTAGTCATCTGAGATTAATCTAAATTACTTTGTAATACCAACCCTTGTCCCCACTTGAATGTGATAGAAGGAGCCGCATTATGCTGGGCATAGTAATTAGTGACTCCAACTATTTGAGTTGACTTGACAGCCTTTCGAATTTGATTGATGTATCTGCATAGAAAATATATATATATAAATGGTGCGTCTCATGTTTTCATTATTTTATTCTTTTTGGTGTAGGGGAAGAATGCAGAAGGAATTATGCACCTAGAAAGAATCACAAGTCTGGAAGAACCAGAGGACCCAAAGAGCAAAGCACACTATTTTGATGGTTTATTATTACTTGCGAGGTATGATTACAAGCAAATAATAATATGTTTTTCAATATATACATATTTATAGTCAAGTTCTTGTGCTAGAAAAAAAAATAGGAAAGGTATTTTACAGGTTTTTCAAATGCCTATGATGCTTTGAGAGACAATTATAAAAAAATAAGTATCTACAGTTACCATCATTTGTGAAGTCCATATAATTAACTGTGATAATCCTGATAAGTTAAAGTGATACCATTAAAGAAAAAGAAAAGAACAATACCTGTGTTTTTCCTTTTTTTTGTCAATACATTGTTACCGTAGAGAAGACAATGCCTACTTACTTTTTTCTTAAAGAAGATACAACTTCGATGGCTATGATTGTGAATAATTGGGTGGATTGATTCTCTTATATTTGAGAGGGTGTTTTAAGAACTGCAATGGAAGGTTTCTGTTTGAAAAAAAAAATCAAAATATGAACTTATCAACAAACAAAAAATGTGGAACTTATGGATCCTTTGCTTGTTAAAACTGAACTTGTTGGCATGTTTGCCTTTCCATCACTTTTCTTTCACTTTATATTTGCTAGGCATAACTTGTATTTTATTCGTCACTAAAATTGATGTTTCAGTGCTTTAAGTAAGGAAGATCGCAATGCTGAGGCTGTCAAGTATCTGCGCTTAGTTGTTGCTTATGATCCTTCCCGCAAGGAATTCTTGGACCAATGCTTATGATCGTTCTCGCTAGGAATTCTTGGAAGAATGTGAAAATAGGACAATTTTGTCAGCTATCTTGTTAGCAGCAGGAGAGGAGATCACAGACCTAATTCAATTACACGTGATAACTATTTGTATAATTATTATTTGTTAATTACGTCAATAAATTATAACTTGGAATAAATCTAAGTTCGAGAAAAAAATTTCTGCCATGCCACATAAGTTCGGGCTGGTGTGGAATTAGGACGGTACATAGGCAGTAGGGATATGCATAATTGATAATGTTTTTGTTTTTTCATTCAAAATTTATGTTCTTATGATAACTTAATCCATAATTAAGTTGGTGTGTTTTACGTTGCCGTTTAAGAAAAATAGATTTAAGAAAAGTATTTTTAGTTATAGTTTTAGAGAAAATAGGTATAAGTTATTTAGTCAAACAAACAGTTTTTCAAGCTTTCAAGCTCTCCTTTATTCATAGATAGTGCTGGTAAACAGAATCCGGGAGGGGTTAACTTCGGGACAGCAGTGGGAAGTGGATTCATGGTCTCATGGCCGACCTAGGGAACTGCTCTCCCTTAAGGCGGGGATGTGGGCTGCTATTCTAAAGACTGTTACCTCCCTCGATGTTCTTTCCGAAAAAGACAGCAAAAAACTTGGACAATAATTGAAAAATACCGAAAGCACTAGAGATGCACATTTGGGAGGAGGTCTTCCATGACATCGAGACTTAGCATCAGGGGCATGATACTAGTGTTCAACATAGTTAACTTTATCATCGTGTCGGACACGGCGAATATGCCCTGTTACTTTTTTCCTGTGCTTGATTAGCTTTTCTAATTGAATGCCCTTCTAGTTAGATGTTATCTAGCCTAAATCTGTCCAGTTAGGAAATGTTGGGGAACGCGGTTTAACCCGTGTTTCCAAAAAAATTGAATTTTTTTTTTTACTAAAATTTAATATAATTTGTATGTTTTGGATCGTTTTGATGTGCTGATATCAAAAATGATTTTTAAAAAATAAAAAAAATCATTGGCATGTCTTTTGACATAAAAAGTTATTTGAAAAGCAACTGTAACTACACTGCCAAACAAGCTCTTAATTGTGTCCGGAAACTTAGTTTGAATCCGTGTAATTGGGCAGCTTCCAAGACTAAGGGGGATTTAATTAGAAAATTTATATGTTGTGGACCCAATTAAGACTGGGATCATTATTGGACTCATCCCACGTCTGCATTCGGTAGTATTGGAGACGAAGGTTTTGAAACGTGGGCAGCAAGAGAGAGTTTATTGCTTTTAATCAATATACTGAAAAAATCAAGGAACAAAAGCAAAAGCATCAAGCCTGTTATTTCACTGTATAACAAGAGAGAGTTCGCGGTGAATTCGTGCAGTGCTCTCTCCGTCTCTGGCCTTGCCTCCCCTGCTTGCATTTGATCTCACTCTACAATAAGAGAGTTGTTGTGGATTTGCACAGGGCTCAAGAAATTATATTTTTTATTTTTAATATTAATATATAAAAACAATAAAATAAAATAAATAATTTTAAATAAAAAATAGAATATTTTTAAACCATAAAAACAACAGTTATTATGGTTGCTTGCATTTGATTTTCACATGTTCTCTCTGATGAAGGATTGCTAAGGGGACTGTCGGAATCTTAAAAATCATTTAAGTTCTTGTTAGTATCGATCCCATTGTTATTTTTTTTTAATTTAAATTAAAGTAAAAAATATCTTTTTTATAAATCCATCCAACCACCCCAAAATAAAAATAAAATCTCTTTAAATCCCGTTAAGAAAAGAAAAAAAAAAAGATAATCTTGGAACTTACAAAAATTCCAAAAAAAAAAAAAAAACTTTAATTTACTGTTAACGAGTCGTGGTCATAGACACTTCGAAAGCAACCTTTTCTTTCAATCAAAAAGAGGAAAAAAAAAAAAGAAGGGAAAAAGGAGAAAAAATGAAACCCTTACTTGAATCTTAAGTAGTAGTTGTGCAATCAAACTAACGCAGGCAGGAGTTCAGTTCCAGTTTATTCGAAGGAGCAGGAGCTAACCCTGAAGGAGAGGATACCTAATCTCGAATATGCTTCACGTGGCAACTAAAAAGAAAATTATTCTTTTTTTTAAAAAGGACAACTATGTATTCCCTCCACGTGTCACGCGCCTATTTGTGATTGATACGTGCTCTTAACACCACAACTGTTGTCACATGATCCACTACTACGTGTAAATAGCTTAAAGGATCCAAACTTAAATCCTTAAGGAGAACGCAACACGAAACACAAACAATCGGAGGAAAAGAAAGAAAAAAAAATCGGAGAGAAAAATGGCAAAGAGATCAATCACTATGAAACCACTCTTTCAAGAACAAGATCTTGTTTTCTACGAAGAAGGTAATGATTTCTCTAACTGGGAATTCATTAATGAATCTGATGCTGAAGATTCTGACTCTGATTCTCTGCATAGTCTTGAAAATGGCTTTGTCTCTTGGTCTTCATCAAGATCACCGAAAACAAGACAGGAAGTTGTAGCCCAAGACACCCAACAAGACCAAGATGTTGTCTTTCATGTCAATTCTCATCTTCATGAAGATTACGACGACGAAAACCGTTGTGTTTATCGTATGGGGCCTATACTGTTTCCTGCTGCGAGGGTTCGGTACGGGGAAGAGATTGAAGATGTTGATGATGAAGAGGAGGACGACGACGACGAAGAAGACGACGGGTATGGGTTAAATGACGAGCTAGTGCCATGGAATGTGAGTGGGAAGTTAGGGAGGCAGAGGATGAGGAAATTAGGCAAAAGGATATTTCCTAAGATGAGTAGTTCAAAGAGGAGTCCTTTTCTTCATGTGAAGCCAGGGTGTGTTCATGGAAAGCATGGATTGGGATTGAAGGCTTAGCAGAGGAAGAGATTGAAGGAAATTAAGTTGCGGGGGTGGAAAAAGCTGGGATCTTTGAATTTGGTGTTGTGTAAAGAATTCAACTTTGGGGTGGTTGGTTAGGTGTAATTATTGTACTTTGGACTGGGGTTATTGGCTTTTCATTTTTAACCTAGGTTATGCTGATTGGAAATGACTTGTGTGGATGTTATTATCAATTTATTCTCGATTGATGTTCTCTTTCAGCCTTGATGAATTTTATGGCTTATTTCTCTGTGTATGTGTGGGTTGATTTGTTTGAGTGCAGGTGGGTAATTGAGGGGAATGGGTCTGGGATTGTAAAGTGCAGAGTTTAAATGGAACGTGACTAATCGTTTTTTATCAAGTTCTCTGTGTGAATCGTAGGTGACTCGGTGGGCAACTTTTGTTTGATATTGAATTACTAGTAGTGGAGGTTTAATTGGAGAAATTGCATGAAAAGGTTGTATCTTGTAATGGGTTCAGTTCGAGGTTTATTTCAGTAGTTGAATTGTGGATGCTGGCGATTTGTTTTTCAGGTTGATCCTATTTGAACTAGCATTATTAGTAGCTGTTGCCCCCCTTTTTTCTTTTAATTGCTTATAGCTGTCTATTGCGTGGTCACTAATTGTGGTGGTGGTATATGATTGATTAGTTTTGGATGTCGACTGAATGCTTTTGGGTAAATTTTTAGCATGGTGAGACGTTGACGAGGTTCAGGCACAGATGAATTGTGATCAGTCGTCCTAAGGTGTGATTTATGAAGTCAGTTGAATTTCTTGTATTCTGCTGACTGGAAATAACATGTGGTTGCTATTATCGTCTTAATGTTGCTTGTTGTTTTTCTTTTAGTGTGATGATTTATGTGGTTTGTCTGTGTGTGTGTGTGTGTGTGTGTGTGTGTGTGTGTGTTTGTATTTGGTTGGAACTCGGGAATTTGGGGAGATAAGGGTGTGATTGTTATTGGAAAGTGGAGCACTTGAGAGATGCCCTCTTAATCGTTTTGTGTGTGTGTGTGTGTGTGTGTGGATCCTGGGCGTCCTGATGGCAACCTCTGGAGGGTTTAATTCTACAGGTTTTCGAAGGGATTGCATGCGAGGATCTGATACCTTAGTGTCAAACTAAGGAGGCCTTATCATTTATTTTTAGGTTAATCTATTTGGTTAGCTTTTTTATTTCAATACATATTTTGATTCTCAGGGTGATATGTGTAGGTATTTCACATGGTTAATTGTATAGGTGGATGGTATTTGTCACTTTTGGGGAAAATTATGGTGAAATGATGGTGAGATATTTTGAAGTTGAGGTTTAAACGAAAGGTAATTTGGGATGTTTTTAAAATGTGTTTTGTAATTAAAATAATTTTTTTTTTTTTTTTTATATTAGAACATCCAAATCGTTGTTAAAAAGACATCAAGTAGGCAAAAAAGAAACACTGCACACGGATCTGTATCATGGATTTAGCAGTTTGAATTTCTCGCTGTTGAGTTGCTGCATTAGCCTGTAGTCCTTAGAAGGGCAGGTCATCCTAATGAAACTAATGTTTTCCCGTAATATAGTTCTGCGTTTACAAATCCATTAAGAAGGCTGGATGCTTATCCAATACAACTGAAAGGAAATAAAGAGGCTTCGATTGCATGAAAGTTCAGCTATGCAACGAGTGATTAGGGATCCATATCGAGCCTTGCGGAATACATGGTGAAAGAGTTGAAAGATAGTTCAGTTGTTTTATTGGCTGATTTCTGCCATGGTTTGATTTAATCTCTCCCAGTATTCCTCACATAAGCACTTCTGCACTCTACTCTTTTAAAATGCAGTGTATGAAGCACCGGGATGTATTTCTAGTCTGTATAAGCTATTGATAAAGCCCTTGCTTGTGCAGGATTTGGTTTATTTATCCCGTCTCCTCTTTTGAAGTTCTAGGCTCTAACAATTACCCATTTTCTTTCCTCTCTCGCAGTTTGTCCGACTTGATACGTACAGTCCACTTTTCTGCAATGTTGACGCATTGTTTGCACTGGCCCCTCATCCTCGATCAACCAGGACCATCTTTGTCATTATCCTAATCAAAAGCACCGTCTCTCTTCTTCACCACGCACCACTACCGTTTCTATCATAATCGAAACAAAATGTACCATCTCTATCATAATCGAAACAAAATATATCATCTGGCATTGAGTGCCGCGTATTTCTATTTCTATTTCAGCCCCCATTCCACCAATGTCGCATTTTGTCCCTTTGGTTGTCTACCTCGTTGAGAGAGAGCACTGCTTTTTGAAATGCCGAGTTTAACTATGAGTAGGGGCCAATCCAAAGTGGGATACCTTGATCCTTGTTTGATAGAATGTAGCTTTCCCTTTCTTTTTGTCAGCTGAATCACTCCTAAAAATCCACATCCTTGCCTTCCAGCAATGGAGAAAGTGAAGAAAAACTTATTTTGCGATTTTTTTTGAAGCTTTATCAGATTCTTTGTTTTATCTCTGCTCTGTTGTCAATAAGATTGGAGTCCATACCTAGCTGCCTAGAAGGGCATCCACCATGAGACGTGTAAGTGATGCACTTTTTACTGTATCTTTCTTGTCTGCTCAATGCATGTGATAGAAAGCTTTAGTTTTCTAATTCAAGGCTTTTGCCCGTGATTGAACTTCTATTTTAGCGCTTTTTAGCTTATCGTTCACCCAAATTTTCGGAAAGATCAAGTCATGTGAATTTTCTAATTACAGAAATGATCTGTTTCCAAGTTATCATTTGGGTCTAAAAGAAAGAAAGAAAAATCGGGAAAAAGAAATTTTCTTGTGAATGCATTGTCGTTTAGCTAAATTACAGGAGTCAATGACTTGATCTTGGTAGGTGAAAGCTATTCCAGGAATACGAGCTTTAAAACCAAAAAAAGAAGAAGGAATATATGAGAGTCTTTTTTTAACCCTCCATCCTCTGTTTACCCGGTTCAGGGTTCACTGCTTGTGACTGCTGCACTTTGTCCTAGAGTTATAGAACCATGGTCAGAGTGTCAAAAGCTCCACGAACAGTATTGTATTCATATCTGTACTGCAGTTCAAGTGACATTCTTGATTATGTAGTTCAGTTCACTCGAGCATGGCTGCGAAAGCTTTAGTGCCCGGTTCCGAGTTACTAGGATATTAGGAACGCGGCCTTTGGGTTCTCCTCTTTTTACTGTGAATGTTTCTGTCAAGTACAGCTAAATCAAAGTGCCCTCCTCCAACTAGTTTCGTCGATTGACCGGAAACTTTTCAATCTTGTTTGGAAGCAATGACCTGAGAAGAATCCTCTTGGAGCTCTTAGAGCCCACTTGTCGCCCAGCGAGTTGAATAGGCTCAGTTCAAGTTGTGACTAGGCTGCCAACCTAGAAAAGCTCAAGAGGTTTATTTTGGCATGCAGGTTTCTTTGCATTTTGATTCTTGAATTAAAGGGCCGAAAGAAAAAACCCTTTACCCTGCTGGAGAGCCGAGAGAATATTGGTTCCACGTCTTCATGCGAAGACGACGGTGATGGTAATTGAACGCTTGCTCTCTCTGCTCCATAGTTGTGAGGCTAGATATAGGAACCGCCGGAAAAAAAACCCAATATTATTTGGTCGAATTATATCGATTGTTTTTATTAAAACAAATATTGTTTAGCTCTTTTAAAAAAAATACTCGAGATTGATATGGATGGGTTTAGAATGGATTTGACCGGGTTAGTTACTCTAATCTAAATTCCAACATGCACGACTCTTTCTTTCCTCCAAACATCTCTTAACTTCTTTTTTTCTTTTCTGTTTTTTTGTTATATTTGCGTAGCACAACTGATTGTACTCTCGTAATTTATTTTTGCATTTTAAAAATATTTTTAAAAAAATAAAATTTTTTATTTTTTATTTTAAATTAATATTTTTTTAGTGTTTTTAAATTATTTTGATGCGCTAATATCAAAAATAATTTTTAAAAAATAAAAAAACATCATTTTGATGCATTTTCAAGTGAAAAGTACTTTAAAAAATAAACGCAACCACACTCTCAAACAAGCCCTGACACACAGTGGCCACTCCTCTGATTTTAGAAATTCATCAATTTAAACCATAGTCTTCTGATTTTAGAAATGTGTCATTTTTTATCATTTAGTTTCACTTCCATCTAGGAGTTGGAATTGGAATTTTTCAAAACTTGTAGGACAGTATTTTGATCCAAGAGAGCGTGTTCGGGACAAGTATTTTTGGTTGATTTTAAGATGGTGAGTTTTAGTTAGTGGAACAATGGGAATTTTTATGTTTATCATTGAATAATTGGGAGCATCTTACTATTCACTTCTTGAGCCTTACTTTGAATAAAAAGACAGTACGGATAAGAGAGAGGCTATAAAATTCATGATCATTGAAAGTGAGAAGAATATCTTCACTTAGAATTAATATTTTTCTGGTTGTATCTCTTTATATATTTTCTTAAAGTAGATGCATGAATGTAATTAATAGAATGTAATTAATTAATTACTTGCTAAACACCATAAAATTACTAGAAAAACGTATGATGAAAACCCATTGTTCATGTTTAATTTTATTTTTCGGTTAGATATCAAACCCAAAGCAAAGAAGAATTTTGAAAATTAATTTGAGTCCTTGTATTTTTATTTTTTATTCATGATTTGGTCCTTGTTTGCACAAATTTTTTATATACTTATACGCTATTGAAAATAAAATTATTCCCTGTAATAATTTTAAAAATTACCTGAACCACAAAGCTATTAATCTAGTTACATATGACAAATTTTCTATGATATATATTTTGTTTTTGAAATATGAGTTTTTGACACCTTAAAACTGAACCTCAATTTTCCAGTCATTAGAGCCATGTTTGGTGATCGAGAAAGATTATAAACAAACGATGTGTTGTCTATTAAGGTATGTGACGTGTCATTTATAATAAATAAATAAATAAATATTTTTTTAAAAAAACACATCTTATGAGCCTAGGTTTACATATGGGTCAAACATCCAACCCATGTGTGCATGACATTTCAATTTTTCATCTCATTTTTTTTATTGTCTAGCATTTTATATAATTGATTTTTTTAAAAAAAATATTTAAATCATTATCTAGTTATGTTATTATTTTTAAGTAATATCAGCTTTTTTCATGGTAACAGTTATTTTTTCAATAATTATATATGAACTTGATATAATTGATGTTCTAGATGAGGGAAAGAGGTTTTGACTTAAGAGTTATCAAATCATTTGAATTATTTCGGATACTGCTTTCAATAACTTATAGTTTTTATCAAATTAACAACATATCTAAAGAAATATATATTTTTGGCTAAAAATTAATATATTAAAAAAATTATGTCAACAACATTACATTTTTTCACATAATTTTAATTATTATATTAGTGAAATAAATTTATTTTTATTTCTATATAATTAAATAAAATAAAAATTTAAATAACACCTCATTCCACTATATCAAATATATATCTTCAGTTACTATTTATCAATTTATAGTGTTAATATTTAATTAATATTAATAATTATTTTTATAATTTATTAATTTTTATAATTTTCATTTTATTTCATTAAACACGGTAATTTTCCATTATCCATTAATTTTTTTCAATATACAAGAAAAATACGTTCACAATACTACATTATTTTCTAGCTTTCGGAATTAATTTAGAATGGCTAGTACTCAATGTCTAATCAACGAGATGCTATATATGATTAAGAATTTGAACATTTATAGAAGCCTGGGTAAATACTATAAAAGGAATAACGTCTTAGGCGTCAATAGACATATTCCGTAGAGAAAGTACAAGAGAAGACGTGGAGAGACGCTCGATTTAAGTGCTTGTTTGACGCAGCGGTAAGTCGGTTTTTTTTTTATTATTTCTTGATTGTTTTTTGTTTTAATATATTGATATTAAAAATAAATTTTTAAATATATATATATATATATACATATAAACTTCGACTACCCTAAAAAGTAACCCTACAAGACTCAACCTCTAAACAGGCAGGGAGGAGGGTCACAGTTCTTTTGAAGTGCAAGGACAAATAAGTGATAGTGCTGTCAACTGTCTGGAGTCAGCTCTTTAATTTGAACACTATACATGTTTTTGGAGATACTCAAACGTGGAATCATCAGATCCCTAGCTACTGTTTTCATAATGAGATCTATGTCTATGTCTATAGCCATTCCAAAGAAGAAGTGCCAAATCCATTACATTTACCATCCCGATCACGGCCATAAAGAAAGTTCCATTACATTTTCACATTCAAACAAGCACACCCCACAATTTGGAAGTATTAATTTGTTCATAGCTAGCCAGCCCCCAGTACCACTGCAATCAATTCAGGTATATTTAACCCCAGGAGTTAAAATAATGAGGTCAAGTTCTTTGTTTCTTTTGTTTATTATTTGCCTACATGTTTATTTATTCAGTTAGTTGCCGTACTATATCTATTCTTTATTTGCTTTTTAGTGCTAGCTAGCTCACTGGGCGCCGGTAAAATGAAGCATTGATTTCGAATACTTGAAGTGCCGATGATCGATGGCTTTATGGCGGGTAGCATTCTCTAGTGGTAACTCTTTCATGGACGAGTACTTAATTTACAAAAACAAGAACAATTCTTATGGAGTACTAGTTTAAGTAGTTTATATATATCTGCAAAAGCTGAAGAACCCTAGTACCATTCTCATGAATCATGATCACTGAACTGAATAAGAAGCCAAACGATCTGACCCCACCAACCCAAAACTAAAAACAACGCGTCCATTATACCACCATCAAAAACCACCTTTCTTAAGAAAACCCTTTGTTGAAGTAGAGTGGCCACTATTGAAAGGTTGAACAAGAACAAGAGGGAACCTAAAAGAAGGGAAATCAACAGTGAGGAACAGTGGCCTTCTTTTTTGTGATGAGAAATGATGATGATGAGACCAGCTGGATGTTTGGGGGGCTCAAGGTGTCAAGACTGTGGAAACCAAGCTAAGAAAGACTGTTTTTACATGAGATGCAGAACTTGTTGTAAGAGTAAAGGTTTTCATTGTCAAACACACGTCAAGAGCACTTGGGTTCCCGCTTATAGACGGCGACAGAGAGCTCAAGATCTTTCTCCTGTTCAGCAACACCAGCTTCAAGGACACAACCCTAAAAGGCTCAGAGAAAATCCCTCCTCAGGTACTGTTCCTTTACTTGTAGATCTATCACTATTTGAGATTGTGAAGTAATTAAAAACTCAAGAAAACCATATCTATTGCTTATACGAATGAGATAAACTCAGTAACCCTAGCATCTAAGTAGCACTCTTTATACTGTCAAGGGTGTAATTGTGATGAGCATATCCATATAGATCACTCTCCTTATCTTTCATCACGAAGTTTATCTTTGTTTTCATGATTTGCTTATTTTGAAGATTTTTAATGGCATATATTTTATCTCTTTTAGGTTTAGAAATCGAGAATTTTCCTGCTGAAGTGAACTCTACAGCCACATTTCGTTGCTTTCGAGTGAGCTCCATTGATGAAGCGGTTGATCAAGTTGCATATCAAACAAGGGTGAATATAGGAGGTCATGTTTTTAAGGGTATTCTCTACGATCAAGGCCCTGAAAATCGTTATGACTTTGGTGAAAGCTCTTGCAGACAACTTCAAGGGCCTAATCTCACAAATGCAGGTGCCCTAACTCCTGCTACTACCACTTTAGCTTCAACTTCTGGTGCTGCAGAATGTCTTGCTCGTCCTTCATTTCCTTTTCCCCTTAATGCTTTTATGTCCGATAAGCAGCTTTTCCTACACCCAAAATCTTAGGGCTCATCAGTTTAATTTGCGTAGCTATCAAAAAAAAGAAGAAGGAAAAGAGTGAAAATGTTAAAAGAGCCCAGCTTTTTGTCAATCATCAATTGAATCTTCCTCTTCTGTTACCATAAATCGCTAGATATTCACGGTCAAGGTTGTTCTTGTGAGTATCCATTGAAATAGAAATGAATAACTGGAGATCTTTGTTCTTTTTTCTAATCTTAATATATATATAATTTAACGTTCAATTAAATGGTCTTTTCTTAAATATTTTAAATGTGGCATGCTACTGCAGATTGGTTTTTCAGTTTGTCTCCTTGTTCATTTCTTTATCATTTTATTATCTTCTGAGTCCAGGTTTAATGTCTTCGATCTCCTTCAGTTGTTTACGAACTTCGAAGCTACTTTTTCCAGTTTATCCGTTTCTTTGCCGGCCTCAAGCTGGACTATATCTGCTTCTTTGTATGTTTAGAGAGGCTACAAAGATTTAATTAATTAAGATAAGTTCTACAGGCTTATATATATATATAGTTGTGTCACCAATGCATGGGCATCAGACCCAAAATATTCAGGAAAACACACATATCCACTTGAAACATAAACTAAGCAAAATAAAACACAATAGTGCTTGTCATCTGCTTTTAGTTGTTTTCTTGAATAACAATTACAGACAGCAGAAAGAAGGGAAAATGCTTATTTCATTGGCATAGTTATATATTATGTATATTAATTGCAATGTTTTTTTTTTCTTTCTATTTTTTTGGAGGAGGAGGAGGGAATCAGAATCACACTATCACTAAAGCGTAAGCTAAACCCTAAGGCTTGATACTTATTAAACCATAAAACGATTAGGTAGGCATCTCTGGGAGATTTTGGAGATGATGCCTTCTATATGAAAGCACTACATAAGCTGATCATGTTTAGCTAGCTATAGGTTTTCTAATGCTGAGGAAACAATCATATAGTTAACTATACGAAAAGATTGATACTCTCAGGGACACAACCACTCGAATATATCCTTTGTACTTGGAAAAAGAACCATGGTACAAAAGTCATGAATGGCTAGCTCTATTTAGTGTAGATGCTGTGCCTGGAATAAACCTTTCTAAGAAATTCATAAGTGGATTCTCGCCCAGAAAGGGCCTGTAAATGGTTTTCCCGATATAGTCATGGGAAAGGAAGTTTTTTAAAATCTTCTGCGTGTAAAGAAATGACTTCTCATGGAAGATTTCCAGCGATTTGTATGGGACAAAAGACATTAGAGGTGGTTCGATCCAATGATGTTTTTATCGCATTAGATTATGGTAACAACCTTTATCACGACCTGCGTGCCCTGAGAAATATCATATATAACCATCCCCAAGGAGAATATGTTGTTCTTTAGCCCTTTTTCTTTTTCTCAAATAAGAGATCTTATTCGCGATGATCAGCTAAAAAAATTATGCACCAGCCCTTTATTTTATTAATTGAGAAGTAGAAGATGGGACATCTTTTTCATTACTAATATTGTGGTGCAAAGATATATAAAGAACCTCTTTTTCGCTAGGCATCATCTGGGATGGGAATGCATGCACTGTCCTGCGGTGCATTTTTTTCTTGTTGGGGCAGTAGCTAGGTTGTTTCCTGTTGTCTCAAAATGCTTTGAATTATTATTATTATTATTATTGAAGCAAAATCATATTTCATTAAGAAATCAGACCTTGTACGGAGGAAATTACATCTAGAATAATATCATCCCGGATTCTTTGCTTCGAATCAATGCTTTGCTCAATTTATAGTTTGTGTATGCAGGTAATGCCGTCCTTGTAGAGATTTTTTTAAAACTAATTTTTAATTGAAAATATATTAAATAATATATATTAAATAATACTCAGCAGTCTTTAAGGTTGTTTTCTTTTTCATATATCAAAATTTATTATGATATCTTGCTTGTAATTGTTTTTCTTAAGACACTGAACTCGAACTATATATTCATTTGGATGCAAGGGTAATAATCATAAGTCAGCTTGCTTTGTTCATATCATACTCTTTCTATGATTTTGTTAAGTCGTCGAAAAAAGTAATGTTTATAATAAAAAGTAAGTATTCATGAGAAAAGAAAAAGGGCGTGCTTTGATGCTTTGGC